>Ga0209367_1001136_pt1 | contig 31453 bp, 23 predicted proteins | sample WorMetLIZISLAND2_FD_187412 | JGI IMG/M metagenome (GOLD analysis project Ga0209367, IMG submission 187412) | Marine gutless worms symbiont microbial communities from Max Planck institute for Marine Microbiology, Germany - Olavius geniculatus... ...
GGATTATAAAATTGAACGCAGCATCGAGCATCGTGCAAAATTTCGCGCCGATCGGCCGACGGAGCTCGGAGATTACGCGGCGAGAAAAAAAAAGAAAAAAACCATAGCAAAACAGAAGTCCTTCCGAAAACTATCGTTTTCGGGCAGACTAACAAGTCACACTAAATGAATTTGTTAGTGGCATCACAAGCAGTTCAGCAATAGTCATCATACAAGACAGCAGAGTTAATGGCCAGAGATAGAACTAAATGCAATACCAGACAAACGTTTTGTGCTAAAATGCATTTTCTGATAGCAAATAAACTCAATTAGCAACAGTACTCAAATGATACATTCTTAACATGCACACGTTTACGAAAAAATAAAATCATTTTTACAACTATTCAGTTAAGTTAACAAAAAATATTCAAGCAGAACAACTGTGTCACAGGCAATTCCAACATCTCGGACTAATTTCATCAAAACGCAACTGATTTTCAAGTGCTGCAACTCGCCGACACGCTAACCATGCAGTGAACACTGCGAAACAAGCAAATAGAGAGATGTTACAACGAAAGTGGCTAACTGTCTGGCTCTAAAACGGACGACGACAACGATGAAAATGTTCAAACTAACAATAGCAAGTTTTACTCATATGGCATAGGCCTACATCTGCAGGAAGAACGGGCAAGTAGCCAGACTTGTTGACGTCTCCGCTGGGTCGCTACACAACCCAGTTAGAAGGGTCTGGAGAGTGCTGTAAGCTTCCCCAGTGGGGTCCGGGCAAAGTTCCAGCCGCAAATGCATTTTTGTCCGTATTACGAGCTCAAAAATGGCATTCGATGGTGGTGGCATTTGTGATAATTTCATGTAATGTTTCCTGGTTCCAACTGATGCAAGGGGGAGGTAAAGGGAAGGAGAAAGGTAGAAGGATGAGAGAAGCGGGGAAAGGAGAATAGTTGGCTACGGGCCCGAATAAGTTCTCTGCTTCAGTCACACACAAGACAAGCTCGGCGGAGGTGCCGACAGTTTATCAGCGACAGATGTATCAAGATGGAATCTGCAGACCGAGTCAAATAGCGAAATGCAGAGAAACTTCACCGATTAAGCTCTATTCATACTACCATGTACTAAGTCACACCGCGACAACTGATCACATGCAAAATCTTCCGCAATTTTGACACAAACCGGCAAAAATCATGTTGTTAGAATCATGTCACACAAAAAGAGAGATTTGTGTATGCTAAATTTCATTCATGTTTATGCTGAAGGCCAAAAAACTGCAATCAAAGAGGCAAATGTAACTAAATTCTTCTTTCTGCTGGCGATTTCAGTTCCGAACTTCTGCTTTTGCAAATTATATTCCAAAGTGTAAACTACAAACTCACCAACTTCACACAAGTGTTGGCAATATCTGTTCAGTTGTAATATCGAACACGCAAACTTCATTCGTAACGAAACGACAAAACGCTGTCAAACTTCAGCAAACGTTAGAAACATCGAACAAACGCTAAACTACTTTAAAACTTGCACATCACTAAAATATTACAGCAACACACTATCAACACATTGACAGCTACGTGAAGCTTGCATCTGACAGAAATACAAGTTGCACTGGCACGAAGGGTTAACAACATAAAAGCACATGGCCATTATCATCAGCTAACATGTGATGTGCAAACTTTTAGAGTGCATTAATATCAGTAGTTAAATTACTGTTAATCACCGGTCACACACACATATCTCAAGCGGCTATAATCAGTCTTTGTATCAATAGCTGAGCTGCAGCAATATCAGTATAGCATTAATCAATCACACTGTAGGATATTTTCTTCTCTGTTATGTTAACTTATTACTGCCAGTTATATTGAAAAAAATGTGCAAAGTTAGTGCCGATTTCAAATTTTTGTTAATATAATACTAATTTCTGGTAGCAAACATTGCCGGATGTACAGTGCAAGTCAAAAAATACGCCGACAAGTTTTTCTGCTAACTTAATTTTATTGAACAAACACTGGCTGATTTTCACAGTTCTTTCACTGAAACACTCTGCACAGAAAATTTGCAATAAACTTGTTTATGCAGCTGCAGAAGAATGCAAAATATTAATATCAGAAAGCTACAGTGTCCAATGCACTGTTGTAATCTTGAATGGCTTAAAGCCTGTGAGTTGGAGAAAAGTGCACGTTCGGAAGAAGAAATGTGACAGATTTCGCTGATCAGTTACTCTAGCCAAACCGTTAATACTTCTAAAAGTAGTGCAGTGAAGCACTTGATGTGGACCGTTTAATGACTGCTGCTTTACTGAAAACTCAGACAAAGTTTAAGTGATGGAATATTAACAATCAGCAAATTTCCGATAAAATTACGACAGAAAAAAACTTGGCAATGTAATGTTTTTGACATGCACTGCGGACTGTGCAGTATACTCAGTGTTAGATAAGCATGAGGAGACTGAGTAGAGCAGCCAGAGCAAACGTGATGCTGAGCTGAGTGGCTGTTGACACGGTTCCAGTGCTGTTTCCTGGAAAGTCTATCTCCAGTTCACAGCAACGTGGACACTCGTTGCAGTAGTTTGTCTGTGCCGATGACGTCGAACGTCCGTAGAACTGCGTGTTCCTTGACGCTGTACACAACAGGAAGTCATCAGCATCGTGAGACTGAACAGAGCAGCTAAAGCCAATGTAATGTTAAAAGGTTAAAGGTGGTATTATAGCTCTTAATTGAAGCCCATTCCAGAGCTATGGAGCGTCACCTGCCGTATGGGATCACACAGTGTTATCTGCCACCCGACACAGGTGAACACTCCCTGCCTTAACCACAGCCAGATAGGTCTGTACTTGATTTACCTACCCCGGAAGGATGAAAGGCTGAGTTGACCTATATGGCTGGTTACATACCGAGATGGTTTTTAAATGCCTGCCCGCAGGCAGTCACCCATCCAAGTACTAACCCGGCTGAGTGAAGAGTAACTTTGTTGATCAAATGAAACGCGTTACTGCTACGCCACACCACCAACCCAACAGTGAATAAAACAGTATTTAGTGTTAGATCAACACTGCAAGTTCAGGACACTCCTTGCAGTAGTCTGCATGTGCCTGATGTGCCGACGCCATCATACAACCCTAGACTCTGTGTCAACTGACGCAATACATTCAACACAACTCAATAGAAAAAGTGTAAAAAAACAAAAGTCGGTTCGGTTTTCTGTTTTTTAAATAACCAAAACAAACTGCCCAGAACTTTTCAATTCCATTCAGACGATTTTCCAAGGCATTTAGAAGGAAACCGCGGTTTCAAAGCAAAGCTACCAATCGGCTGTGTGTAAGAATTTCAGTCAACAACTGAAGGGCAAACATAGGTGGAAAGCCAATATAGTACATTTCATACGAACTTAATAATCATGCATAAATCATTTGCAAAGGGTAGTTGACTAGTTGGCCGTTGTTATCTAAACCCGATTATGCAATTCGTACCATAAGCTACAAAAACAAAACAGATATATGCCAATTCCAAAGTGAAACCGAGGTCTTTAATAAAAGTGAACCCAAGACCATTCCGAACCAAAAATTGCTGTTATTTTGAAACTTGAACTAATTTTTTTAAAAACCATTTCACACAAACGAACAATTCAACAGTCGGCCAGGGAGATAGTTACCTTGGGAGTGGATGACAGACTGCTGGGGAAGAGATTTTCTACCACTAAAGCCCTAAAGAGTTGAAAGTTGTTGATAGGATATTCTCAGCATATTTAGACACAGTGTGATTCTGCTATTTCATCTTTGAACTTCAAGACTTAAACAGTTCACCCTTGGCTCAAGAGGTAACACTGATGAAAGTTTGACAAACAATCATCAAAGTACGCTCGAAATATTGCTGAAACAACACGTAGGCATGCATACAATACATAAATGGATAACATGAACATACGAAGGCCTATGACACTACAACGTGAGCGAGAGAAGCCAACCAACCTGGGTCGTAGTACGAGAACATCTTGACTGGTGCCACCTGAACGTTACCGACTGGTAGAGTCTTCTCTGATGTCAACGTCAGACACATTTCCTCCGCAGTCAACTGTCCCCGACATACAATAAACCAAATGTATCTACTGCTGCTTCCAACACTAAATCTGCTTTGTGTTAATCAATTACAGTCACTCTTCTTTCTACATGCTACCTGGATTTAGATGCTTGTTTTGAAAGTCTGTGTAAATATTCCTTTTACCAATGTACAGATACTCTCCAATTTCTCTCAAACACCTACCTCTCTACCTATCCACCTGCGTGTAGACGCATCTGTTCAACTCTTAACAAAATGTGTCTTTGAATGCCAGACTCATGGGTTGAAATGGTCTATATCAGAATAAACGTTGTATATCGATGAATTCGTATAACTTATTCTAAGAAAACAGTTGTTGCAGCATCTTCGAGCAATCAAATGGCAGTGTATAGTGGAAAGTAATAGACAGAAAAATTGCAAAAGTGCCAATGTAAAAGTTGCCTTAGTGGTAAATGCAGGTGCTGTATCATTTGTCGTAAGTATTTTCTTGAGTTAATCCACCAAACTACAGAGAAAAAGCATCACCTGACCAAGATTCTCTCACCCACAACTACACGAGCAATAGTGGTGAGATATTAGCTCAACTGCTAAATGACGAAATGGCCATGTGACACCAAAGACAGACGGACAGACAGACGGAGTGACGAGTAGACAAGACAAACAGAGGGCGAACCTCATCGAAGTACAGAACCACCTTGTCCTCTTTGCTCTCGACTCGTTTCACCTGCACGGACCCTGGCTGATGTTTGACGTCTTCCAAGTCGATCGGTGCATACCCAGTCAGTTGATCCACCTCCATCACCACCATACCACTCGGTTGATCTCGCTTGGTCCACCTACGCCAGCGACAACAACTCACAGTACTACCGTACTCACATCTCTGACATTTCGAACAAACAGACAGACAGAAAGACAGCTGGTTCAGATCCATCATCACCATGTCACTCGACTGATAACCACACCAGCAACAACTCACAGTCCTATGCACAGTTCACCGTCAAAAGCGGCAATGGCAAAACCAGGTCAGTCAAAGCTACTGCACTACATAAACCCTAAATCTAACCTTAACCTGAGCCCTATTTCTTACCCTGTCCCTATGACCAATCCATAATCCCTAACCCTAACCCTATACCAATCGCCAGCTCTATCCCAAACCTTAATTCCTAACCCTATCCCTAACCCTAATCCTAACCCTATTTCCTAAACCTATGACTGTTTCCCAGTTTTGTCATTTCCGGTTTTGACGGGACACCCTATTCGCAGCTCTGACAAATTGGTCAATTGGTTGGTCAGTCAATCAGATAGTCAGCTGATCAATGTCTATACTGGTCCGGCTTGATCAACCTACACCAGTGATTAGAAACTGTGACTGCGTACTGTGCTACTTATTCAACGATCAATTACCCACTAGCACTGATCATCTGTCTGTCAGTAGTCAACCTCTGCCTCAACATTAGCCATCGATGCAGCTAAAAATCACTACATCGAGGTCCATAAAAAACGTGCCACTTTTATTTTTTGAATAGCTTCATGAATCATTGGCTGATTTTAATAATTTTCGAAAAGCAACATCAGGAAAAAACTTGACGCAACTGACCGAAGTTTCAGCCACCTCACTTTAATACTGTCACTACGCTACCTTGTGAAATGCAGAAGCCGTAGTTTGGCCATTTACAACAATGAATTCATACTGGATAGCACACGCATAGACTCAGATATAATTAATTGAAAAGCGACAAACACAATTGGCAACTATTGTATCTCAAAAAGTCACACGTGTCACATAACATCCTCTTTATTACAGTATGTGCTCAAAATGTCCTCCTCCAGCGCGAACGCAAGCAGCTAACTTTGACACCACTCGCAAACAACAACATTTCACAAGGTAGTGTAGCAACAGCATTAAAGTGAGGTGGCCAAAACTACACTCATTTGCGTCGAGTTTCTTCTTGGTGTTGCACGCCAAAAATTATTGAAATCGGCCAATGGTGCACGGAGCTAGTCAAAAAATAAAAGTGGCACGTTTTTTATGGACCACTGTGTACGTACATTAAGCACTGGGCATCAGACATACCCATATGGGTGAACACAGATAATCAGCATATGTGACACAGGATAACAGAGGCAATTAACATACCTGGCACAGGTGCGTAGACGAAGAAGTCGGTTGTCTTCTTCGGTTGACGTGGACAGAACGAGGCCGGAATCATCGTCCACAGTCTGAAGATTGTACTTCACATTCAGCTGTCAGTGCACAGCAGACAATCAGTCAAACACTGCATTCACAGGCGCTGCATTCATTCACAGGTGGATACGAATATTTATCTTTGTCACGTGATAATATAATAATGACTTCACTCCATCCTGTCCACCTGTCATTCTGTCTGTGCACATTGGTTGGCAAGGCTCCATATCTCAGTAATTGTGCAAGATCGATGCACGGTAACAATAGTCCACCTATAGGAAACTGCTAGTGCAGTGTCCAATGGTCACGTGACCTACGACAACATGTGACCACAAATGTCAGGGTCGTGACACCACTACTTTTTAATTATTTAATTGTATTGGTTTTTATTTTTATTCTTATTATATTTTAAAGTTTTATTTCTTTATTAATGTGACGAAACAGGGTTTATGCATTCACACGAGCAGCTTCTAGTTACTTGTTAATTCATTGCTCCTGCAGAGACTTCTGCTGTTCTATAGCATCAGCCAGTAAACTCTCAAATCTGCCTTGACTGCAGACAGAAATGTTCGACAGCTCCATGTAAGACAAGAAGCCCAGCTATCGCTAGGGAAAGCCGACCATACCGCCTATGACTACGTCCAAAAATGAGTCTCTGATTTCCAGTCACAGAGCAAAAGTGATCTGTCAGAGGCGAGACAGTTCCATGCACGCTATGTTAATGAAACGCTGTCTCGAAAGCTACAATAAATGCTAGTGTAACAGACATCGCACGTGGTCATTTCGCCAAGCGATATAAATAGCTACTGTTTCATGCACGTGGTAATCTCGCCACGCCAGGTGATATAAACAGCTACAGAGTAAATGAACAAGGAAAATATCAGATGCAGGTTTTGCAAATATTTCTCACAATAAAAACGCCTTGCTTGGGTAGACATGCTACAGCCTATACAGACAGACAACAACAATAGCTAATAGCTCGACCTTTACTAAAGTATGGTTAGCTGTATGGTCAGCTAAAAAGTGAGAAAACTTCTCTGATAATTTTGCTGTGCACCACTTTCACAACAGTGAACACCTAAACAGAAATGGTTTCAGTAGCCATTTAAACTGCTCAGAGTCAATATCGGTTTGTTTGAGTCGAACTAGAAGGCTGTTCCACAGTTTTGGGCCTGAGATTGACTGAAATATGAAAACGGCTGCTGTTTATCAGAAAAGCAAGCATCAGAGAAGAGTAAGTAAGTAACCTGGACAAGTGCAGTGCCGCTGCCCGTGGCTGCAATGTTGACCGTGCTCACTGATGAAGGCAGCTGAACAAATACAGCATATCTGTTCTATTGTACCAACACAATCTATCAACATCTAGACACTCCGGCAATGACAGTACTACAACAAAGTTTGTAACTAACAACTACGTTCACAACAAGAGTGCAGCAACTATGAGATAGCAGCAGCGTATACTAGAGTTTCTCATAAACGCACAAATACTGACAAACAGGAGGTATTTCTGTCTGTGCAAATTAGCTACCGTATGGATCTTTTCTACCTATTGCAAATCACTTCAGCTTCCTTTCAAATTCAGAAATGTAATTATGCAACTAAACCTATATGCGATGATGATAATGACAATAACACTCCAAATGATGTTGACAATCAAAGCTAATCTTTTCAACCTCAATTAATCGATTAATCTCCAACAGTTTTGTAGCCAGTCAGAACGACCACAAAAATGGAGAATTCAACTAGTGGCAGTTTTTATCATCCATAAACGAATGTAAAATTAGAAAGCTGACAATGAAAATACTGCGTGTTAGTTGAATTAGCACTTAGCAGTCTGATTACAAGGGCTTACGAAGTGCAAACGATGTAAAACTAACACCATTCAATGAGCAGTAAGTGCACAGATTAGTGATGTTACTGACATTAAAAAATCCAAAATTTTATTCACTTTTAAATCAATTCAAACATTTCTACTGACTAATCAACCACGAATAATTAATCATTGACTTCTGCAGTGCAGCATTACCTGTAGTTTCTGAAGCAGCAGCGCATTGCGGCGAGTAATTGTGTCGTATGTGTGCATCGCATCACCATATGTAGCAGTTACGTCAAGTCCGACGTCACCAGAAGGCAAGACCATCAGACTGGCAAACTCAGCCAGTGCCTGCAGAGCTACCACCGTATCCTAAACACCACCAGTGATGTTAACAAAGCCTTAATGTTCAAGGCCAAGTGAGTGAGTGAGCGAGCGAGTAGGGTTTAACGTCCCACCTGACATAGTATAGGTCATTTCGGGGACAACCTTTCCAGGCAAAATTGCACATACATATAATAACAGAACAAAAGTTTAACCTTTACAGAAAGCTCAACCTTTATAAAACAAAAAACACAGAAAATGACCGAAACCTAAAACTGTAAAAACTGCCGATTACAGTTATGCATATGTAATGGTAATTGCAGTTCTAATACTTTTCCCTGTTATCCTCCAGACAGTCATTAATCTCAGAATGATGTTTATTAGAGGGCAGGGGGCAATTTTAATGCCAAGGCTAAGGCCTATAACTTGCAAAAAACAAGGCTAAGGCAAAGACCAAGACGAAGGCCAAAGCCAAGGATAAGGACTTTGTATCAAGGCCAAGGGGAAAGCCACTGCTCTTTAATCCTCGAGGCGACTCAAGACCAAAGACGAGACCAAACCCTCGAGGATGCATCACTGACACCCACCACACCACATGCTTGCTCATCACATGCATCACAATTATGCATCAATCTCCACTTAACTCTCCAAATGCAATACGATATGTGCACACACAAATGCAATGTAACAATGGGTTGACTGAAAATGACAGACATGAATTTGACAGAAGCGAAATTGACGGACCAAGTGTCCAGTCATGAAACTGACAAACATGAAATTGGAGGACAAGATATATATATCGTTTGAAAATAGATTACATTACAATGCAGTGTGCAATTCTTTTTAAAACAACGACAGAACACAAGTCACAACAGCAAACTAAGTTGTATAATATGCATATGTATAATACGTTGAGGCGCACAAAATATTACGAAAACATCAACCTGAAATTAGCTACAGATGAGCAATGATAAACCAAAGTCTACTAAATATAGGCCCATATATTCAGCCACTTGAAACATGTATTGCATTTTCATGTCTGTCAATTTTATGTCCGTCAATTTCATGTCAGGCTACTTCAGGTCCTACCAATTTGTCTAAATTTGTCCTCCATTTTCATATCCGTCAATTTCATGCCTGGACATTTTGATGGTCCATCATTTTCATGTTTGTCATTTTCAGCGCCCTCATAAAAACAATAATTAGTAGTTTTTGGTAAATGGAATCATGTAGACTATTTTACACGTGTCTAAAACTATGAAACTAAGAAGTGACTAAGAAAAGACTAATGGCGTTAATCCTCAATTAGTCCATACAATGACTGCAGTGAAAATGCCGAATGGTTCAAGTGTAGTACAACTCCCACAACACTTGACAACAGCCGAGACATGATAAACTACTAAAAAAGCAGCGCTTGAATGACGACTCAAAAAGATGTACTATCATAACATAGCTGTAAATGCTAAAGTTTTATTCTTTCAATTTTATTGTATTTTACTGACTCCTAAAAAAATGCTACTAGACAGCACTGCAATTGGCACATCACAGATAACACTACAATGTAATGTAATAATGTAACTCGTCAATTGCTGACGATCGCAGTTAAATGCAAGAAGCTTGCGAAGATAACTCAGGCAAGGGAGTGATGAACGAGAGGAATTAATACCTGTGTGGATGTAAATCCGCCATCAGGATTGCGCTGGGCAATGATCCACTTGGCAATGGGCAGGGCATTGGACATATCACGATTCGATGAGTAGACCAGCAGTGCATAGGCCGTCATCTCAATGTCAACCGATCGGGACCGACTGTAAGGTGCTCTCCAGACATCCTGATCAGTTGCAACAGCTGGCTCTGTCCTCGGCTTCTCCCAGTGCTTTGTACCACCTATAAACAATAACCACTCCTTGAATGAACTCACTTTATTGACTCCTAAAAAACAGTCACCAAAATAAGAAACAGTCACCAATAAGCTCGAATTACAACTATATAATATAAAGGCTACAAAAATCCCATTATTTTGTGCAGCACCGTCAAGTTGTGACCTCAAAAGTGCTGGCAGCAGGTAATGTCAATGTCAGTTGTATGCCAGAAAAAAAACAAAAATGTCTTTAGCCTAGACTCAAAAGTTCCTAGTGGGTTCCTGTCAGTAGCTGTTTTTGATCAAATTTAATTGTTGCTGATGTATCTGCATCCACTTTCTGGAATAACTTCCGCTTGCTACAAGCGAAAATAATGTCACTGATACACATTGAAAAAAACCAGTTAGTCAATGAACGAACAGCATGCATCCCTATCAACTTTCCCACATCAATTATAATACGTTCACAAAGGCAACATCTGACGATTAATGGACAGCAGCAAATTTAATGCCAGAAAATGTACAACAGTTTTCAGTGATTTTCCATGCAACTGTTATAAATATATATATTAGCAGAAAATACCTTCAGTGACAGCCAATGCAAAAAGCATGTTGATAGCATTGGTTGCACTAACATCTAATGCCAATATCAACACGTAACTGTTATGCAGTGGCACAGAGTACAAAGCGAGTGATACTAAGAAGTCTGTTGACATAATTTTTAGGAAAGTTTTTGGACATTTTTTCTCGAAAAGATTTTTTCCTTAACAATTCCCTGAGATTTCCCCGATTATTTACTTATTGAAATCCCTGACATTTCTTGACATTTGTAAAATTCCGTGACGTTTCCAGGTTTTTCATGAAAGTGGTCACCTGATGTGACAAATGATCTTCATTCATTCATAAACAACTACCTTCATTGATGGCCAACGTAGACAGCAAGCGGAGGGCATCAGTTGCCTCTGATGTATGTGCCAGGGTCAGTGCATAGCTGATGATGTTGAGTGCGTATGGATCGTTACTAGCATCGTCCAAATGACTTAAGACGTTCGACACAGCATTATTAATTGCGGCATCCACACTAGCACGATATGTTGCCTAAATGTCCACACAGTGACATAAACTAGTGGTACACACATACTAGTATCTCACATTCAACTTACAGATGGCACGATATACTGATGCTACGAGCACACTAACGGGTAAACCCAACGCACTGATTTCCCCAACCCAGTTTCTTCATCGCATGAAATGGAGATGTTACAGAAGTCAATGACTTGTATTGGGAAGTTGCAAATGTCCGTCATGTCGCGCGGGTCACGGGTGCCATGTTGTGAGAAAGTCACGAAAAAGGTCCAGGGTTCCAGACTATCTTTCCAAACACAATGAAACCCCCGTGGCAAGTCAAAGAAAGCTTGCTGAAGCTCGGTTCACAACAATGAAATTTTGAAAAGAATGCGATACCATACAACAAATGTACTGATGAATTATGATGAACTGGCACCACTCATAATGGTTGGTCCACAACCAACACAATATACGACCAGCAGTACTGGCAGATTAAGGTTGCGTTCACACAGACACGAGTAGAAGTACGAGCATGTGTCCGGGTTTCGGCTTACGGCTCGTAGAAGCTTCACTCGTATGAGTGGAATGTTCATGGTCACTTGCACAAGCATCTAACTTCAACGTGTGTCAGCCATATTGAATGAAATCAAATCAAGGAAATGCTTCGCTATTAAAACAACAATATTCCATCACATCGCTAATAATTTTACCAACCGCGCACCTCTAACGATAAACTGTTTTACAGTGACGTCAGTTCTGACATCAAGTATGCACTGCAGCTTATATAAATTATATTAGTGCTATGTACGGGCAGCTTACTTCGCACGGGTTGGACAAAAACATGACCTGCACAGAAACTACTCGTACGAGTGAAATTTACAGGTAACCCGTACTCGTATGTATGTGAACGGCCGCCACTGAAATAAATGCAAACTCGTGTTTGCCATAACTCGTATATGGGAACCCGTACAGTGCCGGACTCGTACTAGTGTTTATGTGAACGCAGCCTAATGGTGGGGGATTGCAACCAGCTACCTGGCTAACAGATGATAAATTATGTAAGCCTGACCGGAGTACTTTCTCTGTTCTCCAGCAGCGATATCAGAACATATGCTGTCAATGCAACTCCCTCTGATGATCCACCCTGTATAATATAACACACAGACATGCACAGTGCACACCCTGTATAACAATGCTACAGTATCAATATAACAATAAAAGCATGAAGTAGTAGTTACATGGTGCTACAAAGCTGCCCTACACCAAGCCCAGTTACTACATGGATGAGTAAATCAACAAGGTCAACTCAGCCTTACATCCCTCTGGGGGAGTTAAATCGAGTACCAGTCTGCCTGGCTAGGGTTAAGGCAAGGCATGTTCACCTGTGGCACATGGCAAAAGTTATAAGTTCTGAAATAGGTTTCCCATGAAAAGCTATACACCACCTTTAACCTATTTCATTCAATCTAGACATGTCTGTATGCAACAGTTATTCGACAAGTTGGTTGGCAGCTTCCTGTGCGTCCACCTTCTCATCAGTGGAAGCATCTGAGACCGACGTCGACCAAACGACGGGCGACCACTGACCACAGCGGTCATCTGCCGCTCGCCCCCGACTTCACCGGCCCAGCGACGTAACCCCCGGGATCCGATTCGTGGAAGTTCATCGCAGGCGTCTGTTCGTAACTGATCTAGGATGCCTCTGGGACTTCCTGGAATGGATTGGGCTGGTGACCCCCCTCACCGAGAATGAGAGAGAGAAAGAGTTGGCTAACACTGCAAAAAAATTGTCATATAAACAAAGCTCAAAAGTGCACTCAAAAGTACCAGCAGCAGTAATGACTCAGTAAATCTCTATAGCATTCTGTAGACCTGTGGCAAGCTACAGAAACAATGGAAGCTTCAACATACAGTCTCAAAACAGACAGAGCAGCCAGATCGTCTTTCCACCCTTAAACACACTATGCAAGTCCCCTGCTTCAAGGTCAACCCACACCCCCTCAATGTCGATTGGAAGGGCAGCAATTTTCTGTGAGCATTGACAAGATGGACTAAAGGGTTTGTGGGCAAAGCCCCCAAAAGCTGAACACATTTTTATAAAAAAGACTAAACAATTTAAGAGCCATTTTTGCATGGAAATGTTTAGAAAGTCACTTTACCAAATTTAGCACCGTTTACACAACAAAGGCAAACAAGGGTGGCACCATAGATTTAAAATGAGGCTACAAATAATGTGCAAGCAAAGTGAGCAGAAAAAAATCAAGCTGTTGTACGCAAAGATGTTGTCTTAAGCTGATTTGAAATGCACAGTTAAGAAGATAAAACTAAAACTTGATCATTTCTTGGGGGTACAGCCTCTATGTTGTCCCCCTGTCCAATGCTGCATTCCTCAACAACAGATGATGAATGGGTGCAAATAGAAAATTTTCTAAGAGGGAAGAGGTTGACGTGTTGAATGGAGTGGGGAATGTGAGATATTTCTCTCCCCAGACTATTAGGAGATGGAAAACATCGTAAGATCCCCTGGAGCCGAAACTAAATATGGTGCATTTTAGCCTCACAAAAACACTTCTAGTGAAGTTCTGATGGAATGACAACTGCCCCCTCCCCCGAAGTCCTAAAAGTTGCCCCCCCTTGAGAAAAGTAATACGCTTTGAGTGTAATCCTCAATGAATGTAGATGCCCCTGCAGACCAGCAACACTGTGCAGCAGTATACGCTATTGGACTCTGATTACGTGCATAATGACAAACAAACTACACCTTTATTTTTGTTCATTTTTATTCACCAATTTGCACCAGTTTATTAGTTACTATTTGAACCTACGTGTCCTGCTCAAAGACAGTTTTGACAGTGCCAGCAAGCTACTGATGACATCTTACTATAATGCTTAAAAGTTTGTCTGTTTACTTGTCTGTTATCTGTTATGTGCACCTTCTGTGTTGCACGGTCATGGACCCCGACCACAGTGTTTGAGTCCTTGGGCCTTAGGTATGTGCACAGAAACCTTGCCCCCCACTTCCCCTCACGGGCATCCTGAGGAAGGGGGTTAAGTTGCCAAGTAAAGAAGTGGACCCGCCCTTAGAAGTGGTATACATCCAGTTAGTCTAACAGCTGACAGTCTACCTGCATCTCGGTGTGACAAACACGGCCGCCAGGTGGTTCCCGAAAGGCTCCGTTGGCTGACTGATGGCTGACAATCCAGTTGATGGTGTTGGCCAGCTTGTCATCATCCACTGATATGTAGCCTTTAGCCTCGTGAAAACACTTGGCCACAAATGCACTCAACCTACAACCATCGCAAAATGTCTGAACTAACTCTTAGCGCCAAATTACATTAGATCCGTCTGAGTAAAGAGCATGCGAGACAAATCGCGATAGACCATCCTCAAAGTACTGCGAAAATATACACCACAGTGTTTACAATGAACGTTATTTTCAGCGGCATCAACAGCAATAGCAGCACTTACCACATACTGCCTGCAGGGTCATTGTTACCAAACGCACTGAATGAGCCATCGTCATGTTGATAGGTCAGTTCTCTCTGATAACCTGGCCAACACAACACCAGCAACTGTATGCATCAGTAGTAGCTCTGACGAACATTCTATTGAGGGAGGGGGTGGCAGGTAACACTGTGTGATCCCATATGGCAGGTGACGTTCTGTAGCTCTGCGACGAGTTTCAGATAACACACCTTTAACCTTTTAAAGACAGACTGCAGCTGCCGCTGCTGCTATTACAACAACAGTCTAAACTGTGTACCTGCAAGCATAAATCTGTGAGCCTTGTCCTCAAAGTCTGCAGTCAGCTGGTTGGCTGTCTCGAGGTACTTCATGATGTAGATGTTGGGCGCGAAGTTGAGCATGTTCTGCTCACCGCAGCCGTAAGGCATCTTGACCAGCTTGTCCAGACCATTCACCGACGGACCCAGCAAATCACCTTCAATACACACTGTCACAAGTTCACCAAACCTCAGTCCCCCGTGGCTAAACATACACGCACTTAGGTCGCAAAAAAACTATATTCAAATACATTTTTAAATAACTTCAGCAATCCTCGTTCCAGTTCAAGGAATCGTCATATAATCACAAATAATAATCCTCGTTACTTTATAAAACATATGGTGAGCAGAGTACTAACTGACTAACTAATAGTCATACACATAATCATAACAGTCATCATCGTAATCATTGTGTCGGTGTCCGAGACTAACCGAGCACAGTAAGTTCAATGATTTCAGAGCCGAGAACGACGGCCTCCGGTAGAGCCACGTTCATCGACGTGCTGAATGACGATGTCTGAGTCAAATTAATGAACTCTGAATGACTGTACTCCAACTGTGTTCCCTCCGCCTGGCCAGCAATAGACACATGCATTATGTACACATGCACAGTGTGTCCACAAAATGGGATTGTTAAATCATGGCCCTGCATGGAATGAAATAACATTTTACATATACAATGTGACATCTATCAGGATCTCCAAAACACAATTTCATTGAAAAAAACTGAACCAGGTAATATATGCACGAAATCACACATGACGTATATCAAAGGACAGCGAGGCAACCAGACAGAGTGCGTATGTAAACTTGTAAAGAGTAGCTTCGCTGATGCGACTAATGACATTACCACAACTAGGCTACTAAATTAACACCAAGCAACAGAGCGAAGTGTAGATATTGACTGAAGTTGTTCAGTACCTTAACTAGCAGCTGGTGTACGACGGCGTCGGCTGCACCATTAGATTCGGCTTTCACTTGAATTGGAATCTGGCCCAAGACGACCGGAACGATCCAGAAATATACACTCACAGCGTCCTTCGAACCGACCTGGCATCATCAAACCATTACTGTAGGCCGAAACAAGCTGGCAAAAAAGTAGAAATGTACGGAGGAAGGATGGGGCACAGAAATTTTTGCTAAATTTTTATTTTTATGTCACTGTATATCATGTATATCATTATGTATTAGCTTAGACATTTTTATCTGGCTACTGAGAACAGATTAAATGTCTAAGCTATACATTACTTCATGCTTATACTTTTTATTTTTGCTGTTTTATAACTGACCATTTCTGAATGTTAACTCGTGACACAAGTCATATTTAGCACAGTGTAAGCACAGCAGTAAAAGTTACACGGTTAAATGTGATGTATAGCTACTTATAAGAAACCCATCTCAAAGCTACAAAGCATCACCTGCCATATGAGATCACAGTGTTACCTGCCACCCGGCACAGGTGAATGTGCACTGCCTTAAACACAGCCAGACAGACTGGTACTTGATTTACCTACCGCAGAGGGATAAAAGGCTGAGTTGACCTAGGTGGCTGGTTACATACCGAGATAGTTTACCTGCCACTAGGCAGTCACCCATCCAAGTACTAACCCAGCCTGGTGTAGAGCAACTTCGCTGATCGGACACAATGCGTTATTGCCACGCCACGCTACCAAGCTAGCAGCAGCATACCTTGACAGTCTGCTGCATGTCAACCGACTCCGGTTCAATGGTGTTTGGATGACGCACTTTGAAGTCCAACGATTTACTCAAAGTCACCCTCACCTGAATACATATTATTACCGGTATGATGCTATACAACATGCTACTGCAGCTTTCATAGCTCAATCTCAATTAACATACCGAGCTAACACCAGTGTCAATCTATCACTGACAGCCATGGCTAAAAGCTACAGTAGTGTAATACGCAGGCTACAATATGGTCCACCAGACTACACTGAACATTTGCAACTAATAAAAACGAAATAACATTGTGATAAATCAGTAGTTTCTCTGAACGTGCCTGCTTAGCCTGGTCGTCATGCAGAAAATCTCTTCAAGTCAATAAAGTACACTGTATTTACCTATACAGGTTTCCTGTCAACACTGTGCCTACTTACTTTTTAACTTCTTACTTACTTAGACTACTCGTTGCAGCGTGCATCTCAACACAAACCAGTTTACGTTTCTTCCTTCGTCATTTATTAATGCGACATTTCAGACTCACGTTAAAGGCTTCATGATTAAAGTTCTAAATGTCATCACCATACAAAAACTGTTCAATTACAACTGTGTTTGACGGACATGATATAATCAAACAGCTGCTGGAGATAAAAAAACAAAAGAAATGTTTTGTGTTGTTAGAAGTCAACCACAGAGACCTGAAGCTCATGAAACAAGTAGTTGAAGACAGTGATCTGTAATCCGAATTCTTCACCGCGGACGATGGCGTACGGCAGGTTGAGAGATATAAAGAACTGCTTGAACACAACCAGCTGACAGTCACAAACAAACACACACATACACATATTACTGCTACCAATTAAAAAAACTGTAACCGTTTAATTTCCAAAAATTAATCAAAATTAATAACTAATTTCCATTAATTTTTGTAGCCAAGGAAGACCACAAAAACTGCAGAATTCAACTACTGGCTGTTGTCATCTTTTGTTATCTGTTGTTATCTTTAGCAAACTACAGCAAAATCGAATAACTGATGAGGATGACGCAGTAGCCTGCACAGACTTTGTATTCAAAGCTCACAAAGTGAAGACTGTTGAACTAACACTGTACAAGTAAAAATCTTGACAACATGTCCTTCGAAAAACAAACTTAGATTACAAACGTTAATCACCAGTCATTTTAGACTGTTAAAAAGCCCAAAACTGTAGTCAAATTTTAATCGATTAAAAACTTTTAATTGATTAATCTTTTAATGCTCAATCGATAAATTAATCGTTAACGTCTGCAGCCCTACTAATCACCATACAGCAAAGCTCAACTAACAGCAGTGAGTGACTTAAGTAGAATGGCACATCAGCATACAATAGTCCATTTCATGCCAAAACTGATTTCCTAAACAAAACTAGTGTGTAAAATCAAGTCTATTTAGCTACAATAAAAACAAATAGCACAAACTATAAATACAAGAAAGTAGCTGCTGTTGCATGTAATAAAGGCAACGCTGCAATTGTCAACACTTTGTAAAACATCTCTGAAAGTGTGTAGGGTTATACAGACAAAAAGGAGAACAAAAAATGATGTAGAAACAAAGACAGCGAAAAAATAACTCAGTTAACTAACAGCAGATTAAATCAACTGAAATCAACACATCTTCTATGCACGAGATAAACCAGGCTACTGTTTATGCATACAGAGCAGCTGAATTACAAGTAAATCCGAGAGATAACAAGACTGCTACTAACACGAGCTGTGTCAGGGGCTACACCGAGACCGACGTCACCGCTGACTGCGAACGCACTTGCCACCCAGGACGTGATCGTATCTGGAGCAGTCACATGTAGCTGAGCCCGACCATCCGCTCTGTTACATGCACATATGCACGTTACCACTAACTAACTCACTTCCATACATAGTAAATATTTCCCAAGCACAGTCAGAGACGTCATAGTCGATGATGGGGCTGGAATTTAAAAACCACGAGAGCTTGAAACTGCCTTTGTGGCCATCTCTTATGTTATACAAGGCTGCTGTAAAATTCACTGCATTCAGACTGAACAAGCCTTCATCGAGTTCACGCTAGCTGATGAACCTAAATACAACGAAAATCTAAGAATAAACAAATACACAAATCTACTGTAAAATATCTTAGCCATAAAACAAATACAATTGACCTGCTGTAAAATATTTTACCGATAATCTAAATCAAGACAAACTCACTGCAGTGACAACAATATGAAGCAGCAAAGCAGCCAAGTTAACAAGAAGAAATTTGCACCTACTGCCTGCTGCTAACAGCTTGACTAAAAGGGTGGTTTGTCCGAGCAACAGAAAATCATTAGCTGCTAACAGCAATATTGCAGACTCAACTACAGCAAAGCTAAGTAGTCAAGAAAAATCTGACAGCTCAAGAAAAACATCTGGCAACACAATTAGATATAAGATTTATAATACTGATAACAATGACAACTAGAAAGCAGTCATAGCCCGCAGACCTCCGCCAAGGCCATCTTGTTCGCCAGGCGGCAGCACCATATTCGGTTTGGCAGCGGTTTTCCTTATGCCCCATTGAAAGCAATGTTAACGAAAATTTCAAAGTGATCCAGAATCCAGGATTCCTTCCAGATCACCCCCAAAATTGAATCACTGGCAGTTTTTGCCATTCCCGACATTTCCAGAAAATTTCAGAAAAATCCGTCTATAACTTTTTGAGTTATCTTGCTGGCACACAGACAGACAAACAAACAAAGTCTGGCAAAAACATAACCTCCTTGGCAGAGGTAAATATTAGTAGAGTGTATCGCAGATAACATCTAAGTAAGCAGGCAACATCAACTATACTATGCATGCTGGATAGAGTGGATGTGACTTGGCAAATAAATGATCAAAATCCCGAAAGTGCTTTTCAAAACAAAATCAGCAGCAATGTGCAGTGAAAGTGAGAGATGTGAAATGACCACAATGACAGAGAAAAAGAACTAGCAATAGAACACATCAAAGAGTAGCGTAAAAGTCCATTCCCATGCTGGTTAGCCTATTGTAGTTAGCTCAATTCATTACAAGTGTTTCACTTAACAACACAGCAGCCGAACTATGGTCTGAGCCAGCAGTCTGTAGCAACTTGCTGGCCAAATTTGGTCTCAATGCAATGTGTCAGCTCAATGTGCAGCATTTGATACATGAAGTTAATAAAAATTAAGATCAAATATAGCGATATGCTAGCGAAGAATCATGCACCCAAGGGATGGTAGAACTAATGCAAAGTTATCATCTACCCGGCCATCGTTTCCGACCACAGCCAAGTTTCAGGAAACTCAGTGCGAACTTTAGTGCTGGACGATGACTTCTGCTCGGGACGTGATGATGGTGGCACTGCTTTCGCTCTACCTGCCCCCGCACTTTTAAACACTTGCAGGTTCTTGCGCCGAAATGTCCACTCATCTTAAACAAAACATGCATAAGAGCAGCGTAAAGACTAGACACAGCACAAGCACTAAAAGCAAGCACCACACACAGTTCAACTCACTGGAGCACAGCGCCATGCCAATAAATAATGCAAACTGTTAAAAAGGTTATGCTCATTAACAGGGTGCCATTAATTTCTGGTTAGAAACTGCCACCAAATGGCAACACAGCACACTGGGGGAATTTCGTTTAAAAAAGTGCCAAGGAGCCCAGCAAGTCAACTCGGACTGGCTGTGAGTGAAATAATATCTTGTCTTTGTTTCGGACCACAGTCAGGTCTCTGGAAATGCAACACAACCTCTCAACTATTGGTGCTGCTGGTATGGCAGACTGGCACTCTTGCGGTGTCAATGAATGCTGGCACTATCGCATCCTGCTCTGTGGAATACAGTCTCCAGTGGTCTTTGACAGACATCCTTAACTTTACTTTTACCTTTCCTGCGGGGTGAGTGACCGCAAAAGCAGCCACCCTGCGCTGAGACCACTTCATGGGCCCAGTGCACAACCCTGACAGACCTCAAGGTCGATGAAACCTCTTGGAAGCTTTCGCAAACTTCAAGAGAAGAAACCAATGGATATCACTCAGGGTGTCTAACAAAAATAGTGTAGTCTCCAAAGACTTACTTCCGAAGAAGCAGATAAACATCAGCAGCAACAAAAATGTTACATGCTGCATCGTGCCAGCTGGCCAAAAACATCACGGAACAAAATTTCCAGTGTATCTCACAAAACTAGGAAAACAGTAAGCAATGCTTCTGCAATAATAAAGACTGGACGTTTCTGATCCACACTGTATTTAAATACTGAACACCAAAGTGACATGCCAAAATATTTGACAAAACTATGTGTACAAAAAAACATCGTCAAATGGTAGCGAAAGCTGGATGATGTATTGGCAATCATGTGCTCCATTAGTTGAACTCTGATGAAGCATAGATAACACTGGTTGTGAGCAAGATGGTACCGTGTGTTTGTCTCAGACCACAGCCAGGTCTCGGGAAATTTCACTCTAACTCTCGGCTGGTGCTTTGGACTTGGCAACGGCCCATTTGCGACACCCGGGGACCACTGCTACTGGGGCTGACATCAATACAAAATCATCGGGGTGTTGTCCTCGCCAGTAAACTTTGATACAAACCAACAATAAGAACTGCCATTACAAACTGGTCAAATATTCAGCAAAATGTGCAGAACATGCAATCCAGTGTCTGATAATTTATGGGAGATCATTTCAATTTTCAGTTCAACAACTTTGACAGCATGCGCTTCGTGAGTTAAACTGCGATGAACCACAGATAACACTGTCTGCAAGATGGTACCCCGTGTTTGTCTCAGACCAAAGCCAGGTCTCGGGAAATTCCACTCGAACTCGCGGCTGTTGCTGCTTCGGACTTGACGGTGGTGCTTTAGCGACACCCGGGACTCCTCCCACAGGGGCTGCCATCTCAAACATGACGTTGTCTTCACGGTGTCGCCAGTAAACTTTGATACACATTGACACAGATACAATCGCTATTACACACTGCATGCAACCACGAGAAATACTGGTCAAATAGTGGGCAAAAATCTGCAACCTCATAGTCAAAAATAATGTACAAAAACTGGGAGATTATTTCAATTTTCAGTTCAATAATTTTGACAGCGTGCGCTCCATGAGTTGAACTCCGATGCAGTGCTACATGAAACTAGCTTTCGGACGGTACCCTGTGTTTGTCTCAGACCACAGCCAGGTCTCAGGAAACTCAACCCGAACTCTCGGCTGTTGCTTTGGACTTGGTGACGATCCACTTGCAGCAAAAACATCCGACTCCGGCATTGCAAACATGATGTCGTCGCGACTCCGCCAGTAGACTTAATTCACACACACCAGTACAGATAGAACTGTCACTAGACATTGCATTCTGCCAGCCTTGAAAGTTTAAAAATGCGAGGTATATACGCAGGAAAAAACTGAAATGCAGAGAACCTGAGGTTATATAATTTTTAAATTAATAACTTGGACAATGGCAAGTGCTCCGTTAGTTGAACTCTGATGAAGCATAAATAACTCTAGCTGTGCATAAGATGGTACCCTGCGTTTGACTCGGACCACAGCCAGGTCTCAGGGAATTCCACTCGAACTTGCGGCTCGTGTTCTGGACTTGGTGACGGTCCACTTGGAGCAATACCAGACTCCGGTATTGATGCAATATTGATCCTGTCCCGACTCCGCCCCCGCCAGTAGACTTTCGATACACACCAGCATAGACAGAACTGTTACTGCAAACCGCATTCTGCCAGCGTGGGGCTGTTTAAAAATGCGGGAAGTGAGGGGGGGAAAATATTCAGCAGAAAAAGTCTAAAATGTTTTGTGCATAATTGCAGATTACACAAACTGACAAGTTAATAATTTGGACAATGGCATGTGCCCCATTAGCTGAACTTTGGTTAAGCATAAGCAACAGTGGCCATGACGTGGTACCCTGCACTTGACTCGGACCAAAGCCAAGTCTCAGGGAACTCAACGCGAACTCTTGGCTGCTGGTTTGGACTTGGTGACTGTCCGTTTGCACCATCATCAGAATCAGGCATTGCGTCGTCAAACACAACGCCCTCGAAGCTCCGCCGGTAGACTTTTGATATATTAACAAAATCAAGCATTGCGTCGTCAAACACAAAGTCCTCGAGGCTCCACCAGTAGACTTTTGATACATACCAGCACAAACAAAACTGATACTGCACACCGCATTCTGCTAGCATGGGACCGTTCAAAAACATGGGACAAATAATCTGCAAAACAACTGCCATGCAAACAACTGCAAACTCTAAAATTTTTTTTATAACATTTGAATCACAGAGTTAATTTTGACAATTGGACATGTTCGACGAGTTGAACTCTAAAGCATAGATAAGTCTGGCTGTGAGCGAGATGGTGCCCTGCGTATGACTCAAGACCACAGCCAGGTCTCGGGGAATTCCACTCAAACTCTCGGCTGCGGATGCTGCTGCTTTGGCAGACTTGGCGCACTGAAGCAAGGTGTTGTGACTGTTGTCCAAATGGCATTTGCGGTTGGCACTGGAGAAGCAAATGACATTTAAACATCATGATCCATTAAGTCTGTTCCATAGCGCCAACAGGCTTATACACATATTAGCATAAACAGTATCAGGACTGACAACTAACCAACTATGTCTGCTACTAATGCCAGTATATACATCTTAGCAGCAATTCTAGTTTCAGTCCAGACATCCAGTTGTCTCTGTAAAGAAAACTGAGCTTATTGATTGCTAAAGTACAGTATTAGTATTTTCTATAGGTCATGTAGAAAACTAACAATGCCAGAACAGTAACAGACAGTAATAAAAGTTATTTCTGGCTAACACGACCTGCCATCATTCCTCTCCAGGTGTACGGTGTTCTGCCCACAGTGGTGTTAAGACCCTTAAGCAAAATTAGCACTACACCTACCATACCTATTACCTGTGTAATGATTATTGGATAACACAATGCGCATATTACATCGCAGTGTCAAGCAGTAGCTACATTTCACACGGCAAGCAAAACATGGCACAAGATCGGGTAGCAACATGACACAAGGCATCGGTTCAAACAGCGAACATAACATGCCAAATGCAGCCTTGTGAATGCATGGAACTATCATTACCCAGCCTGTGCTGACTGCCACAGCCAGGTCTCTGGGAAATACCGGCGAGGTACGTCACTGACTATCATCGCCTCGGAATTCCCCGACAAGTGGAAGTCATCAGCATCATATTTAAACATCCGCCGACAACGGCACCAGGTCGTCATAGTAATAATAATCTTGCAGCAAACAAAACTCTACACGCTAACACTATATAAGTTGGTAATGTTACACGGCAAGAAAAATTTGCCTTCTCCATCAGTCACAGGGCAGAATCAATGTTAAAACAAACAATACTTGTACATCCTTTTTCCTGCCGCAAAAAAATTAGCTGCCCATTTGTATTGGCTTTCCCGAGTCTGGGAATTCTACTTTCAAGCAACGAACTGAAACTGTGCTAATCCATTTATTTTGCATGGCAGCAACGAATAACAACCAATCTGTAAATACATGTGACAATGCGTAGATGCAATAGCAAATGCACAAGCAGGTTATATGCCACAAAGACAGCTAAATACATAGTTCTTACAGTGATGCTCGGGTTCATGAAGAAAGCCGTCAGTCATGACTACCACTCCAGCACTCTGCAATGAACCAAAAACATGGTAGGTTTGAAAACCAGACTTCTCAAAAAACCTAAATCAGTAGATTTTATTGGGTCGCGAGTTTTGGGGGCTACACCCAGTTTTTTTTAGAAAGGCCCAACTTCATGGGTTTTGAGGTAGAGCTGCATAATACTGCATTCTTACTTAGCCCTGCAACCATACAAAATATCCAAAAAATTGGAATTTGATAGCTTTTGCAACTTCTTAAAAATTACCTATAATAAAATATTCATTATTGGTGAAACACCACAGCTGGATTAAGTTTGGGCTAGGTTTCTGGCGGGTTATTTGAATACAGCCCATAAAGTATTTTTTGGTTATGTGCCTGGGTGTCCAAACCCAGGCAAGGCAATGTAATGACTATCATACTGCTATCGACTGTTCACACTACCCACATCGTGCTACCATTTGACAAAACTGTACTCTTGGTGGAGTGCCAAGTGCATTGACAACCACGCAGAACTGATGCAAACCACATACGCATTTGTTCATTAATGCAATGTTTGACTGTGGAATGTGCAATCAGCTGAACTACTAGATGCTCACTACAAACGCCTCATCACTGACAGCTACCATTACATTTGCTCTCTCTGAATCCACAAACTTAGCACTACAGGTTGTATGATGTCTGTCAAAAAACTGCTATATCTACATCTATGATTTTTCACACCTATTCAGCTGGCGCATGGCATGTCCTTACTCCATAATATTACTAACAATAATATACATAAATACTGTTCACTCATTAGCTGAGACAACAGTTTAATGCATGTGCGAATGCGCTAAAACAGGTCAGCAGGTTGCGAATCATTGTGCAGAGAAAGCTGAAAACAGTGAGTGAGTGAGTAGGGTTTAACATCCCGCCCAACACAGTATAGATCATTTCAAGGACGGCCTTCCCAGGCAGAATGCACACAAACACATAGTAATGGAACAGTAAGTTTAACCTTTACAGAAACACAAAACACAAAAAAACGAGCAAAAGCTAAAATTGTAAGAACTCCATTACATGCATGCATATGTAAGTAACAGGTTGAAAACAAACTACATACGTCAAACACTTCGGAAGACGAACTGCCTCCAGAGAAGACGGGCCAGTACCACGACCTGCAGAGAGAACGTTTGCGTTGGCGGCGTCGATCAAAAATCACGGGACCACCACCAAAACAACCACTTCTATCAGTCGAGTCATACTGACGCTGCTCATCTTTCACCTGATTGACAATCACACCAAATGCTGCCAATGACCAGAGCACTTGGACTCATGCTGAAAATGGAGCTGCCACCAGGCAAACACAAAAAGTCTCAGTTCATGTGCTATATCTTAATGCAAAATGAATCCCAAATGACCCCACCATGGTCAATGACCTTGCCACGGTGGTGGGGCTTAGTGCTCTGATCACCTGAAAGATTTTTAAAATCTGTAGGGTATGAAGAAACAAGGTGCCGACCAAAGCAGATACATCACCAGTGCTCATGCACTGGTTAATTTTCAGCTTTCATGCCGATTTCAGATTCACAGCTTCATAGCTGTTTCCTGTAACCTTACGGTTACAATCGAAAAGGCATTGGGCCGAAATAATACGCCCTCAGCGCTGGTCAGATGTATCAGCCTACCCACCATGGAGATAAGGTAAGGTAAGGTAAAAAATCCCAAACAATCTATAATCCACAGAAGTACCTGGACAGACTGCAACCAAAACTGAATTGCTTCGAGGGCAGCATCACAAAAACATCATATCTACAGAACAGATGTCTATGGCATAACATCCTAACTACAAGCTACGAAGTTCTTTAATGAGCTACATAAATATCTATTTTATTTTATTACATGTATATTACTTGTCAACAAACATTACAAGAACATTAAAAATACTGAGAAACAAGACGGAAAAAAGGCATTGCATAAAAGGCTGTTTTCGATTTTCTTGAAATGTCACTGACAACATTGGACTGTGGCTGTCATTCAACTCCTCCAAAAAAAGGTAAAGGTATCCCATACTCAATAACAAACGTAAGAGCCAGAGCTGATACATACCAGTCTCTATGCAGTCAGCCCGCAGGCAACATAGTCATAAACCCGTTGGTAGGCTGCCATTACTTTCCACCAGGCCCGCAGTTACCTTCCCAGCCAGAGAGCATAACCGCACCTAGACTGGTACCAAATTATACTGCTTGGTGAACAAAGGCACATGTGTGTGAACAATTTGCCCAGAGTCGTTATATGGCAGCGCTCCGAGCGAGATTCGAACTGGGGACCTTTCGGTCACCAGTTTCGCCCACTACCGTTACACTACCAAGACTCCAAAAAACTTCACTAAAATATTTTGCTAACTTTTCGAGTTAAGACACACCTAAGAACGATATACTAATAACACGTCAGCAACAGCAACTGTCAGTGACAAAGGTCAGTGCAAGAGTTTGATGTAAAACCACAACAACTGTAGCAAACTGCTCAAAAACTATAAGACAGAATAGCCATTTACTAACATGAAAGATTTCAGCCTAAAGCCTACATAGCAGTCTAAAACAAACAGAAAACACGTGTAAAATAATCTTAATAATAACTATGAAAAAGCAATAACGAAAATAATTTCCAAACACTGCAATCTGTAAATATTCAAACTGTCTGAAAACTGTGATAAGCGAGTACTGAATAAGTATTTACAGGCGGTCAACCTACCATGTCCTGGGTGATGTCATTGCCACCTTTCAGCAGCAGAACACTTTGATCAACGGCTAACACACCGACATAGGAGTCGCGATAGGCATTGACCGTCAGTGACAGCTTATTACCTGGTCGCACCTCACTCTCACTGAATGACAGCGACACCTGCACACAGTAAACCAATCAATAAATCAACTAAAAAATCAATGAATAAACAAAGATCGCTACTGTGTCAGATATGCAACATGTCCCTGTCAGACAACCAGTGGCCACCTGTCCACACTGCAACGGCGCTGACGAGACGGCAGAGCACTTGATGCTACAGTGTCCAGCTCACGATCAGACCCGGCGGGACGTCCGGCCAAGAGGAAAATTCAATGCAGACCCTCGATGCCTATGGGACTTCTACAAACAAATCAGGGAAAGGAGGGGTGACCCCGCCCCCTGACCGGGAATGAGAGAGTGAGAGAGAGCTATGTGTGTAAGTCGCAGAGGATCAGGCACTATGTGTATCTGTGCACAGCTGCAATAAACAGTTCAGTTCAGAAATGTCTACATCATATAAACCTTGGAGCAAATGTTCCAAGAAAACAAAAGTTTTTCTGGGGAACAAGAAAGAGTGGGAAGTTAAACAATTAGTAATTTGGCACTTCTGACAAAAATACATTATCTTGCAAGCATAAAAATCCTGTGATGCTTAGAATGCATCAAATTCGTTTTTTTTGCCAGGACACCATCCTGGACCCTGCTGGGGGAGTGCACAATGCTCCCCAGATCCCCCAGTTGGCTGGGGATGGGGTCTGGAAAGAGAAATACGTCCTCAATGCCTATGATGCCTCGTTCTTGGCGCCTGCAGTGTCTCACCTAGAGTTAGGGGAGGGGAACTTAGGGGGAATAGATGCCAATGGTTCAGTTTATTGTCAAATGTAGCTCCAAGACCTGATTGGCTGAAACAACATCGACGCTGATGTCAAGGCTGTCGCTGATAATCTCCCCATCAGACGTAATGCACCAGACAATCACACGTGCACTGGGCGACAGCAGTTGGGCAAGTTGGTCAGTAATGGCCAGTTCAAACTCGTGACGGGTTTTAGCACTGGAAGCCGAGCGTGTGTCCGACAGAACTATCAGGCCTTTACTTAGAACCTGCGCAACATTCACAACAGCATCCAGACGTAGAAATACTCTGAGCACAAATCTCAGTTTCGAAGATGTCCGAGTTGCTCAATCTGAAATTATGATACCTCCTATTTTAATTTACTAATACCATCAGCTCAAAGCAATATTGCAACAGTACTCACTGCAGCCACCCAATAAGGTGGATTAATTACAAATTTCATATAGACAAATCTGACAACTACTACAATTGCATGACATACATCAATGGTATCAGCAAAGACCCTTTTAAGACCGTAGCATGAAAAAAACAAATGTAAAGTAATCATACAAATTATAATAAAACCGGCAATAAGAGATAATTAATTAAAATTATTCAAAGTGTGGCAGTTTAATAGTAACTATAAGTGTTTAAAATTCTAACTTAAACCAAATTACCTGGTAATAGTAGGTCTGTATTGGATCGGTTGCAAGAACAGTAAACTCCACAGTTTCACCACCCTAATAGAAACATGCACACGGACAGTACACTGTAGCTTATATATATATATACTAAGTGTATAAGAATACACTGGGCTGCCAGTGAACTACCCATCGATACATGGCAGTCAGCAAAGCACCAATGAATATACTTGTATGCATTTTGGACAAATGAGATATGATAGCAAAAACTGCAATCTCACAGCACGATTGCTGGATCGATGCTGCATTACTGTCAACTTGCATTTTTCAGGAGCAAGACACTGGCCCACGCACAAACATATATCATAAAACTAGATGAAACCTTCTTATACTGACTAACAGCTTCAACAAGGGCTGAAAAATAACAAAAAAGTCTTTAAAAACCTCACAAGTTCAAATTTTATGTTTTTCATTTGTTGTGCACTACAAATTACTCTCGATATTTAATTTGATATTTTAATTGTGATTTTTTGGAGTTTTGCTAAAATTTAGGAATAACTATCTGACAAGGAGAATGGTGTATAGAATGTTCTTCCTGGATCACAATTTTGTGTATGGCTATCTTTGTGCACTAACCCCCTGCCCCCCCCCCAAAAACACATCTTTAAAAACCTAAAACTTAATTTCAAAACCTACATTTTTACAGCCCTTGTTTCAAGACATGGAAGCATTAATAATGCAGATGTAGAGAAAAAAATTACGTATACTAGCTAACAGCGAGTCTATGACAAGTTTGCCTGACTATGAATAAGCATTACATTCAAAACCTACTAAAACCAAAAAATGTAGAAAAACCTTTTCAAGACTTCTAGACGAAAATAATTTACAGAGGAATAACGTCAAACCATAACTGAAAGCCATAGTATCTGACAAAATCTGCATCAAAATGTCAGTACAAGAAGCCCAGCTGTGGCTAGGTGGGGCCGACTGTACTGGTTGTCACTGACCTTGAAGATCATCCAAGATCGATGACTGTCATTTAATCTGAAAGGGAATATGCCATTTCATATTAGTAATTAATAGTAACCTCGGTCATTTCCGTTTGTTTCTTTTACAGTCGCCAGAGGGCGCTAGACGACCGGCGGCTAATTATCTATTGTGCTTTACTTGTACTCACCAAAGGGCGTGACCTGTCTCGCTCTGGCAACGCCGTATTTGGATGGAAATCGCAAATTTTCCCTACCCCTCTGTCATTTAGCACCCTCCCTCGCTTGGGGTGACACCTTTTGATTTTATGGAAAAGCTTCAAGGATTCTGAACTAGAGTCTTTCAGGCAGCTGACAGTGAAGATTTGGCGATCCTAGCTTGCACCATTTTTCACTAATCCACCCGTGTGATGGATGGACAAACAGACAGACGGACGGACGGAATTGTGATGGCTAAGACATGCTGAAAGCAGTAGCTGCTGTTGCACGTAAAAACAAATCGTGAGAACTGACACATGTGCTCAATATGCTGAGTACCTTGACTGTGCCATCGGGCAGACTGGCAGAGACCTGAATGCTTTGGTTGTCCCGAGACTCAAACTTGGACAGACTCTTGTATTCACGCACTTCCTCGCCAATCAGACGGTCGTTGAACACTGCCTGTAACACACAGCACAACACCAGTTCAAAAAACGATGCAACGGTACCTAAGACTGGCCGATGATAGTCACAATGATAATTAAAAAAACACTCATGGACAGACTGTTAGTGCACCAAAACAAACAGTATGTCAGTGACAACATGACAAAAGCGATATAGCTAATGGTTTAATGCACTTCAACACAGTATGCTACAAGCAATTATGACATTAAGTAAACATCAGTAGGCCTACAACAAAATATACACATGACTCAAATTTCTTTTCAAGTCGTTTTCTGTAAGCAGAGAGGACTGCACAAAATATGATGTATGATATGGCGTAATGTAAAAATTGGCATTTTACATGTCGGAAAAATTCTGACACACTAGGGCATTCCTGACCGGTTCATTAACATCTTCAAAGCACTGTATGACAACTCCAGCTGCTGTGTCAAGACTGCAAGTGGGTACACAGAGTTCTTTGAGATTGTCTCAGAGGTTCGACAAGGCTGTATCCTTTCACCATTTTTCTTGATCATAGTCATTGACTTCGTCGTGCGCAGAACCATGGACAAGCCGGAGAACGGCATCGTCTGGCAGAAGCAAAACCGTTTAACGGACTTGAACTTCGCTGATGACATAGCGATAGTGGCGGAAAAAGAGAACGTATGCCAGGAAATGACAACCAAGCTCGAGGAACAAAGTGCACAAGGACTGAATATAAGCCGGGAAAAAACGAAGGCCACAGGAATCACCCAGCGTGCATCACCACAGACAATAGCCGTTGCACAAGGGAACATGGAATATGTAGAGATTCACCTACCTGGGAAGTGTAATATCTAGCGATGGAGATGTTGAAGCAGATATCAACACTCGACTGACAGAAGCAGACGCAGACAACTGCGGCGATCCAGCACACTTAGCCTCAAGATTAAACTAGACCTCTACACCTCCCTCATTGTCTCTATAGCCATATACGCCAGCGAGACTTTGAAGAGTACAGCTAGAATATGTCAGCAGCTGGGCATCTTTCACCAGCGCAACTTACGGAAGATTCTGGGCATTACATGGAAGGACCACGTGACTAACATGGAGGTGGTAAGCCGGACTGGGCAGCGAAGATTACAGGACATTGTAGCAGAGAGACGACTTCGGATGGCAGGCCATATCATCAGGATGCCACCTGGACGACCAGCC
>Ga0209367_1001137_pt1 | contig 31441 bp, 24 predicted proteins | sample WorMetLIZISLAND2_FD_187412 | JGI IMG/M metagenome (GOLD analysis project Ga0209367, IMG submission 187412) | Marine gutless worms symbiont microbial communities from Max Planck institute for Marine Microbiology, Germany - Olavius geniculatus... ...
CCCCAGACCCCCGTTATAGGCTCGCGCTCCACGCGCTCGCCATGGCCCCGACCAGTGCTTGCTCCCCCAACTTTCAAACACTTTCAACGCCCATGAAAATCTTTTACGCAAACCGATTTATAGCCAATTATGTCTTAAATTTCGTTGCCATGGCAACGGGGGTTAACTGAGGGTAAATAAAAATGTTACCGTTAATTAGGCCGTCCCCGAAAATGATATACTAGAACCAACATTTACGACTTTATCTTGCACACAACCGAAGTTATGACATTCTTAAGTACATTATTCGGTTGAACACCAGACATAATATAAAAATTAACTGTTTTAAACCTTATAATTATTTGATTAACGTTTCGGCAACCGCTGTTGCCTTTTTCGAAAATGAGTCGACTTTTCTTCGGGTAGTGTCACGTGAGTTCCCGAGAAGAATGTAGTCGTAAGCCGGTGATCACAGGCGTGCGGTAGCGCAGCCCTGTGTTAATGTCGACCGGCTAAGTAAAGGGAGAATGGCAAAATTCGACCCCGCACAGATCCATTTGAACCGATCGACATAAAATTTAAAACAAGTGATTATGTCGGCGAGACGACCCTCCGTGCAAAATTTCGTGCAAATCCGTCCATTGGGGGCTTCTCGGCAAATGGGTGAAATATAACGAAAATTTTTCTACTATATATATATATACCTTTTTTTCTGTTGATCGACCAACAGGTCAGACCGGTCGGCCGATTTTTACGCACGATGGCTCAAACAACGCGGTATCACGCAAGGGTGTGTCTTTTTAGGGGTAGAAAATTTAAAGTTAATATCTATGTCACGGCTGGATTTCATGTACGCCCTTATCTTGCTGTTTAGCGTATAAAGTGTGAGCTAGTTTTGTCACACGAGATTGCTTATCCCGTGTTTCGGCGTTAAATCACATTGTGTTTGTGTTGCTAACGTTTTCTGTTGCCTCCTGTGGCCGTTCGTTTCACAGGTGTTGTTCTGTGCTACCCTGTAGACACATGACTATAGTCAGCTGATTTGCCTTAGCTAGGCTAAAGTCGGTTAAAACCGGTTCTGTTTGGTTTTAGGCGGGAAGTTCTAGCCGAGATACCGCCAGTTTTTCAGTTGTCACTTGTATCTGAGACGCGCCGTAGAACGCGTGGCTGTTGTATACAGCGTGGGTAGAAGCCGCGTAAAGCTTATGTAAGTCCCAGCGTACTGCTGAAGTGTACACGCCGTCGTCGTTATAGCGAGACGAGCGGTAACGCCTCCAGGAGGGCGAATTCCCTGGTCGGAGAGTTTCGACAGCTTTGTAACCGCTTGTGGTTAAATATTTTGGTGTTTGAGTTAGACCCACTTTATGACGTATACTTTGCTGTCGTAAATTAGCCGGTTTTGTAGTAAAACTGTACGCAGTATACATTTGCTAGTGTGCGATATATTTGCAGCACTGTTGTTTGCCAATTTGTGATATTTGTGTATTATATTAGTTTATATCTGGTGGTCGTATTATTGATTATCGTGCGTTCGTTTGTCAGGCGAGAAAGTTGGGGACCAACTTTGTGCTGATTCCGGAGTTGGGAGCCTCTTCTTCGAGTCAGGATAGTGCCGACGCTGGGCCACGGTCTGACTGTGTTCAACGCGGGGTTTGGTCGTGTCACCGCCTGTTCGACGCGAGGTTTGGTCGCGTCGCCGTCTGTTCGACGTGGGAACTTGGCCACGTCGCTGCTCGACGTTGTCGCCGACGCTGAGGCGCGCCGTCGACTGTGGGTGCTTCGACGTTACTGTGCTGCTCTGGGACGCTGTCGTCGTCGCCGAAATACTCTCTGTGCTTTGACGCTATCTGCGTCTTCGTCGCGTGACGTGCAACCGTCGTTGGCACGCCGACGCTTCCGTTGACTGTTTAGCCGCAGTTCTTGCCCTGAGGACTCACTGCCTGATGACTCGTTTCGTAAGTTTTATGTTGTGTTAATTAATTGCTGTGTATTCGCTTTGTTTTCGTCCTTATTGCTGAGTTAATATAGCCGTGTGTTATTTGCGGCGTAGCTGTGACCGTGAGTCATTGCGTGATCGTGTCACGTTAGAATTCCTAGGTTTTGGACGGTAAAACTCAAAGTTTATTACTGGCGCTATACGTTGTCCGAAACGCTGAGGTGATTTTCTTTGTACACCGCCAGAGTGTTAGAATTTAGCCGATTGTTTTTTTGTTTGTCGTAAGGGTAAACCTCTGTATTATTATGTGATAAACTTTTAGCTTCTTTTGCCGTATTATTAAATATAAATGTTAAATTAAATAGTTAAACGTTTGAACATTGCTGATAGTTATTTTTTGTCATTCAATATTTATTTGTCTGTCCGCATATCTATCGTGTTTTACGTATACATAAACTTGCTATTTAACGTGTCGTGTTTTTGTAGTTGACTTAGGCGGTCGTAGGCTGAACGATGTTATTTAGAGTAACTGAACTGAAATGTCACGCTGCGCCCCTTAATGACAATCTAACCCCTGAAAAATTTCCCCAAAGTCAAAAATTGGGCAAAAAACGGACTGAAATTTTTGGCCAAAAACGCTCCTGCATAAAAATTTCACCTATAAACGACCCCTAATCGTCATTGTAGGCCCATAAAAGTTGTACAGTAAATAGGCAATATGGCCTCGAGAATTCCAAATATGTGGTCATTTTGGACCCCCTACCCACAGGTCACGTGACACAGAGCATGCGCAGTTAACTTTTGGCCTTTAACATGGGCAAATGCAACTTTGAGGCTTTATTATTTAACAGCACATTGACAGTTAGGCTATGTGATGGTGAGTGATATCACGTTTTTATGATTTGTGCTGTTTTTGATGTGTCACTCATTGCTTGTCGCCATTAACAAGTGTATAAACTGATGTTTTGTACATTTATAAAAAAATATAAACCAGTGTTTCTGTTCATAGCCCGTGTCCTCATCTTGCGTATCTCCACAGCCTCCTTGATCCATCGAGTACCGCGGTCAGGTTCATGACCGATAACTTTGACATCCTGCCAGTTGATAACATGGTTTTCTCGCAAAGCGTGATCTGTAATCGCGGACTTGTATTTGCGAATAAGTTGCTTTTTCTTGTGTATCTTTGCGTGTCCTTTGTCTCCACCATTTTTCTTTGTTCATTCAACCTTGTACGGACATTTCTGCCGGTTTCACCCACGTACACTTTGTCACAGTTCTTGCAAGCTATTTCGTAAATACATTGGCTTGCTTCCTCGTAGTTCAGTGTGTTTTTTGGGTGGACCAATTTATTCCAAACAGTTCTGAATGGTCGCAGGATGTCAAAGTTATCGGTCATAAACCTGACCGCGGTACTCGATAGATCAAGGAGGCTGTGGAGTTACGCAAGACGAGGACACGGGCTATGAACAGAGACATTGGTTCATATTTATTATCACCGGCTTACGACTACATTTTTTTCCGGAACTCACGTGACACTACCCGGAGAAAAGTCGACTCATTTTCGAAAAAGGCAACAGCGGTTGCCGAAACGTCAACCAAATAATTATAAGGTTTAAAACAGTTATTTTTATATTACGAAGTTATGACAGTTTAGATAATTTTAAAATTTTTCCCATAAGCGCCATTGTAATTTTTTGGAATTTTTCGAATAAATAAATAAAAAAAATATTTTATAACAATTAAAAGGCACTTCCTTGCGCAAAACCGCGTCATTTGACGTATTAAACCGAAAGTTAATTATTAACTATTAAAGTTGTGATATGATAGATTTATCTATTTTTAGTAAAACTGTAATGGAATTTTGGCCCATTATGCTGACTTTTAAAAAACCATTTAGCAACCAACAATAACAAATATAACATAATTTGTTTACAAAAAAAAACATTTTTAAAGCCAGGAAAACATTTTGACATCTTTGGTTATCAAACTGTTTGACAAAATAGAACTGCTAATTTTAAAGGTGGTGTTGTAACAATGATAAAAGAAAATATAAAATACACTTTATATAGGCCCACTGATTTAAACTGACAAACGGCATCTTTAGTTAAATATATTAAAGTAAATTTTGCTTTGTCTAAATCACGTTTTACTGTTGTAAACATGTATATTCCACCGGATAAAGAATTAGTAGAAAATGATATAAAATTTTGTTGGACCTCAAACTCTTATTATTGGTAATTTTAACGCAAAAATTAAGTTATGGAGAAGCCAACACTTAGCGTGTTCGGAATCGAGGGTGCTTAACGCCCATTTCAAAAGATAGCAAATACAATACATCAGTGTTAAGTTTCGATGTGAGGTAGTTAGAAATGGCAAAGTCAAAAAATCGAAATTTTACCGTCCTCGCTCACCCTCCCCAAAATTGGGGTGTCAAAGTTTGACGATGATTACGATTTTCTCGAAATTGGTAAACTTTGGTCTACATATTTCGATGTTTTTTAAAAGCCTTCGAAAAGTAATTTTCGAGTGCAGAAACGTTTGTTAGGGGGCTTTAAAATGTCAAAAAACGTGACAATTACCTATATCGATTCTATTTGTGGGTCTATAACCCCCAAATCTATTACGATTACCCCTTATTGCCTTATATCATTGGAAAGCATTTTGGTTTGTCAATTATGCCGCGTTTGTCCAAAAACGTTACAGAATAAACAAGCTTGAAAACAACCGCGAATGCACAAAAAATTAGTAGTTAACAAAAACAATCCCCTAAAAATTTTGGGAGAGGGGTTGGGTAGGTACCTGGGTAAGGCATGGTAAGGGATCTAAACTTTGACGCACATATACACTTTGAACTATCAGGGCCATCCACTGAATTAATTACCATTTTTCTAAATTTTTTTGGAAAAGTGGAGGTATGTAACTTTGGAGTCCCCTAGCTCAATAACTAGATCACGGACCCACATTTTTCGCTTTTTAAAAATCTTTGGGCAATCTACAGCCATGCAAATTTAGATTTTAAAATTTGCTTATTCGTTTGAAAATCCAGGGGTCAAATTCGATGAATCCCAAAATTCGAAAAAATTTTCCAATAACTGGGGTTGGGGGCTGGATACCCCAAGTTCTTAACTTAAGTAGAACCTAAAGCCCCTATCGTACTGTACCAAAAATAACCCTCAAAGCCCGCTGGGGTGAGGGAGATATTAGGGGTCAAAATTTAAACTTTGGTCCACTATTGCACAAAATTATGAACTTAGGTCCATATATTTTGACGTATTTGGAAAGCCTCAGGAAAAATCTACAAGTCCCTAAATATTTGTGAGTAGTTGGTATTTGAGAGAATGGGATAGTACTTTCGGTTTTTAGTCTAAAAGTGGACTCTTAGTTGGACTAGAGGTCACCGGTACAGTCCCGTGGTCACCACGTGTAGCACACGGCGCGTACCGGTACTTCTGCCGTAATCTTAACCATAGCTTGTCTGTCTGCAGTGCATGTGTTATCAGTTATCTCGCTGGGTCACGTGCCGATACGCCATCCGCTGCGCGTATCGCCATGACTCATGCGCGCACGTGTTATCAGTTATCGCGGCGCTTTCGTATTTGGTATTTATTTCCGTGCGTGTGCTGCACGGCGCGTACCGGTACGTCTGTCATAACCCTAACCCTAGCTTGTCTGTCTGCAGTTCGCGTGTTATCAGTTATCTCGCTGGGCCACGTGCCACCCGCTGCACGCGTATCGGCCCCACTGCATGACTCATGCGCGCACGTGTTGTCTGTTATCGCAGCGTTCCGTGCGTGTGCTATTAATCATGGCGCCCACCCGCTGCGAGTCCGAAAGCGACTTCCATATTTAGTAATTACTACCGCGTGCCGCCCGTGCTGACGTTAGCAATGACGTCATGTGCTAAAAATAGTATTATACCGCTATATAATGCGATCCGTCTTGCCTGCCGCTGCACATGCACTTTGCTACCTACTGCAGTCAACAGGTAGACCTGCCTCTTTTAACCCTACCTATAATGCGACGGTGGACGTTTTGTTTTAGATCGCTTTATCTTGTTCATTGTGTGGATACTACAGCACACAAATGGATGAGTTACGCAATCTGGAAGAAATCGAGAGGCTGTGTCAATTGGCACGACAACAACTCGTTCCCGATGTCCAACCACCACCGCAGCAACAACACGACGATGACGATGCGATGGAGGAGACACCACCAAAGCAGCAAAAACTTGACGACTGGGTATATTCAGCAGCTCATCCTAACCACTTTTCTTGCTGTCCCAATTGTCGAGTCGTCAGTTCCCACAACGTGGTATGTGCTTTATGTCTTGAAAAGCCATGCTGTAAGTGTTGCAGACGCTACCTCGAAGCACGACTTTTTACCAACCTACAAAATCGAATATGTCGAACGTGCGATTCAAGCAAAAATCCTACTTTCCGTCGCGCTATCGACGATATAGTCACCGACGTGCAGCTGGCTACACATCCTAACGACATTTCGTATGAGAATTTCTTGCTACGCAATCGCTCGGAAATCTTACGACAGATACAAAATCAGGTGCGTTCGTACGTCTCAATACGTGTCGTTGTGCGGACGTCTGCCAATTTCACACGAGATGACGAAGAAGGCAACACCCAGAACGTTAGAGGTGATTTCACTACCTTTCCTCAGATGGTGGCTACTGGTCACGAGTATGACTTTGACCAACTGCTCGCCGAACTCAACGATTACGTCGAAGCTTTTACGGAGCGCGGCAGCAACTTTGTCTTTGACGTCGTGACGGAGTTTCGCCTGGTCATAACCCAGTTCAGTCCACTCGCTGGCAGTACGTACGTTCCAACCCCGACCAGTATCGTCAAAAAACAGGCTATCGTGAATGTAAAAAACAACGACAACGAATGCTTTAAGTGGGCCGTGATCAGTTGTCTCTATCCTCCCAAAAGCAATCCGTGCCACGTCAGCAGTTACACCAAGCACAAAGACGCTCTGAACTTTGACGGACTTTCGTTTTCGATTCACGTCAAAGATATACCGAAATTCGAGAAATTGAATCCAGACATTGCCATCAACGTCATTTCGCACGACGAAGACCAAAAAGGTTTTTGTGTGATCTACGTCAGTCTCGGGCGAGATCGTTTGCACGCCGTTAGCCTGCTGCTGATCGATGATCCAGACTCGCAGACTCAACACTATACTTGGATCAAGAACTTTTCGCGTCTACTCGGCACTATAACGAAACATAACGGCAAAAGTCACGTCTGCAACAACTGTCTCAACGTTTTTTCGTCGAAGGAAGTTTTCGACAAGCACGTTCCACAGTGCATGTGTCACGACGCACAACAGACACAATATCCTGATCCAACCAAGTCGGACGAGTGCAAATTAAAGTTTCACGCGCACGACAAAGAACATCCTTTCGACTTCTTTTTTTGTTGCAGATTTCGAAGCTTTTCTCGTACATGTGGACGATGACGACGACAATCGCTGGAGTAATATTTGTGTAATCGACGAGCATCGCGTGTCGGGGTTCTGCTGTTACAGAGTCACCGACGTGGCTCAGTACCAGACTCCTCCATACGTCTACAGTGTTATGGACAAGTTTTACGAACACGTCATGAGCGAAAGTGCCAAAATAAACGAAATCATGTCGGAACAAGTGTCTCTCCGTTCTATGTCAGTCGACGAAATGGCTCAGTTTCATACAGCTACGGAATGTGCAAACTGCCGTCTTCCGTTCACCGATAACAACCCCAAAGTCATACACCACTCGCACGTTACTGGCCAGTATCTGTTCGCCGCTTGCAACAAATGCAACCTTCAGCTGAAGCCACGCAAATGCAGTGCCAACAGTTACATGCTACCGATAGTAATGCACAACCTCAGAAACTACGATGCACATTTCGTCATCAAATATTTTTAGAAGCAGTACACGGAAAAGATATCGAAGAATCAGAAAGTGACTTACGACGACGTCAAAGTCATTCCGTTGAACGTCGAGCGCTTTTTACAGTTCCAGATTGGCAATTTGAAATTCTTGGACTCTTACCAGTTTCTTTCCGCGTCGTTGGAGCACTTGGTCTCTCTGCTTTTGAAGAGCGGCAAGCAGAATTTTCAACACACCGTCAGATATCTGGGAGACGCTCCGTATACTTTTGCCAAAGAAGTGTATCCTTACTCCTACGTCGACGATCGATCCAAATTCCGGGAAACTCAGCTGCCACCAATACAGTGCTTCTACAATACTCTGACCGACGAGCCGCTGTCGGACGAAGATTGTCAACGTGCACAGGACATATGGAAATATTACGACATTACTAACCTCCGCGAATATCACGACCATTACCTCGTATCCGATGTGCTGCTGCTCGCCGACGTCTTCTAAAATTTCAGACGCAATGTCATGGAGAAACACGGTGTTGATTGTTTACACTATCCCACTTTACCGTCACTGGCGTGGAGTATGGCACTCAAGCACACTCGGGTGGAATTGGACCTCATCACGGACCAAGATGCTTACCTGATGATCGAAAACGCGAACCGCGGAGGCATCACGAGCATATCGACTCGCTATTCAAAGACTAATAATCCGCTCGTAGACGATTTTAGTCCGACGCAACCTACTACCTACATCACCTACCTCGACGCGAACAACCTGTACGGAGCAGCTCAGTCGGAACCTCTGCCCATCGGTGACTTCAGATTCCTCACGCCGGATAAACTTTCAACCTTCGATGTGATGTCCATACCGGAAGATTCGCCCACCGGCTATATAGTCGAGTGCGATCTGAAGTATCCGGACGGACTGCACGACCTTCATTCCGACTACCCACTTGCACCGTAGCCTATGACGGTCACGAAAGAGATGCTGAGTCCGTTTGCGCAGACGTTGATCGGTCAACACTGGAAACCCAGTCAAAAACTCGTACCAAATCTGAACGATAAGAAGAACTACGTCACACATAATAGAAATTTGCAATTCTACAAGAACCAAGGACTGGAAATTACGAAGACTCACAGAGTTTTTTTTCAGTCAAGGTAGATGGCTGAAACCGTGAATCGACCTGTGTACGGAGCAGCGTCAGAATGCGAAATTTCAGTTCGAGTCGGATCTTGCCAAACTAAAAGCCAACGCGACATACGGCAAGACAATGGAGAGTGTTCGAAAGAGAGTCAACATTTGACTGATAACCGATACCGCGAAGGTCCGGAAAGCGGTCAGCAAGCCGTCCTACCGCATGGCGGTGATCATCAATCGAGACTTGATTATGGTGCGAGGACAGCCACATAAGATCCGCTTCAATAAACCTATTGCCGTCGACTTCACATTCTCGAAATCTCGAAGCTGATATTGTACAAATTCTATTACGAATATTTGAAACCTACGTACGGACACCGCTGTCGACTGTTATTCACGGACACCGACTCGCTATGCTGGCAAATCCAGACGGAGGACTTGTACGAAGATATGAGTCACGCCGCAGACCTGTTCGATACCAGTAATTTTGACGAGAACTATCCGCTATATTCCACGAAGAACCACAGAGTACTCGAAAAGTTAAAGTCGGAAACCGGCTCCACCCCACCCACGGAATTCGTCGAACTTCGAGCGAAAATGTACAGTCTGTCCTGTAAAGCCAAGTTGCAAAAAAGGCAAAAGGCATCCAGAAGCGGTACGTGAAGAAGCACGTCCACCATGACAGTTTTCTGCACGTGCTGCAAAATCCAACTACCGCCACAACGACTGCAACATTTCGTCAGTTTCATTCAAAGAACCACAAGCTAAACACGGTCGAAATTTCCAAATTGTGTCTTTGCGCGATAGACGACAAACGTTATATATTGCAAGACGGTGTACATACTCTGGCGTACGGTCATTACTCTCTTCGTCCGTGTTGTGAATAAAGTTTTTTGCAAATTGCAAGACGTTGTACGTGGTATACGATCGTTTGTCGTGTCGTAATTCTATTGTGAATAAAGGTTTGCGACTTAGCGCGCGCGCGAGCGCGCATGGGCGCGCACCATTTTCCCCCCTTAGGGAAGGGAGGGGGAGTAGTATAAATAGCATCAACGCGCAAGTCGAACGTCATTCGTATCATGACTACCGAAGCTAACGTTACGACCTACGACGAGATCGCGGAAAGCGACCGACGCTACGAATCCGTCTACATCGCTTTGACGCTGTTCGTCGGTACGCTGAGTGCTCTCGTCGCCTCGTATATCGAACTTCGTCGTCGTCGTCGTACTCGTCGACATGACACTCCCCCTTCGACATCCGTTCACGGCGCTGGTGGCCGGCCCGACTGGATGCGGGAAGACCAAGTTTGTGTTTAAGTTGATCGACAACGTTCCCGTCATGGTGGAACCGCCACCGTCCAGAATCGTGTACTGCTACGGCGAGTATTAGAAATCGTTTGCCGAGTACTCGCACGTCGTGGAATTTCGACGGGGCCTGCCGGACTTGGAGCATTTCGACGGTAGCGAGCCAGTTTTGCTCGTCATCGACGACCTGATGAACGAAGTCGACGAATCGATGGCCAATCTGTTTACCAAAGGTTCGCATCACAGGAACGCCCCTTCGTGTTTCTCGTGCAGAACCTTTTTCACAAGAACAAACACGTCAGAACGATAAATCTGAATGCTCACTACATGGTACTGTTCAAGAATCCGCGAGACGCCAGCCAGTTCGCCAGTTTGGCGCGTCAGATGTATCCTAACCGCTCCGCCTTCGCCGTCGACGCATATAATGACGCGACGCGGCAACCGTACAGTTATTTGTTCGTCGACCTTCGACCGAAACAGGACGAGACGCTGCGTTTGCGCACCAACATATTCCCGGGACAGACTCGTTACGTTTACGTACCGTCGTCGTCGTCATGAGCGCTTGCGTGAAAAATACCTGCCGACGCTCAAGCGCATACGCAAGATGGGTGACAAGGCCAGACGAGACTACGTTCGCAAGTGCGATCGCGAGTTTGTCGATTGCATCAGCGAGTGCGCGAAGAACGTTATAAAAGGTAACGTACCCCTCACCCATCGTCAGAAGGTTAACTTGCGTCCGAAGCGACACGACCTCAGAGCGGTATCCGCCAGAAAGACGTCGCTGCGACCGAAACGCAAGATCATGCAAAAGGGCGGATTTCTCGCCGCTCTGCTACCGCCCGTGTTGTCGGTGCTCGCCAGCCTGTTGGCCAACTAGCGATGCAGAAGCTGATTCTCTTGGACGAATTCGATCGCGAATACAAACCCTTGCAGAGACCAGTGGACGCCGTCGCCAAAACCGATCGCAGCATCAAACTGTCGAAAACTCCGCATGCACGACGCTTCCCTGGCCGACGACCGCAAAGTCAAGGAATACGTGAATCAGCTGCACAGATATCTCAACGTCGGAAAAACACCGAGCGTCGCAGAAATAAACTGGATAAGCGAACCGACCACACCGAGACAACCGCCGCGCCGCCAACTTGAAACGTCGTCGTCGACGCAGCCGGCCCGCAAGAAAAAAAAAGGTAAGAGAAAGACGACGACTGCCGCGCTACCGCGTCTGCAGTGGGATCAGTAAAATGGCGCAAAAATGAGCAAAAGTTGAACGCCGTCTACACCCGTCCTCGCGCGCCCGGTAGTTTCGGTAACGTGTCCACTTTGAGACGATACGGCGGCGGTACAAAGCGCGAGGTAAAGAAATTTCTCGGCTGCGTGGACGCCTACACGCTGAACAAATCCAGGAGAATTCGTTTTCCTCGACGCAAAACGTTTTCGAAAGGTATAGCGGATATGTACCAGATAAATCTGGCGGACGTCTCAAATTTTTCTCTGTTCAACGACGGTATGCGATACCTGCTGACGTGCATAGATGTGTTCAGCAAACGAGGTTGGGCTGTGGCCATTCGAACAAAGTTTGCTGGCGACGCGACGCAAGCGTTCGAGCGTATAATAGCAACCAGACCACCGAACATGGTGCAGAGCGACAAGGGTACGGAGTTTCTAAATTCGACGTTTTAGTCAATGTTGCGACGACCCGGCATACATTTTTACACCAGCAAAAACGAAGACTTGAAAGCCAGCGTCGTGAAGCGATTTAACCGCACCCTAAAGACCAAGATGTACCGCTACTTTACGCACGCCAACACGCAGCGGTACGTGGACGTGTTGAACGATCTGCTGCACTCGTACAACACCTACCACCAATCGATCGTGATGGCGCCGGCCAAAGTCGATCGCCACAACAAAGACGAAGTCAGAGCTCGTCTGTATCCGTCGTACGGATGGAAGTACGTCGTCGGCGATCGCGTGCGCATAGCCATGCAACGACGAACTTATCGCAAGAGGTACCTCGGCGACTGGTCGCGGGAAATCTTCGAGATTGCGTCACGGTTGCGTGGAAAAACAAACGCATAAATTATAACAATAGCTAGCCTATATACAACTATATACAATATAGTCTCAAACTCGATTCATGCCAGAACTGTCACCAGCTATCGGCGCAATATAGACACTGCCGTTTCACTCGTGACGGCTCAATGAAATGCCCACACATTAGCAGTGAGTGCACATGTAGCTGTATCACATAACAGTGCTCAACCGTCTTTCGCGGTTGTAATTAACGAATGTTCTTTGTCAAATCAATCACGAAAAGTTGGGAAGGGGTCAAATTTTGACAGTAATTCCGATTTTATCAAAATTAGTAAACTTTTTTCCACATATTTTAACGTTTTTGGAAAGCCCTAAGAAAGATCTACAAGTCTTCAAAACATTCTAAAGCAAAGTTTAAAAACAAAAAAAGTTATAGAGTAATCAAATGTTGAAATTTGGTTCCGGTTTCCTTGAAACTTGTAACCTTTGATTTACATATTTTGGCACTTTTGGAAAGCTTTCGAAAAAGATTACAAGACACCTAAATATTGTGGGCCAAAGTTCAGAAACAAAATAATTGTGAAAATCAAATTTTGACAATGATTCAGATTTTCTCGACATTGTTGAACTTTGGTCCATATATTTCGACGCTTTTTGGAAAGCCTTCGGGAGTGCTACAAGCCAAAGTTCAAAAGCAAAAAAGTTATTGGGTGATAAAATTGTGAAGTCTGTTCTGATGTTCTCAAAAGTGTTAAACTTTTGTCCACATATTTCGGCATTCGTGAAAAACACTCGAGAAGCAGTACAAGACGCTTAAAATTTCTGCGCCAAAGTAAAAAGAAATTTTTGAGGGGGCAAATTTTTAAAAGAATTTTGATTTTTTCGAAATTGGTGCTACAAGGCCCCATAAACTTTGTGAACCAAAGTTTAAAAACATGGAATTTTTTAAAGAGTCAAATTTTGAACTTTGGCGCTGACTTTCTCGAAATAAGCGAACTTTGGTCCACAATGGTATTTGTGGAAAAAACCCTAAACAACCTACGACATACATCAATTTTGTAGGCCAAAGTTCAAAAACAACAACGTTATGTGTCAAAAACCGTAAAATTATGGGCGATAGGTCATTTCGGGAAGAAATTGCACCCTGTTTTCCCTATCAAAGTCCCGATTTTTTTTTCGTTTTTAGAAGTACTCTGGACGTTCTAACAACATGCAAAGTTAAAATAACTTCTAACTCGGCTAACTCGATAATCTAGGGGTCAAAGTTAAAGAACCCCAAAGTATGAAAAAAAGTTTCCCAGAAATTGGGGTTCTAGGGGTAGGTCCCAAGTTTTGGAACTAAAGTAGGGCCTAAGTCCGCTTATCGCTTTATGCCAAATTGCCACCAAAACCCCCTAAGGAGCATATACTAAGGGTCAGAGTTTGAACTTTGGCCCACATTTTTCGGCATTTTTGGAAAGCTTTTGGACAGGGCTAAAAAACTTCAAAATTTTGTGGGCCTAAATTCAAAAACAAAACAAAAATGCTCTATATTAACAAAGTGATCATTGACACCCAACTTTTGCTTTTAAGATTCACTGTGGGCGTGCTATCATCATGCAAAAGCGTTATGGGCTGGATCAGAGAAATTTTAAAAATCCAAGGGTGAAAGATGGAGAACCCCAAAGTTCGGAAAAAGTTACCTAAAATTGGGGGTGGGGGTAAGGTTTTCCAGTTTTGGAACTAAAGTAGGACCTGAGGCAACTTATCGCCCCGTACTAAAATTGTTTCCCAAAGCCCCATTGGGAAGCAGATATTGGGGGTCAAATTTTGAACTTTGGCTCACTTTTGCACAAAATTGGTAAAGTTCGGCCCACTTTTCCGGCATTTTTTGAAAGTTTTGTGGGCCTAAGTTCAAAAACAAAAAAAAGTTAGTTTAAAATAACATTTGAGCCCCTATGCTGATACAAAAAAAAATGCGCGTGTCTGAAAAAAACTATATCGAAATTGAATGTTCAACCTGATATTTTTCCACAAAAAAATGCGCGGAACCCAACAGACTATATCAAAATCGACTATCTGACCTCATATTTCTGCAAACTGCGTGATTGAAATCGAGAAGAGTAGTGCCGAGCGCCAAAAATTTAGCAAAAGGTATAATTGGAGTCAAAACTTAAAATTTAGCCCACTTTTGCAAAAAATTAATAAACTTTGGTTTATCTGTTCTAACGTATTTAAAAAGTCCTGGGAAAGATCTACAAGCCCCAAAAGTTTTGTGGGCCAAAGTTTAGAAAAACAGAATTTTTGGGGCGTCAAATTTTAAAATTTGGTTACCATTGTTTTCGAAATTAGTAGACTTTTGTCCACATATTTTGACGTTGTTGAAAAGCTGTTGGAAAAGGCTACAAGCCCCCAAAGTTTTGTGAGCCAAAGTTTAGAAACAAAGAAGTTATCGTTGGTAAATTTTGAAATTTGGTCCCAAATTTCTTGAAAATGGTGAACTTTGGTCCACATATTTTGGCATTTTAAAAAGCTTTTTAAAAGGACTACAAGACGTCAAAAGTTTGTGGGTTAAAGTACAAAAGCAAAAAAGTTATGGGGGACAAACATTGACGATGATTTCGATTTTCTCGAAATTGATGAACTTTGGTCCACATATTTTGACGTTTTTCGAAAGCCTTCGGGAAGGGCTACAAGCTGCCAAGTTCAGAAACAAAAAAGTTATTGGGTGAAATTCTTTCTCGATTTTATCAAAATTAATGAACTTAGGTCTACATATTCCGGCATTGTTGGAAAGCCGGCCTAAAAACATCACAGAGTGTGAGATGTTTTACATGTCGACAGGCGGGTAACGGCGTTTTTACTTTCAATCCCTCCCAGGTTTAATACAATAGACTCTGTAAACATTAGTTTACTATATACAAAGTTTAACTGTCCTATTTCGACACGCTCAAGTTCAACATTGCGCTTGCTGTTTAAGATAATGCAATTGCGTTCGGGCCCCGTGAATTTGCTGCGAACGAAATATCAACTCTTAATTAAAGTTACAGCGCCGGGCGGCTTTACTGCTGCTTTACATCTGCTTCGAATATGTAATTTAATTCTGTAAATTTCAGTAAGCGTTATTTTACACGTTTAAAGGTTTTTGGACACACACGGTAGATCACAACGAGTGAGCTGTGTAAAACTAAATGCTGACATATTTGTTTGGTCTTTGTAGAACGTCATGAAACAATTTGACTTGGCCGCATTATGGGATCGATCCTACAATTCTTACAACGCCGGATTCGTTGTTGTAAAGCCAACATTATTTAGTTTCCGCGTCTACGAAATGATCCAGTATATAACCACTAGTTCAAAAATCACCACCGATCAGGAAGCGTTGAAAAAAGCCATTGTCAAGCTAAAACATGAAAAAAACGGGTTTAACGTTACCGTCCTAGACAGAAATATATTCATGAGCGGCCATCAGTATTTTGAGCATAATTCGCGGTTGCTGCCAAGAGCGGGCGATCCCTGCTGTTATATCGACACACTAAACTGTTCGGTTTTGGTCGTTCACAACAACTGGATTGTCGGTAAAGAAGCCAAAATATATCGTTTTCGTGAACATTTTATGTGGTTATATGACGGTGAAAACGAATACTACAGCAGTCATTCTCAAAGATATGTCACGTACAGGAATGCGATGCCTATAGCGAACACTAATTTATCATTACTACAGGTCAAGCAATCGACAGAGCGTCAAATATCTGCCTTAAAAACCGCGCTTACGATTGGATATTTGCTAAACCGCGTTGTAATTTTACCAAAATTTTACTGCAACAGAGGTGCATTTCAGTGTCCACTTAATTCGCTAATCCACATGAAAACGTTTGATTCACATTTTTTGAATCTATATCGTGAAAGCAGTTTTTTGCTAAATCCAAAGGTACCAAATGTTGTTAAAAAAAACGTGTTAAATCTACCGCTATTTTTATACGCCACTCGTGTTTTGGTTTCCGACAAAATAAGCACGATAGGCAGTGACAATATTATACGTTTGTTTCAGAATGTGAAAGAAAAAGTTATAAATTTTGACATTTTAGATAGAGTGCAAGTTACAGTTATCAACCAGTCTATTGCTGCCATATTTAACAATAAGATACAAAACGCTTTTAGACTATCCGATTACAGGCAAAGAAAAAAAGGCGAGCTACTTTAGTTGCAATCCGGAAAACGTGTTTTTGCTAATCTATAAGTTATACTTGTAAAGGAATATTATTTTCAATGACTGGACATAATTTTGTGTGTATCAGCATTTTTGTTTAAACGGGGCGACTGAAATCGCGAGACCTGACATCGCGAGACCATCAAAAGTGTTGAAACTGACATCGCATAACTGGACAACGTGGCACCGTGTAGCAAGAATAAACATCGCGAAACTTTGTAAGAGAGATCGATGGTGGCCTTCTTACTGGATGTTCTGGGTTTTAAAAAATTAGCTCCATCTATGCAGACAGGCTGGTTGTGTCACTCCAACTGTCAGACCACTATTGATTCTTCCATATTGTCCAAAGACGGTTCTAGGAGACACAGAGATGACTCAAGATGGTTTCCAGAATAATAACATTTAATGGCGAAGTTCTATATATCAGGATCACACAGCTACGACGTCACCACAGCGATGACGCCGCTATCACGTACGCTACATTGCGACAACTAGAAAAGCTTCGCACAAACCGATGTCTAGAGCTCGTCTGACTAGATAAAGGACCTGCGCTGCTGCTGACGCTTTCGTGGCAGACAAAAATATTTTAGCTACGTTTCCAGCTACATCGCAGACGCAGCCTACAGCCAAATGTGCCTAGTTTTTCTAGCTACACTTTCAGCCAGTACGAGCCAGTTCTATTCTAAACCTAGCTCGCTTCCTAACATTGCTTCCTACGTTACAGCGTAAGATAAATGTTTCTAGCCAAGCCAAGCTACAAACAAACTATCGTCCATTTTCCCCTCTTCCGAAAAAAATGTGTACGCACATTTTGATAACTAAATATGAAACCAAAAAATGACCTTAAACAAAGTAGAAATAATGTACCATACTTGTACTATATAAAAAAGAAATAAATTTAAAAACTGAGTCTGCGACCAATTAAGAATGTAGAATACTAACAAAGTTTAATGTTTATAGACAAACAGAACTTATGCTGCTTTGAATGTTCATAAACCAAACTAACTAAATAAAAGTCATAAAAGAAACGCAAAGTAATCGTCGATAATGTTATTAGAGAACAAATGGGACCTCAGTTGACGAACGAAAACGACCATCTTAACAGAATCAGCATAAGGAGACAGTAATGATTCCCCCAATAAAACAAAGCATGCACAGAAAAAAATATTTTTCCAATAACCATACAGCAGAAAAAAATCCCAGCGAAGATGAGTTGATCGTAGGAGCACAGACGACCTCGAAGCTTGTACAGCATTGTCAATTATATGTCACGACGGTCGAGTAGACCGCGGAATCTGATGTGCGGAAATGTGTACTTGCCGACGTGTGACCGAAGTCGCCTGAATCCGTTGACCAGTTCATTACCTCGCCTCGAACGCGACTAACATGCAACACTCTGAACAACAGTAAATATGCTCCAAACAAACTAACAATAACAAATAATGATAAATAATGTTAACTGTCGACATTAATTTGATATAAGTTTATAAAGTCCCAAATTTTCACTAATTTTCAAGTTAAGTAAATTCCCCAATGTATGTATTCATTGTCAGTAGTTAAAAATAGATGTTAGTCTTTATAGTGTTACATGTCCGAACTACGAGGCTGTCAGCTTTGTAGATGTGGCGAAGCCTTCTCCGGCTTGCCTGTGCAAGTAAATAAACATGCAACAAATATACCATGGCGCAAAGTCCATTCATTAATAAAATCTCACCACGTCGTGACTTTTTCGCAAAGTGATTATGCTGTTCATACGTTGTCTGACCTCAAATAAATAAGTGCAACGAAGATTCGTGACAAATATACGTTACCATTACGTCTCTCTATAAATCGGCTAGTCATAAGCTCATGTCACATTTTTTATTGTCGATATATTACCACTGATGAACAGAAAGTAATGGCATGCTTCGCGAAAGAAAAACAAACGCATTAATTATGACAATAGCTAGCCTATATACAACTATATACAATATAGTCTCAAACGCGATTCATGCCAGAACTGTCACCAGCTATCGACGTAATATAAACACTGCCGTGTCACTCGTGACGGCTCAATGAAATGCCCACACATTAGCAGTGTGTACACATGTAGCTGTATCACATAACAGTGTTCAACCGTCTCTCGCGGTTGTAATTAACGAATGTTCTCTGTCAAATCAATCACGCACTGCGCGTGTGGTTCGATACATAGATCACGTAGTCAGCAATAGCGTTGAGACAATATCTCATCGTCGTAAAAAATGCTTGGGGTTGTAACTCCGACAAATGTAAAGTGCAACTCTGTGAATCACCGAATATATGGGGTACATAGACTCTATGGCTGCTCAGTCAAATCCAAATCGTCTCGTGCCATCATGCCATTGGATTAAGTCTACGAGCGGTCTCGTAGTTAGAAGCTGTTGTAGTAACGAGCCCAGGTACTGCAGGCTATGTAGTCTGCATCTGCACAAGTCTGTGTGCCTGTCAGCTGTGCGAGCTGTGGGCCTAGTCCTGGCTTACCTTGACGGTCTGTTAAAAAGTGATGTTCTTTGCTGGTATCTGATTTGTTGTCTTATTCGTCGTCCTACTCTCCACTAAGTGGGTAGATGAAGTAGCGCCAGCTGTGTTTTTCTTTTACAGCGCAGTTACTGTTGCGCGACTGCTCAGCAGCTGCTGCTGCTGAACGACCATCGCCGCCTAGCTGCTGTACTCTATACCTCTATACCGCACACAGCTTGGAATGCAGTAGCCTACACCGCGCTACAGGTCCGAAATAACTTTAATAAGCTGCTCGCAGCTGTGCCTAAAGCAAACTGCCGTCGAAATGTGAAAGCCAAAGGAGAAGCCAAACGGTAGTCTGTGCTTACACTGCCCGTCGCTTTGGATTTCCTGTTTGCACTGCTCACGTCTGTGTATCGAAATAACTCCATAGCTCCAAGCTGCTATCTAGGCAGCCAAGGCTACGAGCGAGCTGCTGCTGTTTAGTCCTGTATTAAGTCAAGGTGACCTTTTAGAGAAAACGAATTTTCCCCTAAATTAATTTATGAATTTGACTGTACATTGTAAATTATTATACACAAAATATAACACAATAATAAAATACAATTAACATTAATGAAATGAATTGTCACCCAAATTAATGAACGACAAGAAAATTATGATGCGTCGTCAAAAATTAATTAATAAACAATATTTAGTATTAAAATATAACTAACAATGTTAACTTATACAATTAAACGACTATTTATTTCTAGCACTGCACGACGATTGACATCGTTATTTATTGTAATGCTATTAATTTAAGTATACAAAGCTGATGTAGGTTTTTGTTTGTCATAGGCCTACATCGTCTAACATTTCAGTAAGGTCAGCAATAAAAAAATTTCTTGCTTTTGAAATGCTGATGTAGATACTACAAATAAAAAATAACCAAATTGTTTAAGAAGACGATTCATACTATTTTCCTATAAAATTGCCGTAATATATATTACTAAAATTAACTTCTATATACTAAATTTATTTTAATAGTAATTAACAAACTTGCACAACGACTGTTAACTTTTAACCTAAACTACACAAGTATGATAAATTTAATAGGCCTAAAAATACAGAAACTTAGTGTAAAACTATACTTTAACTTATTTTATTATTAACCTGCAGTTTTAATTCAATTCAAATATTATAATACACAATATTTCAAACTAATGACTATGCACAGTTTCTAATTCAAACATAGGACCTTTAAAATACGGATCTGCTGTTGTGTTGAGGTACTTGTGTTGACGTTCTGTTGGCGACAACTCAATGTGTTGATGTACTGAGTTGATGTCCTAGGTTGACGTCGAACTCGTCCTAATGCTTGAAGTTGTGCTTGCGTTGTTGTCGATGCGTCGTTGTTGGTTGTACACGAGTGTCACGATTTTCCGCGTTGTCGTTAAGATGCGCCTGAAGAGCGACCCCGCGGCACGAACTGATTTGTAAGCGATCTGTCTTGTGACCTTGTGCTGCTGTTGTACGTCCATGTCAACCATCTATCGAATAGACGATGACGCGTCATAAGCTCGTCACATTTGCAGAATGTTTCACCGTCGTCAGCCGCCACTGGATCATGTGTCATAGAAGATGATGTTTGGAGTCACGGCGAATTACTTGTTGATCGTCATTACGTCCTCCGGACGGGAGTTGCCGTTGTCGTGGTCGAAAGTAACGCGTTATAGATACTCGTCCAATGTACGTACGATAGAGACTCTTATACAGTTGAACTGGAAAGCGTTCTACCGTCAGAAGTCTGAATTCAGATGACCGACTGCACCAGCGGCATTGATACTGGCGTTGTCATACTGTAGTCGTCCTCGATATACCCTCAGATGTATACTGAATATGCTGAATTATGTCCAAACCTCACAGGATGATGATGACAAAATGATGACACTATGAAGACTCCCACAGTTTAACCGATGATTCAAAATTATAAGAAAACAATGTACGTCTAACCTGAAATGATGAAAATTGCCACTGTCCACCTTGATGAAACGACAAAGAAAGCAGACGAATCACAATTGCAGCGAACTAACGTGAAACGCGAAAGCAATTTTGGTGGAGTTGAAGCAACAACCGAGCCTGGAACGAGCACAGAACGGGAACTTGAGCATCTCCACCAAAATGTAAGAGAGGTCGACGGTGGCCTCTTTACTAAATGTTCTGGGTTCTAGGGAATTAGCTCCATCTATGTAGACAGGTTGGTTGTGTCACTCCAACTGTCAGACCACTATTGGTTCTTTCATATTGTCCAAAGACGGTTTTAGGAGACACAGAGACGACTCAGGATGGTTTCCAGAATAATAACATTTAATGGCGAGGTTCTATATGTCAGGATCACACAGCTACGACGTCACCACAGCGATGACGTTGCTATCACGTACGCTACATTGCGACAACTAGAAGAGCTCCGCACAGACCGATGTCTAGAGCTCGTCTGACTAGATAAAGGACCTGCGCTGCTGCTGACGCTTTCGCGGCAGACAGAAATATTCTAGCTACTTTTCTAGCTGGATGTGGTTGGCGGCTGTTGGTGCCAATACTCGCAAACAGTTATCTAGCGCACAAAAATGTATGAAAGTGATTCAGACGCCCAGAACGTCCAGAACGTCGTTCACTGTCTGGTGAGTTTGCCGTTGCTTTTGGCGCTTAAACATGGTCCCTACAGCCGCGTGACGACAGCAGCAGCAGCAGCGGCATCAGCAGCGATGACGACGACGAAGCCAGTCAGGCGTCCATGTCAGCGGTGACGACGTCACCGGTGACGAAATCAGCGATAGAAGTTTGATTTTGCGTTTCTGTTAAATTTAAACTGCGTCGAATTTTATATCATATGAGTCTGCAAGTACGATGAAAACGTTTAGCGCATTTTTTTTCGTAATTTGACGCTGTTTAGCTGACATTTTTGTAACAAAACATTTGCTTTTTACTCCTAAGTACGTGCACCACGTCGAAGTTAAGAATTTTTGTCCCGTTATAGTTGATAAATTTTTTAGACTTTTCGCCCTCATTTTGCCTGCTACGTGACATGTAGAAAAAAATGTAGTGTGCAAATAGTCGCAGATTAAAACAAGTCTCGCGATGTCCACCATTGCTATATGGTGCCGCAATGTGCAGGTCTCGCATTGTCCACGAGTGCGATCTGGTGCCACGTTGTCAAGTCTCACGATTTTAGCGCTCCCGTTCAAATTACATCGTGTCTCAAAAATGCACAAATTTGCTTTTGTTTGTAGTTTGTAAAATTTTTTACCGACTCCAATAGTTCTTGGCACAAAATCAAAAAATACGACAAAAATTATATCGTTTTTTTGTGCGTACTATATGTGGCAATTTTTTACCGACAGTCAACGTCACTTGACAGTCTATGTCACTTAACGATCTCCCTCTATCAAGTTATCACAAAAGTTCTACTAATCGATAATGTCATTGATAACTATGCAATTATCGTTTTAAAATTCTTGGAAACTTCGTATAGTAACTTTGTAAGCATTTTTCGTTCGAGTTCGCAACGGCAGGTAAACATTGAATCGTAATCATCGTAATCGTAATTAAATTTTAAATCGTAACTACGTTTTTCACAATGACCTAGATACCAGTTATTGTTAGCAAAGCTGAGAGCGAAAAAACCTTTAAGTCGCAAAAATAAAGTCTTCAAAATAAGCCTACAAAACCTTGCGAAATGAAATGTAATCACACCAAAAGTGCGTAAATTTAGTTTTCGAATGGCGCCATTTTCGCTGTTCTAATTATAGCATAACTTTTATGGTTAAACGTTGTGATGTGTCCTTCAATGACGCAAATACTCAGGGAAATGGCAAGCGAGTATTTTCCAGAACAATTTCAAAGTCAAACTTATAATGTAATTTAGTTTTAAAGGTCATATAAATGTTTTTATTTTTCAATAAATTCTTATATATATTTTTGGAAATAATAATTTCGCGCCTAATAATTTATAAAAATACCAACATAAAACCATTCAAAAACCTAGGCTTCCGTACGATTTGATATAATGTATGTACGTATGATTCGATATCAGGATTTTAATTTCGATACGATATTGATACCATATTTTGAAAATATCGCGAAATCGATATTGATATTTTAAAAATGAAATGTATGTAAATTTTATAAAAGCACAAACACAAAACGTGAACGTTTAGCAAGGCAGTTTGCTTTGCATAGATACTAAAATGTGTCAGTAAACTTAAAAATTAGCTATAGACTGTTGAAAATGTCGTTAAATTACGACATTATAGTTAGTTCGCTTCGGTTATTTTGTGGTTTTTTTACGCGCGACAGCAGAATGCTTCGCGCGTCTTAGCCATCGTCTGGGCGTCTGTCCTCTGTCTGTCCGTCCGTCCGTCCGTCCGTCCGACACACTCGTGAGCTGTATCAAAACGGTGCAAGCTAGAGTCACGAAATCTTTACTATGGCTGCCCCAATGTGTCTAGTTTATTGTGACAAAATTTCGTGCCACTGGGTGCAGGGGTTCTCCTCGAACGAAGGCGTCAAAGAGGGGTACCCCCTAAAAAGACGTCATTTTGCCGTTATTGGCTCGAATAATGTGAAAACGGTTGCAGATAGGTACATACATGCTGCTTATAATAACAAGCACCGGTGACAGGCTTTTGGGATTTATCAACATCGATTACTTTAAACGACCTTGAACCCCTCAAAAAAACGTTTTTAGTGAATTTTTTGCAATTTTTGGATGCAGTGCACATTTTAACACTAAATTGCGACGAAATGGCTGGAGATAGACCAAGACAATCTGCGTACGAAATTTTGAGCATTTAACGTAGATTTTAGTAGTTTAGGTCCCGACCCCCTAGGTTCAAAAAGGCCGGCGCAAGCGGGCGTCAAAGATAGCTACCCCCCCTAAAAAGTGGTTATTTTGCCGCAATTATCTCGTGTAGGGTGAAAACGGTTGCAGATAGGCACATACATGCAGCTTATCATAACAAGCACCGGTGACAGGCTTTTGGGATTTATCAACATCGATGACCTTAAACGACCTTGAACCCCTCAAAAAAACGTTTTTAGTGAATTTTTTGCAATTTTTGGATGCAGTGCACATTTTAACACTAAATTGCGACGAAATGGCTGGAGATAGACTAAGACAATCTGCGTACGAAATTTTAAGCATTTAACGTAGATTTTAGCAGTTCAAGTCCCAACCCACTACGTTCTAGGAGGCCGGCGCAGGCGGGCGTCAAAAACAGTCATCCCCCTAAAAATCACCTTGAGTGGCGTGGTCAAAACGACTGTTTTAGGTGTTTTCGCTGGAATCTTTGAAGGATGTCAAATCAAATCAAATTAAACATGTTTATTTGTATGTCATGTATATGATACTATTACCATCAAAACGTCCAATTCTAAGTCTGAAGTCTGAGCAGACTACTGTAGTATACCAAATAGTACAATAAAGTAACCTGCACCCGTAGATCGACTTTTTTAATTACTTAGTGCTGGCATATTATCTATTCTATGTAAACAAAGATTTAATGGCGAGCAACAATCGCATTTGCACCAGATGCAGTATTGCGTCTAATGACGTATTCGACAGCATATACGCAGGTTATTGTCATACATTTTTCAGAAGATTTTTTGCTGTATTTCGTCATGCATGGTGTTATTGACCGTGCGCGCATGCACGGCCTATCCATTGAAGTTGCGGTAAAGTCTAATTTCGATTCCTGTGTACTGTCTGAACTTCTAAAGTGCATTCTATGACATCTTGGGTAATATTACGTCATCTAAGTACACTTTAGATGGTAGTAAAGATCTAAAAGTCGACACGATTCGAAGCTGAAATATCTGCTGAGCAGAAACTTCAGTTGTCGACACTGATGTAGCCAAAACAGCCTGAAATATTTTTAAAGTTAGTTTTCTGCTCATAAGTAAACAATAGCAGCAACGTTAACAAACAAGCGGCCAAGCAACTTTTCACTTACACGCCGTCGGTAAGCGTGTGCGATCTGCGCACGGTAAATAACACTTTTTGACCGCATGTGGACTGTGTGTATGCACGGTAAATATAATCATTGTTTCGTTATTGTTGTGGACGCCACGTCATCCACGTGACGACGTCCTAATACCAAGCACATCTGCCTCCTTACGGTTACACGTGTACTTACCGTGGCCATATTTCGGAATCAGTGAGAGATAAGGCCAAGGTCACTATTAATCACTAATACAAAGTCTCATATTGGCTTTCAAATGCCAAGATAATCAGTGACCTTGGATAACTTTCAAGAACACTGGCAACTAATACGGTCAGCTATTCTAGCAACAGGTGAGCTTCTTGATTTAGTAGCATAAATCTTTGGTGTATTAATGCATTAAGTTAATGCATTAATTAGACAGCTTTTGTTTTAAGCTTTTGTGAGCAGAAATATATTTTTCCAAGCAAAAAAGCCAACGATTCTTGAAGTGTTGACAGATATGACAAATGTCTTAATTTTAGTGTGTGTGTTTGTTGTGTAGGTGAAACCCCAGATGCTGCTTTCAACCAGACAATTACATATGGCTGCTTGTATAAACTTTTTATATGGGCAAAATCTAAACAGAAATCGTTAAAATCAGATAAAACACAGTTTGGCCCTACCCTTTCAAAGTCATCTGTTCATGGAGCAGATGACTCAACAAAGCCTGATATCAGTAGTAAACCTAGAGATTTAACAGGAATTGTTCACTCAGTTATTCGTTACATTGCTGAATTTGGTAGTTGTTCAAGCAGTGCTACATCACAGAGACAGCTAAAAACACAGTTGCCACCATACAAAAACTTAAACAGGAGTGTTACTACAGCACTCGCACCCAGCAATTTAAAATGCTGTTTGCCAGCAGAGTGTATCTATGTCAGCTCCAATGCACAGACTCCATGCAGGACTCCTGAACAGCGTAAGCGTGATAGCAGGAAACAATCAGAGCAGTGTCAGCTGGAGCAGTCTGCTAACACAGCCCATCACAGAGCACGCCGATCTGATGTTGAATTCAGAGAACAAGAACAGGCCCGAAACACCGGATGCAGAAAGGCACGTCGGTGTGACTCCGAGGTCAGACGCCGAGAACAGACCCAGAACACAGGACGCAAAAAGGCACGTCGGTGTGACTCCGAGGTCAGACACCGAGAACAGACCCAAGACACAGGACGCAGAAAGGCATGTCGGTGTGACTCCGAGGTCAGACACCGAGAACAGACCCAAGACACAGGACGCAGAAAGGCATGTCGGTGTGACTCCGAGTTCAGGCGCCAAGAACAGACCCAAGACACACGACGCAGAAAGACACGTCGTCGTGACTCTGAGATTACAGCTCAAGAACAGATACAAAACACAGCGCTGAGAAAGGCACACCGGTGCGATTACGAGGTCAGGCGTCAAGAACAGTCTGTTGGTACACAGAGGCGCAGAACACATCGTCAGAATTTAGATGTCAGAGCCCAAGAACAGTTGAGAAAAATAGCCCGAAATAGTGCAGCAAATGTCTCGGAGCAAATTGTTGCATTTCATGATGTAATTTCAATCGGCCCATTATATATTTGCAGTTCCTGTGATCAGTTCTTGTATAGACACAGTGTACAGAAAGCAGCCAGTGTTCGTTCTTTAAACCAGCCTATAATTACTTTAGTCTTACTCAGTAAAACCAGCTTTGATGGTGTGGAGTACATTTGTAGTACCTGCACCAGATATCTACGTAAAAATCAGATCCCCCATGTGCCATTGCAAACGGCTTGCATTTCCCTAAAATACCCTCTTATTTGCCATTATTGAATTTAGTGGTGTGGCGTTTGTTATCACCCAGACTTGCGTTTATGCGCATTTATGAATCAGCAGTTGGCAGACAGCTACGCATCTATGGAAACATGGTGTGTGTACCAGCAGATGTGTGTACAACAGTTAATATGTTGCCACGCACTACATCAGATCTAAAAACAGTTGCTGTACAGCTCAAAAGACGGTCCCAGTATCAGCATGCACTCCTGACGTCTAATGTTCGGCACGCATGTATCCGTGACGTTGGTCATTATCTTGCACAGTGCCCTTTGTTTCAACAGGAAATGATTTCATTTAGTGATGATGTAGTTCATTCACTTGAAACAAATGAAAATATAACAGTATCAGATACACACAGTAGTGAGCTGTCTTTTTATGGAGTAGCAGCTTTCCCATTTAATATGCAGCTTGATTCTCAGTCTTTATCTCAGTCGTCTGTTCAACAAACAGACATCTTCACAGGTAACACAGAGTCATCTGCTTCAGTAGAAGATTCAACTGTGTTTAACCCAGTTTCATTGTCAGTATCAGACAGTCCGCAGTCATCGTCATTGGCAAACACTGCTGATGAGGTTGACACGTGTACTGAAGCTGAGGATACTCAGGTAGAACGAGCTGGTGTTTTTGATACCCTTTTTACTTCAGCAGATTTTGTTGAAGACTCAGAGCGTTCTGCTGTCTACGGTTACATTGATGCTGGTCTTAGTGTTAAAGTATACAGTTTTCCCCCTACAGAGAGTAATAGATCAGTCAGTATTTTTTTAGACCATTACTCAGAAGAACTTGTTTTTTCAAACATATTTTGGGGAAATGCTCGCACAGAGACTCACTGAGTCAAAGTGAATTACAGTGATATTGTAAAATCCGAACTAAGACGCACTGATCGGCGTGTAGCAACCTGCATCGAGAATCTCTTCTTCAAGCTGAAAAAAGTCCAAATGCAGGCCATAACCAGCAAAGTTCATATTGCAGTTCGCAAATATAAAACAGGTGGTCACGTTTACACAGCGGCCCATTTGAAGAGTGCTGATAGCATCGACAACTTGATCAAGTTTGATGATGACTATCGAGTACTGAAAGATGTCCGTGGCTCCCCTCCCTATTGGGAAAAGGCCAAACGTGACCTCTATGCCATGATTCGCCAGTTGGGTCCAGCTCAGTTGTTTGTAACACTCAGTGCAGCAAAAACCCGTTGGTCTCATCTGCTGAAGCTCCTATCTCAGATTGTTAATCACAGACCCTTAACAGATGAGCAAGTGGAACAGCTGACTTGGTCAGACAAATGTCGTCTGATCAGCTCAGACCCAATCACTTGTGCCCGCCATTTTAACTTCTGCATCCAGCATTTTTTCACAGATTTCCTAAAGAGCTCTGTTAGCCCTTTTCGCCAGTTAAAAGATTACTGGTATCGTGTTGAATTCCAGCATCGTGGCAGTTCACACATGCATTGCTTGTTGTGGATTGCTGACATACCCCAGTACGGTGTTGATAACACCGAAACAGTTACCCAGTACATTGATCAGATTATCTCATGTTGACGGACATGGGATGATGCAGATCTCAACAGTCTTGTCGAACTGCAGGTGCATAAGCACACCAGAACATGCAAAAAACAGTTCCGCAAAACAACAGTGTGCCGTTTTGGCTTCCCCAAATACCCTATGGCCAAAACAGAGATACTTGAACCACTGGTGTGTGATGACCGCAATAAACAGAAAATTAACACAGACAACTTTAGTCACCTTAAACAGTTTCTTGCCACAGTGAAACCCTCTGATGAATTTGCATCAATGACAGAGTTTCTGTCAGCAGTTGGCCTTGATTATGACAGTTACATTTGTGCCATACGTTCCAGTCTAAACACAGCCACAACTTTTATCCAGCGTGCTCCCAATGAACTCAGAGTGAATAACTACAGTGTCCCCATACTCAGAGCTTGGCGTGCAAACCATGACATTTAGTTCATACTGGATGTGTATGCTTGTGCGTCATACATCACTGCATATGTTGCCAAAGGCGCCCGAGGTATGAGTGATCTGCTCCGCAGAGCATGTGAGGAAGCCAGACAAGGAAACAGTACCCTAAAACAGCAAGTTCGTATTATTGGCAACAAATTCCTCAACAATGTTGAGGTATCAGCCCAGGAGGCTGTCTATCTCCTCCTCCAGCTGCCACTGAAGAGTTCATTTAGACAGGTTGTGTTTGTGAACACGAATTCACCAGAAGAGCGAATGTACTTGCTCAAAGCCAACATTGACAAGCTACCGGATGATGCTGAAGTGGCAGAAAGTAATGTCATTAGACGATATTCACAGCGGCCACGATCACTTGGGGGAGTTTGTTTGGCAGAATACGTTGCCTACTATGACTTTACCTGCAGCCTTGATCCAGACTCTACTAACTCAGATAATGAATATCCAGATGATCTTGAACCAGTCTCAGGGAAAAAACACAGCCCCAAACGCAGAAAACTGGCACGTGTGATTCGCACATTTCAGTTTAACCCAGTTAATGAACCACAAAAATTAACCCGACAGAAACTGATGTTATATTTTCCGTGGAGGAATAAAGACACAGACCTTTATGGTGAATTTCAGACCTATTCAGCACATGCAGAGTTCATCAAAGAAAAACTTGCATCAAAAATCAGTGACTTTGAGCCATTTGCCTTTGCAGTTCAGCAAGCCCAAGAATTCATTGAAGCAGGTGACATTGAAGAACAGTGGAACTTACTGGTGCCAGGAGTAGAACACTCTGAGAGGAGTGCAGCTGCTGCTGGTACAACAGAATCAGCTGCCCACGAGGCCATCAATCCCAGTGCTTATGGCCGAGATAGTTTTCATGACCTTGGCATTGACCTTGGCCTTGCACATACAGTTCCAGACACAGTACCTACCAGATACGATATGCCAGATGACGAATACTATGCCCTTATGAAATCTCTCAGTGATGAGCAGCTGGCATTTGTCTATGACACAATACACCAGTTGAAAACTTCACAGCAGCACAGATTTCTATCAGGAGGAGCCGAAACTGGCAAGAGCTACGTTTTGAAGGCCATTCGCGAAATGGCAAAGATACTACAGGAACAGAGCTGGTGTAAACTTTCAACAGCACTATACTATGACGTTAGCCCCAACAGGCAAAGCTGCATTTATTGCTAGTGGTGCCACAATTCACAGTGTTCTACATGTCCCAGCCAACCAGAGTCTCATATACACCAGACTTGACCACCAGTCATTGAACACATTTCGTGTAAACGTCAGTCTGATCAAGGTGTGGTTTATAGATGAAATATCTATGACCGGTAACCGGATGTTTTCGTTCATCAACCAGCGCCTACAGGAAGCTAACAATACCAGTAGCCCTTTTGGTGGTGTCTCAGTTGTTGCCTTTGGTGACTTTTACCAGCTTTTACCGGTGATGGATGGATTTATATTTGATGACCTCAGCTCCTCATTTAGTTGCAATGATGAATACCGAGTTCTTGCTCCAAACTTGTGGAAAAAACTTTTCACAATGTTTGAGCTGACCAGAATTATCCGCCAGCAAGATTCCAGGCCATTTGCAGAACTTCTAAACAGGCTTCGTAAAGGCAACCACACAGCAGAAAATCTGGACTTACTGCATAGCAGAATTATAACCCAGGACTCACCACGGTACCCTAGATCAGCTCAGCATCTATTTAAGACCAATAGTCAGGTTAAAACATTTAATATCTCTGTTTACAACAGCTGCACATCCCAGAAATATATAGTTCAGTCTGTTGACTCAGTGATTGGCGCTGTATCGGAAGATATGTTCCGCCATATTATGAATTGATTCCAACAGATTCTCGTAAAACCATGCAGCTCCCATCAGCATTGCCACTAGCAGTTGACTGCAGGTACGAAGTGTCGGCCAATGTCAATGTGACTGATGGACTGGCGAATGGTGCTGGCGGAGTCATCAAATTACTTCAGCTCCTAACTCAGAGCCAGACAGCATCCGGTGTAGTTTGGGTTCTATTTGACGACAGGCGTGTTGGTGCCCAGACACGAGTTGATAACCAGACTTTATATAAACCAGGTATTGCATCACAGTGGACACCAATCCACCCTATCTCCAGACAGTTTCAGGTTGGCCGCAGTCACTCAAACCAGATCCTTAGAAAACAGTTTTCACTTCGCCAGTCAGCAGCTAAGACTATACACAGGTCACAAGGTGACACCCTCGACGAGGTTGTGGTAGACTTTATCTCAACTCGCCGAGAAGCCCACACCCACTATGTTGGGTTGAGTCGTTTGCGCACACTCCAGGGCCTATTTATTTTGAATCTGAATGACAGTAAAATACACATCAGCGACCGCGTCAGGCAGGAAATGGCAGCATTACGGTCAAGCCGCAGGCTGCCCATTTCGCTGCATTTGACCATTAGTTATGATCCTTCTTTTCGTATTACATTCTTCAATGCTAGATCCCTTCACAGTCATATAGAGCTCATCAGAAGCGATCGTGGCTTGGTAGCAAGCCATATCAACATGTTTTGTGAGACTCGTGTAAAACAAACAGATGGAACAAACATGTACTTCTCAAACAACTCCACTGGCTACCTATTGAATGGCGAATAAGATTCAAACTCGCCACCTCAACTTATAAGGCACTGCACACTGGCCGTCCACCTTACCTTACTGATCTTCTGCAATATCATAA
>Ga0209367_1001139_pt1 | contig 31433 bp, 15 predicted proteins | sample WorMetLIZISLAND2_FD_187412 | JGI IMG/M metagenome (GOLD analysis project Ga0209367, IMG submission 187412) | Marine gutless worms symbiont microbial communities from Max Planck institute for Marine Microbiology, Germany - Olavius geniculatus... ...
GGGGGGTCCCCGTTCCCGGTGGGGGGGTGCGCTAGTAAGACTTGGTCATTCTCTAGCGCGTGTAAAAATTTGGGGGCGCAGCACCCCCTAGGGGCCGAAATATGGTCTTTCGAAAAATGCGACTTAGGGTAGGTCAACATTAACGCTTATAACTTGGTTCATAGTGGACGGAATTTTACAAATTTTTTTTTGTTCAACGCCGAAAGGATCGCTGTCGTCAATGCCGTTTAGATTATGTCGTCATCTTCATCGTTTCCAGAGATATTTGCGGTCAAACTCGAAAGTTGTCGTAAAACGTACTAAATTTTGGACGTTTTTTGCCCTCCCAAATTTTAAGGGGGGCGGTGCCCCCAAATTTCGTACTTGTGTTAACACCCCAACCTAGAGCCACGTCAATTGCCAAAGTTTCGTCTGGCTACACCCCCTAACTCCGAAGTTATAATGGCTCATTTATTCCATTTTAAGCCAATTTTTGACCCTCTTTGAAAAAAGTTGTAAGGAGGGCCGCCGTCCCCAGTGGGGGGTGCGCTAGTAAGAGTTGGTCATTCTCTAGCGCGTGTAAAAATTTGGGAGCGCAGCACCCCCTAGGGGCCAAAATATGTTTTTCCGAAAAATGCGCTTTAGGTGGGTACGATTTCACATCGAGATCTCCAAGGTCACTGGACCGAACTTCACCGGACATGTTTCGCCTAACGCAGGAGGAATCGTGGTAGACGGAATAAAAATCCGATTTTGAATATCTTCATCCGTTTCGGAGATATTCGCCGCCGAACTTCGAAGTCGTCCGAAATCAGGCCAAATTTTGCATGTTTTTCGCCCCCGAAATTTTTTTGGGGCACGCCCCCCAAAATTTTGGACCGGCATTATAAAATTCGGCCTAGTACTGACCATCGTGCAAAATTTCACGCCGGTCAGCCCACGCATCTCGGAGATCTCATGCTCGGAAAAAAAAATAAAAAAACATGCGTAAAACAGAAGTCCTTCCGAAAACTATCGTTTCTGAGTAGACTAATAAACAGTAATACAAAACATGCAACAGATATACACCGTGTCCGGAAAAAAAAAGAGTCTATGGTATTTTCGACATATCTTTGACAAACTTAAACCTATTTTTATAATTTTTTGCATGAGTCATCCAGAATATTCACTTGATTAAACTGTCGAGATATTTTCTCTTTTTATTGCCATGTCACTACGTAGAGCTGACGTAATTATGACGTCATCAAAAATGCAATTTTTATTGTATCCTAAGTGAAAGATGCTAACAGTTTTTCGGTTAAAAACTTCAACAAATTTGAACATATGTTTATAATTGTTGGTAGGCAACATTGGAAAAGTAATGCGCAACTGACAGTGTACTAACAGTCCACTTTGTCCGAATACTGATGCCACTTTACCGTGTAAAATAATACATTCTTTGTATTCGTACTTTACTCCATACCATAATAAGCAGAAATGCAGAAATATAGTCTTTTTTGCCTGTAGCTGCCTTATTTGTCAGCAACTTTTGAGTCTGCGACTTTTTTTTACAACTGTACACTACCAAGACACTAACGCATGCTGCAGAAATGACACTGCTCGCTGATAACGGCTGCTGCACAACGACGTTCCCGTTGTGCACGTGACAGCCACACTTAACATGGCGAAAATCAAGATTAAGTTGAAAATTTGTGAAAAAAAGTAACTTATTTCTATGCCAACAATGTCTCAAGCTTTGTACTGCAATTTTCTTTCAGTAGTTTTCCTGTTTTAGTATTGCAGAGGCTCATTTAGACGTTATCTTTCCACGAGAATGGCATTTTCCACAACGTCATGATTACCATTAGCTATACTCAGTAAGAAGTGAATTTTGAAAATACGTCCTAGATGTTTTTAGTAAAGCGTATCATTATGATAATGTGTGCCAAAAATTATAAAAGTAAACTTACATTTGTTGAAGTTATTCAGGAAAAAGTGTAGACTTTTTTTCCGGACATGGTGTAGAAGAACTACTAAATGATAACTAACATCAAAACTCCAGTGCTGCATAGGTAACTACAATGCTGTACACATACGTTTGCAGTTCCTGCAGCCGCAGCATTCTTCTTCTCTCGTGCAATACGCTCAGCACGCAGAGTGGCGACCTGTACGGGTGACATCGGCCGGTCATAGTTGATGCCGTTTTCTGCCAGCACTGCAAGGTGGTTGGTGTTCTTTGGTCCCACACTTCCAGATAGCTGCGGACGCACTGGAGGCACTCGCTTGGCTGCCATTGCCTTGATTGCTTCAAAGCGCAACGTAAACAGTGTGGTCGACGCTCGGTGGCTGTCCTGTAGGTGCAGCTGATTGGTCCGCATCAAACGCCCAGCCTTCGTCTGCAACGAATAATCAACCCATATTAGATATAGCAATGCATCAAAATACAATCGTTATTTTAAAGCAGCCACACCTGGTAGACAGTCATTCCAACGAAGGCAGCAGCAATTGCCGAAATGTCAACAAAAACTATAACAACAAAAGTTACATCTTGACTAACTGCTACGTACAATTTACACACTGTTTGCACATATAAGCCTTTCAACTACAATCCAAAAATGTTTTCCTGAATCCATGAAAATGTCTTAACTGTGCTTTGTATCTTTTTAAAGGTCCAAGCTATCCATTTGTGATTCCTAATTCAACAGATGTCAGGTGTACAAAAGACAAAACTGTAGTGAACGTTCTAAAGGACAGAAGTAGTCTCTCTGCCAGTTCTCAGTTAAAAAAATTAAAGGTCAGGTTAGGCCAATATATGTTTCTAGTGTGATGCACAAAAAATACAGCAGACTGCGCCATATATTATATTGTATAACCTTGTAGATGCCCTTGACAGTCTTCTTCATCTTGCGTGGACTCGGGTCGTAAACTGCACGTCCCTCCTCGCGGGCAGCGATGAAGTTCTCAAAGCGGTTTTTGCATTGCTTCGGCGACCGGTAGCTGCGACTGCAGCCGTTCACAATGTCAGCGATCAGGTCCCAGTTTGGTATGTGTGCCGGTGACTCGGCGATCAGACTCAGTGGCAGCTCCTGCAGTGTCTGCAGTGCCTGCAATCACAGTAGTCAGTCACAAACACTCACTGGACTGCACTGCTAACACACACACCACAGTATACAATATAATCATACAAATTTATACAGCGCAGAAGCACAAAAAATTTCTAATGCACTGTTGCACCGGAGTTAGTAAAGAACAACAAAAAAGTTTTTTTTAAATAGTACCTAAAACTGTCAACAGAAGAAGAGAGGGATCTCTCAGACAGCCAAGCAATGTATTTCAGCCTACGCCAAAAACAATGAAAAAATGCACAACGTGGGCTGAGCAGTGAGCAATTCACCATTGTCGATAATCACTTTCTGTAGAGAACAACATTAACATTTCAGCTAGACCACAAAAATGGATAAAAACATACATACACATACATACATATATTCATTTAATAGCATCAAAATGTTAATAAATGTGTCTCAGTGCATTTGTGGCTGTTAGCTTTATAATTTACAAAGCTGCCGAAGAACTTAGTCTTAGTTTTTAATCAAAGCTAATAACTGACTAATCGCTAAAGTCTGCAAAAATAACTAATAAAACAACTGTAACTGTTATCAGGTCCAGCTGTAATACAACAGCATGGTGATGCAGTTACACAAGGCATGCTTCATACCCTTGTAATGATTAGACATGTTATTATTATTGTTATGGCACAGATTATTTCCCATGCACTGCATTGCATTAGAAATAGTCCGTGCTATAAGAATAATAACAAGATTTCATTAATGAAACTGACCTGAAGCAGTGCCCAGTCCTCATGAATCAGCCACTCTGGGTGGTCCTGCATTGGCTCCAGTGTCGCCCTCTGCATTCCTGCTATAGCCTGCAGCTGAGTTTTCACTGGCTTAAAGAAGTTTGGCTTCACCAGACGTCCGTCGCGTTCCAGTCGCTGAGCAATCGTCTGAGGACAGTCGAACAAAGAGCGTGGGACAGATGGCAGCTCATCACGTGCTCTGACCTTCTGTTTACGAGCTACAATGTCACAAATGCCATATTTACACACAGAAATCATTCACTGTAATACTATTATTATTATTATTATTATTACTATGTTTTTTAAATTGAATTTTAAAATACCCCTAGTAATAAAGATTCCCGGGGTTAAAAACAAAATGCTGGAGTGACTATAGGTATGGTGAATCATCAGGATACACCAAAGTTTTGCTGATCAGAATAGCGTTAAAATTGCTGTAATAAAACAGAAATGTGCTGCCAAAGAAAAGCTGTGTCTCGTGGGTCTCCCGTGACTGCAGTTGACCGACCACCCATAGCATTTAAAAAGTCTGTTGCTGATGAGTGGGTTGTGCCGTGGGTTTCAAACGCCAGTGGCTGGAAGATGTGAGAAATGGCTGGCAGATCGGCATACTTAGAAGATTTCCTGCTTGCCGCAGCCTCGGCTGCTCCAACAGCAGACTGAGATGACAGGTGGACATACGAGCCAGCCAGTGTGCTGACTACCGTGATGACCCAAGTCAGCAGCTTACCGGCTTGCCAAGGAGTCAGGGTAAGTCCGTCCGGGCGCCTGCTGTCAGTTTTTGTCAAGCCGCATGGTTACTACTATTAATAAGTTCCGCCTATGAGGTATTTGCGGAGACTGTGTACATGCAGCATACAATGACATTACAGACGCAGTTGTCTGTTGACAGACGGCAGCTCATCATGCACTCAGACCTTCTGCTTACGACCTATGATGTCACAAACTCTACGCTGTCAACTACACAGGGCAAACATTCACGGTGATTGCTGCCAAGACTGTTTACACTACAGCCGGGAGTATACAATGACATTGGAATCACAGCTGCCGACAGCTCATCGCATGCTTGAAACTTCTGCTTACGGGCTACGACATCACAAACTGTCATTTACACAGGTCAAGCATTCATTGTGATATCTGACTGGATTGTCTACAGCCAGGAGCTACAACGTCACAAGCTGTGCACTCGCGGAAATCTGCTACCACCAAACAATATAAATGCCTGCAGCAGCAACAGAAATATACTGCTGAAAACATTAACCAAAACAGTGCACCACAAGTCCAGCCCATAGGCTACAAGCAACACTGCCAACAATCAACATCCAATATCCAGAGTCTGTTGTGTCTGGAGTGGTATAATAACTGGCTGCTAACTTCACTGATAAAGTCATGCATGACCAACCCAACAAAAGTGTACCTAATTCTAACGGCCACTGTCAGCCATACAATCAGTATGCATAGGTGCGTTTACATCACATACAGCTCACACTGGTACTGTTTTCGCATTCACAATTTTTGGCTGCAGTCGTGCATCATAAAGCGAACAATGGCGTAGCGCTATGCAATCTGAGCATGGTTCAACTGCAATAGCACACCATCTGGAGCGGCACAAGCTCATACCGCACACTCGAGCAATGCGGTATCTACGGTGTCCTAACAAAACCTGGACCAACACAGTGATATATAGGCTTAGGTTTAGAAAATAAGGTTAAGAATAGGGGTTAGAGTTAAGGTTAGGAATTAAGGTTAGAGTTAGGGATCAGATTTAGGAATAGGGCTAGGGACTGTGGATTAGTAATAGGGATATGGTTAGGGTTAGGGCAAGAATTAGGGTCTGGGCTAAGGTTCGTGTAGTGGGCTATTGGGCTAGTTTTAATGGTCCAGGTTGTGATGGTCCAAATTTTGTCGGTCCAGGTTTTGAGAGGAAACCAGTATCTACAATCTCGGACACACTACTCCAGACAGTGATTTAGCATGGACATGCTAACAATGAGACAACGTTAGCATACTGTAGCTGTCGACATGGTGTCGTTTGTGGCCCTTGCGTACATAGACTGGAGGCAGTTGGTTCTCTGACATCAAGCCGGACTCGTAGACAAAGCTCTGAGTCATGTCAATATACAAGTCGCTGTCATCCTGAGGCGGCGTTGGTGGTGCCCACAGCTACACAGCCAACACATCAAGCTGCTTAATTCCACGATTGAGAAAAACCCTGGGTTTTTCAGAAAGCCCAACCTGTATTAGTTTTATTGGGTTTTGAGCTTTTAAAAGCCTTTTTAAAAACTTCATTTAAACCTTATCTGAAAAGTCTGTCGGTTTGATTCACATGAGTTTTTACTTGATCCCCAGAGAACAGAATATCCAAGAGTTTGCAAATTCATAGGTATACATGTTTGAAGAGCACAACCATAAAACGTATTTCATTGTTGGTGAAACAAGAAACGAAACTAGCTTTAATTTTGGGTGTGCTTTTTAGGTGGTTTTGCAATGGGTTTACCCAATAAAATTCACCAGGTTTTGCATATCTGCCTGAGCATCTCAACCCGCCTTCATACTCCCAAACTACTACTCACGAATTTTGCTCAGCAGGCCTACTTGGCTACAAATGATACAGATTAAACTGAATCACTAAGAACTCATTTCTCATACTTTTGATTAAATATTTTGTTAGCTTAGTACCAGTTTACATTCACTCGTTATTGAAAATGCTTATCACATGGTGTATCACTCAGTGCAGGCCAAGACATCATGAATATTAAAACAAAAAAAGCCCCGCTAACGCAAACAGAAACGCGCAGCAGCCGTGGTGCATGTTTGGAAGCCCAGTAAAACAAAGTCTAAGTCAGTCGCCAGAAGGCACCAGATGACCCGCGGCTATAGTGTCTATAGTGTTTTCCTCGTCCTCATACTCACCAGAGGGCGTGATGCGTCTCGCTCAACCAACGCCGTATTGGCTGGATATCGCAAATGTTCCCTACCCCCCTCTCATTTAGTGCCTCGTTTGGGGTGACCCCTTTCGAATTTATAGAAAAACTTTATGGTTCCTGAAACTAGAGTCTTCCAAGCAGCTGACGGTGAAGATTAGCTTGCACCATTTTTGACTGATCCACCTGCGTGATGAACAGACGGACAGACAGAGAGACAGAATTGCGATGGCTAAGACACAATAGAACAGTAGACTGACTGACTGGCTGAGAACCAGAAACAGGCTTTAACGACCAGTTTCTCCTTCTTGCAGTTAACCAATCAGTTAGCTAACTGTCACTTATGTAAGACAAGTTTCTAACAGCTCAATTACGTAAACTGCAACAGCTTTGTGAGAACAGCTGTTAGTGGACTATGCTGAATTGCTGATCATGTGATTATGTGAACAGATGAGTCACCAATGGCCCAACAACAGTGCTGTGGGCTGTCTACAAGTTACAGAGATTGACGCAACTTTGTTATGCAGTGAAACGATACACCAAGCAGTATATATATATATTAGATGATCACATACAGTATGCAAGTAACTAATCAGTGCAAGACTGCAATTCTGCTGCTTCGGAAAATATTGGCAATAATGTACTACTTACACGCATCTCTTCACCAGTTGTATCACAAATGAACATCTGCATCAAAGCAAACATAGAACACATGTCTCACATTAATATAACACAAACGCCTCAGTGCAAACCCATCAGTCAACCAAGCAATAGAAGAAACACCAAAAAACTGGCTATTCAAGTGGGCTAAGTCTACTGGCTTAGCCAATGGCTTTAGCCAGGTGGCCACAATGAAAGCACTAAAATATTATTGCTACTAGAATTATTAGTTTAATTCTAAACCATTAAAAATAATACAATGTGATATAACAAACATGAAGATTGCAGGCAGGCAGCATATAAAAAATGGTACCTGATTAGCATCAAATGGATAGAACAGTGGTACGTCATCATTATCATCATCATCACTGGTGCTGGCAAGGACATGCTTCAGCCTGTTATCTGCTGATGTCACCTTCACTACACTGTCCTTCAGCTGCTGCTGCAACAAACACAGTCATTAAGGGTGAGTTCACATAAACACAATTGTCAGTCTGAGAACCCGTATACGAGTTGCATGTATTTCAAAGACAGCCGTTCACATGGACACGAGTCCTATACGAGTATGGGTGACCTGTGAATTTCACTCGTATGAGCAGTTTCTGTGCAAGTCATGTTTTTATCAAACCCATACGAAGTAAACAACACGTAAAGAGCATTATACTACAAGTCAAGCTGTGATGCATTTTTAATGTCAGAACTTACATCATTGTTGAATTCGGTAAAAAATTTTATTTCCAGAACCAGAAACCTTTAAAATTCAAAACACTTATCAGAACATTTTCTTAAAAGTTGATCCAGTAAGTACAACAAAAGTGTCAAAACAAAGTGCTAAAGAATTACAAAACTGTCTCTGGGTGACGACAGAAGGACGGAAATACAGTCTTCGACCTGCCATATGTAATGCTTTTTTTGCTTTTGCTTTTGCTTTTTTTTAATTCTGCAAAATTTTTGGAACAAATCTGCATATTTTGAACACGAGGATGAGTGTGAGTTGTGAAGAAGAAAGCCAAGAATTACCGGTTGGGAAGCATCATCGTCATTGCTGCTCAGTGCAAATGGTGGATCCATCCGATGCTGTTGTATAAAGTCAACGGCATATTGCTCTATCTGTAACACACAACCACAGTCAGTCCATGCCATCATACCAGGTTAATTATCAATCAACAGAAAACCGCTACATCACCAATGCACACGGAAAATACCCTGACATTTCCCTAACTATTTGTGACAATCTTCCCCGTGTCACACATTGTGCATAAAAACAGTACAGAAATGAAGCATAACGATAATAATATTATAACTGGAAAAAATATGTCAGCCCCGTGCAGTGCAGCCATCGATCAAAAGCTGTACAATTCTAAGCCAAATCTTGACCTATGACTTTCGGAACTGAAAACTGGCACTGCAGTTATTCTCACCCTCGTGAACATTCACAAAAATTTTGGTTTCTCGATGTGCCCATTAGCTTTGAAAGGCGACCACCATCAAAATTGACCTTTGTGATTTTAATGCTTTTTCAGGTAGCAGACCTCTACTAAAAGCTACATGCATGGTACCAGCACTAAATGTTTCATAATAAATGTGTAGTTATTTTTTAACCCAAACCTGCTGCGAACCAGCTACAGGAAATTTTGTGGCGTAACAAAATTCCTGGTAGCTAGTTCCCGTTTACTCGTATAGTGACAAAGACTTTTGCCTTCTTCGCCATACAGGTGAACGGGAACCAGCTGCGGTTCAAGGATCCACACATCTCAGGCAGCAAAGCAGTCAAAAGTTCGGTTTTTTGGTTTATTGTTTGTTTATTAGCTTGTTGTGTACGTATATGATGTTTTTGCAGCTTTTTTACACTTTATAGTTAAACAATTAACAGTTTATAATGCTTCTATGAGATTAAACGCCACGTTTTACGTGTATGGTCATCTGCTGCTAATTATCGGAAAGAAACCAAGCACTGTGTAAAAGTAGTTTCGTTAAAAATTTATTCTACCCTCGAGCTATTTATAGCACAAAATAGATTTATCATCAAAGTTGTTTTTTTAATAATAACTGTTTCAATGGAAAGTATGACGCATATATTTGTAATATAAATACAAAATCCAAACATATTGTGCAATAAAAATTTTTTGAGACACTTACCCTTCCAATTTAGCAGGACGCAGACAGACAGACAGAGACCAACAGAGCACAGATACAGACATGGAGACAGCTGAATGGGCAAGACCCGTAATACAGATTACTGAGATGGCCAGTTGACCAGATAATAAGTTCTTATCAACTACATGTCTCTAGTAGACAAACACTAAATCCTACGAAAAAGTGAGTGAGTGAGTAGGGTTTAACATCCTACCAGACACAATACATGGTCACTGTAGAGAGAATAAGCTACCTGAGACAATGCAGTATCAGTCGAAGTGCTGTGAACATGACGTCTTGATGGTGGCAGATGGATGGGTTCCGACTGACCGGAAACTTCAGACAGAAGTCTGAGTTCAGCTTCAACACGTTCTGCTGCTTTCACATCATCAGCATCCTCCACGCTGCCCAGGCACTGTCCACCATACATGTTTACTCATCATCAATAACCAGAAGAAGAAAAAAGAATTTGCATAGAAGACTTAGTTTTGTTGCATGGCAGCTCATCCAATTTTTCAGCAAAGCCGGCAACCTAATTAAGCTAGCATACAGCCAAAGTCAGCCAGATAGCTGGCTGTATTAACAACCAAAGCCTTTAACCGACTGGGTCAGTATGCCAACAGTCGTGGTAACAGGGGCCGCAAAACTTGCCATTTCTTTTCTAGAGACGGCCGTAACCAGCACCAACACTAATTGTGCCTGTCCATGGAGGGATTGGTCAGTTTGAGTTGGCCTGAGTGGCTTGTATGAATACAAAAATGGTATACCCGCAAATGGTCGACCATCTTAGTACTAAAATGGCTCAACGTCCACTAACTTCATTGCTGCGACCAACAATGTTATCAGAAGGCTAAGCCACCATCCGACCATCAACTACCCAACAAATATCTCATAAACATTTTATCAGAAGCATGGACATTATAGTTGTATTGTATTTTCTTTCCTCGGATTTTGCTTTTGCTATTGGCATTGTGTGCACTCGATGCTTTCTTTTTCTTTTCTTTTGTTTTTTTACTGCATGTATGTTTGGTTGCTGCTGCCATGAAAAAAAATAAAGCTTTCGTATGCTTAAATTCACTTTCAACACCATTATGAGTCCATTCTTAATACCATTATGCATTGTGAAAAACAACAAGCCATCACAAGTTGTTTATACTTTTGCCATATGTCAACCAATTCTTCAAAAGTTCTTTTACTGGCACAATCTGCAACGAAGTTGACTCTAAAGAAACAGTTAGGATATGAATGAGAGACACAGCAGCTTGACAGCAAGAAAGACTAAAAAACAACAATGGGAACGAAAATGAGGGGAAAAAACAAAAACTAGATAGTCATTACAACTCCGTCGACTGTTATGCCTCAGCCAACGTGTGACAAGAAGCTAGCTATCGCAGAGAGAGAGTATAACATAAAAAGTAAACGTAAAGTCCTTCCTGAGCCTTAAGGCCTATTGGGCAGCACTGATCTCCATTTCCTTAGCCCTCAGCCAGACGCCAGTTTTTACACTGCAAGACCACGGATATGGGGCTAGTGCATCGTGCAGTGTGCCTGTTTACGTCCAAGCTTTTGCTGGTACTCATTGCGCCTACCCATGAAAGGGTGGCCAGGCCGAGTTGACCTGGGTGGCTGGTTACATACTGCGATGGTCACCCATCCAAGTACTAACCGGGCCTGGTGTTGATTAACTTCGTTGATTCAATCAACGATGCTACCAACTGAGCCAGACCACAAAGAATCTATATATAGAAAAACAATAACTGGACCCTGCCGCCAGTGATTGGTCACAGACAACAAAAATGCGGCGTGATTCATCGCATCTCACGAATATTCATTATTTGCATGGCTAATGAGCATCGCTGCAAACGTTTGCAGCGAGAGAATAATTACGCGCAAAAGCAGCTACTGCTTTCAGCGTGTCTTAGCCATCGCAATTCTGTCCATCTGTCTGTCCGTCCGTCCGTCACACGGGTGGATCAGTCAAAAACAGTGCAAGCTATGATCACCAAATCTTCACCATCGGCTGCCTGGAAGACTCTAGTTTCAAGAACCGTAAAGCTTTTTCATAAATTCGAAGAGGGTCATCCCGAACGAGGGCGATAAATATGAGGAGTGTGGGCAAAGTTTGCGATTTTTGGCCAATAAGTTGCTGTATCCCAGTAACAGTGCGAGATAAGGCCTAGGTTACTTATTAATCACTAACAGAAAATCGTACACTGGCTCTTGATTTGCGCCGAATTCAATGACCTTGGATGACCCTGAATGCCAAAATAGGGGGTTTTATGGATTTTTTGTTGATTTCGGCCTGCAACACAAGTCTATATCATTCACAAGGTGGAGCCACGGAACTATCATTATGTGCACTATAGCCGGTCACTACGTTTAGTTGGCAAAGGCATAAAAAACTTTACCTCACTAAGTGCAATCCTGCGCAGCCGCCACTCATTGCTAGACAAAGCTTGCTGGGCACCACTGGTAGAGTGCAGATCTGAGTTGCCGACTGATAACAGCTCATTCAACACTCCCTGCAGTCAACAACGTTATTTGGGGTTAAAAAATGCACATAGCTTTCCATCCATCTGACAGCACAATGTGTCACCTGCCATATGGGATCACACAGTGTTACCTGGTAACATGCCCTGCCATTAACTTCATTCAAGCAGGATGATACTCCCATAACTCCATTTCCTTACCCTGGAGGAGCGAAAGACTGAGGATGGCTGGTTGTACAGATATGGTTTACCTCTCCACAGATAGTCAGTCACCTATACATATGCTAAGTTCCGAGCCTGGCGTAGAGCAAATTTGTTGATCAAAGACAGTATGTTAACGACTACACTAAGCTGTCACATGGCATGGCTAAGTCCTCGAGCCCCAGCACAGTGCATAACATTACAAACCTGTACTTGTACAATGTACGGTTTACATCAACTCCCACATTCATATCAGCATAACGGACTACAATATTTTCACTTTGCTGCAGACATAGAGAGTGAGTAAAGTTTTATGTCACATTCTACACTGTGGACCATAAAAAATGTGCCACTTTACTTTTTCCACATCTTTGCCAATTATTGACCGAGTTTCAAAATTTTTTCATTGGCACACTCTGCAGACAATTTACAATAATGCGATTATTATATATCCCACCACACGGTTAATGCATTTCTACACTAACTTGTGAAATATAAATGTAAGGAAAACTAATGATAATAACAAAAATTTAGGTAAATGAAAAAAACACTTCAGACCAACATTGCGATGAATGATTTGTATGACACTAGACTGTGTGATGCCCACACAGTCTCGTGTCATACAGACAATTCACTGCAATATTGGTCTGAAGTGTTGTTTTTTCAATTTTATCAAAATGTTTGTTTGTTATTATCGTTATGTATGCACATTTCATTGATATTTCACAAGGTGGTATAGAGACACATTTATGGTGTGGTGGGGGTCTATAATAATCACATTATCACAAATTGTCTGCAGAGTGTGCCAGTGAAAGAATTTTGAAAATCGGTCAATAATTTCGAAGATATGGACAAAAGTAAAGTGGCACGTTTTTTTGGCCCACCATGTACATCATTTAGGGGACAAGCCTTTCCAAGCAGTCACTTGCACTGGCACTGGTAGAAAACAACAGCAAAAATCGGACAAAGCTAATAACACAAATAACCCAAAGAACATTAATAGATTGCATAAATGTATGGAACATAACAACAGACATAATATTAACCAAACACACACAGCAGGAGAAAACACTCACAAACAATATTGCCCAACCAACACAAATATTTCCCTGCTGTTTAACTGACAAGAAAGACACAGAGAGAAAAGTTTATTTGCCACACCACTCAAATGACAAATACAATCACAAATTTAAAACAGCAGGCTGCCAGCAAGAAATCCATCATAGCTGGCCAGTGATAATAGTTTGATAATAGCTACCAATAGTAATTAACAATAGAATAATAATAATAATAATAACAACAAAACAGAAATACAGATGGAGAGTGCAAACAAAACCGAGACAGAACCGTGACTGTGGAGTACCTGTGATAATGCTGTGGAAACAGAATCTGTTGAGCTGGTGACAATAGCAGCAAGTACAGAGCCAGCTGAACCAGGTCTCATCAGCACCTCATCCACTGTCCTCGAGCTCACCAGACTAACAACAGAAAACACATGACCAGCATGCCATTTTCAATGGTGGCACCAACTGGCCTGGGTTGGTGGCGTGGCGTAGTGGTAACGCGTTTCATTCGATCAACGAAGTTACTCTACGCCGAGCCGAGTTAGTACTTGGATGGGTGAATGAATGTGGGCAGATGAACCACCTTGGTATGTAACCAGATGCCTAGGTCAACTCAGCCTTCCATCCCTCCAGGGAGGTAAACCGAGTATCTGGTCTATCTGGCTGGGGTTAAGGTGGGGACTGAGGAGCATTAATAATAATAATAATAAGAGAACATTTATATAGCGCACTATCATTTCGAAGAAATCTCTAGTGCGCTTGGCGGTCGAGTATGAATACTGCAAGTTCATAGTGTTTGCTAAAAACGAAACGAAACTGCAACAGGTCCGGTAATGTCAGTACTTGTGCAAACTGTTCAAACATCAGATTGTAAATCCGTTGACTGTTCGCTGATGACGTTGTCGGTTGGCTTCCACGATCCATCGTTACACAGAAGTCTTGTGCACGATGGTCAGCAAGGCATGCAGTCACGGTCGAATGCGTACAATCGCAGACACGCGTATGCACGGCCACGGCAGCCTGGCCTAGAGACGCGCACGTCCAACATGCCAGCCAGCACGTGTCAGCACAGAGCAAGACATCGTAACATGGCAAGTGTCAACAACGGACGAAACAAGGCGTCAAATCAGCAAACCAGAACAGCCAAACGGACCACCATATGTAGCACTTCAACACAGCAAAGTATCATGTCGCAGAACGCACTCGTGCCGTAGCAAAACACCAAAACATGCAGCACTTCTCAAACACGCCTCATGCTGCAAGCAGCACAAACATAGAGCATTTATCTGTGTCAGGCGTCAGGTAACACTGTGTGATCCCATACGGCAGGTGATGCTCAGTAGCTCTGGAATGGGCTTCCATTAAAAGCTATAACACCACCTTTACCTTTAAACAAGAAATTTGAGCTAATGCTCATGAGACGCGCAAAAGCCTATAGCAGTTTCTGTTCACAAACTGTCAGTCTATCTCCAGCCATATTGTTGCGACTTTTATGGGGGTACCGCTTGTTGATGCCCTCGTGTGCAGGTTTCCTTAAACCTAGAAAATCGAGACTTGGACCGTCAAAATCTATGTTCAATGGTGAAAATGTCATATGCAGCTTGTCCATGTCTATCTCAATTGGATTCAGTGCAATTTGCTGTTGAAATGTGTCTCGCAGCCCAAAATTGCTAAAAAAATCCATAAAAACCACCTTTTTAGCGTTCAAGGTCATCCAAAGTTATTGAATTCGGTGGCAATCGAGAGCCAGTGTACGACTTCTTATTAGTGATTAATAGCAACCTAGACCCTATCTCGCACCGTTATTGAGATACAGCGACTTATCGGCTAAAAATCGCAAATTTTTCCCAATCCCTCTCATTTAGCACCCTAGTTTGGGGTGACCTTGTTCGTATTTATGGAAAAGCTTTATGGTTCCTGAAACTAGAGTCTTCCAGGCAGCTGACGGTGAAGATTTGGTGATTCTAGCTTGCATCGTTTTTGACTGACCCACCCGTGTGACAGACAGACAGATGGACAGACAGACAGACAGACAGACAGAATTGCGATGGCTAAGACACGCTGAAAGCAGTAGCTGCTTTCGCGCGTAAAAACCACCCAACAGATTACTCTGCCGGCAGTCTCATTGCACTTGCTTATTTGCACAAATAATAAAACACATCAACTGCCATTCCCTTCTGCACCAAATAAAACCAAAACCTAATTAATGCATCAGAATTTTACTTCCAAATATTACAACAGAGTCGAAGTAGTGCAATAACATTAGAGCACGACAGATGGCGTAAGAGATGCAATCAATTCAATATGCTTCATATTTAAGTTGCTGTAAAAGGAAGCAACATACTGACGGTACTTACGACAACACAAAAACAGCATTGCTTAACACATACTGAAACTGTATATGCAAAACGATTCAGGTCTGCCATTCCGAGGGGCCACCATTCTAAAGGGCCGCAATTCCTACGGACCACCAAAAATCTCTTCCAGATGATGATGAAACCATACTCATTCAACGCCAAAGTAGCTCTAACACTAACTCTAACAGCTAACCATAGAGGCCTTTCCGAATGGCAAACCTTCGGAAAAGCAGGCCGACACCACGCGAAACAAAGAACAAAACTACAACCTAATAAAGCGGACATCTCTGACAAGCACCAAGCGACGGCAAAACGTGTTGACGTAGTCCAACATGTCCGGTCTCAAGTCAATGTCACAGAAAACAGCGACGGCAATGTCGGGCAGATCAGCTCCAATCAGAGGACTGCGAGTAGACATGAGCAGACTTGTGATCCGCGTATCCGCGTTGAACTGTTGCACAATGCTACGACGCTTGTCAACCTACACAGCCACAGACAATCAACACAGTAAGCCATATAGTAATAATTAATAGTATTCCTGGAGGACATAAGCTGCAGAATTTCAGTCTTTTCATTAAAAAAGGAATGTGAGAGCAGGGTAGCTGACAAACTAGTGCCATTCTTCCATGTGATAGTTTCACCACAAGTGACACACAAACCTCTGTTTGATGCCAGTAGTTTTAACATTTAACTTAGTTTCTAATCCCTGCAATCTTCATGACCAAACACACAAATAATAATAATCATTATTATCCACCCCAAATAATAATAACAATAACGTAAATGCAACTGTTAGGCACAATGACCGAGGCACTGCCACAGCGAGAGTTCACCCTGTTCATCTGATAAATGCAATCCTTTGGACCACGCAAATTGGGTGAATAGGCAGCTAGTTATAATGCTACCGGCATACTGTCTACATTCACCACTGCCATTTATTATTACTAGTAATTAATCTTACTCAGCTACACACCTGATACTCGTTCTACCATTGCACAGAAGGTACTGCTGGCCGGGGTTGTTGGCTATGTACCAGGACAGTTTAGCTCCTGAAGACATTCACCGTCATGACTGCACAATACATCAGCACTGGGCGGGTCACATTTGTCTAGCTGCTACTAGCACGACACCCATTCACAGAAGAATCAATCATAACAGATCATACGTTGTGCTGTGAATCAAGACGCAGATATCTCAGACGCTGGCTGCCCATGAATGACTCGAGCAGATCAAGCATCTGACTTGTCTGAGACAGAATGACAGCTCGCTGCCCGGCCGCTTGCAGATCTGCTATTATAGCACGCAGCTGCTGCAACTTGCCTACACAGTACACCCAGTTGGTGCCATTATACACACATGCCTCCAACAACAACAACTCAAAGATAAAAAGGTAAAGGCAAAAATGGTGTATAGCACTTAGTAGGAAACCCACCACAGGGACACAGAGCCACATGGGATCACACCGTGTTAGCTGTCAACTGACGCAAATGAACATGTCCCGCCTTAACCTCAGTACTCAATTTACCTACCCCAGAGAGATGAAAGACTGCGTTGACCTTGGTGTTGGCTATATACCTAGATAGTTTACTTGTCTGGTGACAGTCACCTATCTGAGTAGTAACCACTTGGTGATCCAACCGGAAGTCAAACCAACAACCTCTTGATCACATTCCACTGATATTAAACTAATTACATGAATGAAATGCAATTTAAAGTGGCTCAAAATATGTGCTAAATTTTTGATGAAATGTTACAAGCCACAAATTCAGTTGGAAGCAGGAACGACAGAAAAGCTAGCTGCACGTAAAAATATCTCTACATAATCTTTAGCTGCAAACACATAACCATAGTTGAGCAAATCTCTACATAAATATGTATGTAATCACACACATTACATATTTTTGCAGATCTAAACTCATACCCTTAATATATAATATTACCGGAATCGGAGAGAAGATGGCACTGGTCAGGCAACAGAACTCGTGTGAAGCAAGACGAAGCAGTAGACAGAAGCCGATGCAGTTCAAGGCGTGCTGTCTCACTGCTGTCCCGCTGGGTAATTAGTCGCGAGCTCACAAGTCTTACAGGTAATGCTGTCACTGCAGGTATTGCACAATGCAGCCTGCTCCAACACAACATACGCACACCTGCTATCAACGTGCTGCTGCAAAGCCTTTACAGTGAAAAAGGGGAAGACATCCCATCGTCAGAATGCTTTCCCATAGCTCTGCGACTTTGAGGTCGGTGCTCACCTCTGCTTAAACAGCTCTGAGTTGGCAATGAGTGCAAACACAACTCTGCTATATCAGCGGTAGACCAAACGTCTCTCGTATACTGTCTTTACGTTCCAAGCATATGACGGTATCAAATTATACTGATAACAGTGGCACTAGTGTGCGAACAGCTTGCTAGTGGAATGCCTAAGAGTTAAACACATGACCTCACGATCACCAGTCCGACATGCTAACACTCAAATGGTTTTGCAGCCTACACACATTTTTGAATATCAGATTCCACACACTATGGACTAGATTGTGTGCCAAAATCATAGATGTTAAAGCATCAATTTGCAAAGAAAAAAACATTAAAAAAACATGGTTTTTCACTTTTATAAAAACATGTAAAAAACATACAAAAAACACTGAACAAGAAAAACCCAGTTAACGCAAAAAGAAACGTACAACAGCGATGCATGTGTGAAAGCCCAATGCGAACGAAATCTAAGCTCACAATGATGTTTCATTTAGACTAGATGGCGGATGATGCCTAGCGCCATATCCAGTGCATAAATTTCAGTATTGTCTGAAAGTCGCAAATTTTTCCTACTCCCTCATTTAGTGCCCTCGATCGGGGTGACCCCTTTCGAATTTATGGAAACGCTTTACTGATCCTGAAACTAGAGTCTTCCAGCCAGCGGACGGTGAAGATTTGGTGATCCTAGCTTGCAAAGTTTTTGACTGATCCACCCGTGTGACAAACAGACAGACAGACAAAAATGCGATGGCTAAGACACATTACAAAAGTACCTGCTGTCGCATGTAAAAACCTACCTTTTGTGAAGACTGAAGACCTGAGTGCACTGAATGTTATTATGTAGCCGTGATTATGGTACAGATCGAAAACAGGGCTAAATGCAATTTGCCCATGAGAAATGCATCATAGTTGTAATTTTGTACGTTTATGTTTCAATAAGAACAAAAACACAACATGAACAAACAATTTGAGCTAACGCTCACAAAATGCGCAAAAGCCTATAGCAGTTCATGTTCACAAACTATCAGTCTATCTCCAGCCATTTCATCGCAGTCGTTCATGGAGTATGCGCTGCAACCAAAGATCGCAAAAATCAATAAAAACCTCTTATTTCAGAAGTTTAAGGTCATCCAGGGTCATTGAATTCAATGGCAATCAACAGCCAGTGTACAATTTCGTATTAGTGATTAACAGTAACCTAGACCCTATCTTGCACCGTTATTGAGATACAGCAACTTATTGGCTAAAAATCGCATATTTTTTTACCCCCTCTCATTTCGCGCCCTCGTTCGGGGTGATCCACTTCGAATTTATGGAAAAGCTTTATGGTTCCTGAAACTAGAATCTTCCAGGCAGCCGACGGTAAAGATTTGGTGATCCTAGCTTGCACCGTTTTTGACCGATCCACCCGTGTGACAGACAGACAGAACTGGTAGCTGCTTTTGCACGTAAAATAGGTATAACATTTAAAAAAGCATAAAAAACATGTTTTAAAAAACTTTTACAAATAACATAACAAATGTGAAAATTTATGTTCATTTTGGCTCAATTGATGCTGATAACTAATCGTCACATCCACCGATGTCTGCTGTATAACCTTTCAACCAAAACACATCTGATAGCAAATGTTTGGCTCAAAACATCAAAGCAACTGTTAAAAATGAATATGTACTACAAAATACCTTTGTCTTACAGCATGAAGACCATCAAGGAATGCTGTAGACAAATCTAAGAGCAACCTCAGAGTTGCTGTTTGACTGAAAATGTCCGTTGACTTCAATGCCGATACCACCTGACAGCATAACCAGTAGCCCAGACTCTTCCAACGATATAAGTCTGTCCGTTCGCTGGACTGATCAGACACTGTCCTCCGTAGTGTGGTTACAACATCGTTGCAATAGACTTCGTTGAATAGCATTCCCGACTCGAGAAGATTTGGCATCAACGCATCGGAGTCAGGCTTCACCGGGTGTTCTGACTTCACAATGGTCGGGCTGACCAATGCCGAGCCATCGTCGTTGCCAGATGATAACATGCGCAGCTCAGCAACCAAAGCTAGAGCCACACAGACAGCATCAGCCAGAGATACGAACACTCACGACAATATCAGTCATACCGGGTCTGCTGAATTACCACACAACTGCAAACAGGGTTCCTACAGATTTTCTGTAGCAAAAGTCCCTGACTTTTCTAGTCATGGTATGACAATTTCCCTGACATTACCGAAACAATAACCCTATCACACAAATGTCATAAATGGTATTAAGTAATGAAATGGTATTAATATGCAAATGACAGAGGCCCTGGTTGGTGGGTCCCAGGGCAAAGCCCCCCTGAAGCTTAAATATGTCCAGCTTTTGGACGTTCAATGGAAGCCACAAATTTGCCTACTTTTTAATATTTGGAGACGCAAAAAATCACAGTTATCTGCAGTCTGCATGATCCAATCTTGATCATTTTCCCAGACTTTTCAAAAATAATATTTTTCCCTGACATTTCCATGACAGCACAAATCCCCTGACATTTTCCAGTTTTCCCTGACCTGTAGGAACCCTGTGCAAATTAACTGCCGTTCAGCTCAGATCTCAGAAATTGATTATTTCAGTAACCGCTATGGCATCGCAGATGACAGCATGTAGACTACATTTGTGAGGTGAGGTGAGCTGATCTCCAGTGCTATAGACGATAACTGATCTGCAGTCACTAAATATAAACAATTTCTGGATCCGTGCAATTGATCTGCAGCAACCTCTAGTGTTTAGGCAGACCAGCCATACCCAATCATCACCTGTAACGATACTTTAAGTGCAATGCTGCAAAGTTGTCATGCAACTTGTTGCACAAGTGTAGAAGTCAATGAAAGACCCAAAAGAAAAGCACATTCAACTGTAACGCACTAATAACACATAAATTAGTCTCAGAAAAACAAACTTAAAGGCACGTCAAGTGCGTAAATTTTTTTTGGACTCATACTGTATACATATATACACAACAGCATCTATTTAACAGCGATCATTTTACAACTAAAGCTGGTTTCGCCAGTTCCCCACAATTCTACTATGAAGTTTTAAAACAAAAAGTTTCACCCCACCAACATTGTCCGAGCACTGAACAAACACCACTCAGCTCCAATGCATGTAATTCAATCCATCATCAGAGAACATCATCAGCAATATCTAGAGTAGGTAAATAAGTAAGTAAATCTGTACAGCACACAATGCCGACAGGAAATCCTCCAAATCTGAGGCACTAGAGATGGGGCAAGGGAAATTAAACTAAAAACTAGGCTCTAAAAAAGTTTCAAGCTGGCGATGAAAACTGGATGTAGACAAAAATGTGCGTATATCCAAAGGAAAAAATGAGAAGAACTGATAAAAAGCATACCTGCAGTTTGTGCATCAGCAGCTGAATTATCATCTTTGTCTGCATTGGCTGACGTGTCATCACTCGCAGAACTGAGTCCACGCAATGACCAGCCGTAAGTCTGCAGCACACATTAGTATAATGTAATACCACATGACAAGGCATTAATAACCTGCAATTACATGATACAGCCTTCAAACAAATGGACAAGAACAACAATGCAAAAATCCTGAATGATACAATGATATGAGCCATGCGCACAAACATAATACTAATCAGAAAAAAATTTACACATACACAGACTTACTAACAATACAAAACTAAAAAAACCTGTTTTGGACACTTTACACTGCCCAGCAAAGGAAATAGACTGAACCCATTCTACAGCTGCCAGGACATTGTATTAGGAAGAATATGTAAACAACTGACATACATCAGGTTTGCTGGCGTCAGACATGAAGTCAACCAGTTGAGCAGTGAGATAGTCAATGCCATACATGTGGAATGGACTGAGTACATCAGTCGGCTTGACAAGCTGTGGGTGACTGGCAATCTTCTGTAGATTGACAATCAGCTTCAGTACGTCCGACACAGTGCACTGTGGACTACTCAATGTATCCCTGTAACAAAACATTCCACACATGTCATACGCTTGTTCCTGCAAGACTGAAAAAGTAGACATATCGACCGACAGAGGGGACATGTTCGAATACCTTATATGATCCCACGACAGATATGGCATATAGTCACCGAAAACGCTGCTGTTAAGGCCTCGAACCGCAACCAACCATTAAGTTAGCAGTTCTGGACTGCTAAGGTTCCATGCCGCCACCATCAATAAGCTAGCAGTTTTAGCGCTTCAGAAAAGAAATCAAACATTGTGTTGTGCTCACACTGCTACAAGCAAAGCCATCAGCACGAGTGCATGTATCCTCATCAGTCATTGCAGTGCCAGTGGTGACAATCAGTGAGCAAATATTAGTTATACAATGTACTATAGTGAGTGAGTGAGTGAGTAGGGTTTAATGTCCTGCCCAACACAGTGTACTATAAGATTTACTAATAGACTCTATGGGAAAAGGTACTTTATCATGTCGTTATGAATCACGTGAAAGTTGTTGCTTTTGGGTCTCAAAATCTCAAAAATTACTACCACTGACAGACATCTTAGCAGTCCAAATCTTAGCAAATGGTTCGTACACAATTGGGTGCACGAAAAGACACACAGACCACACCTAGCCTACTTTCCGAAAACTCCAACTCCACGGATTAAAAGATAAGTCAGTACATGCACTATTTCCAGTCAAAAAATGTGGACATGTGATTCTGCCACTGATAATTTTTACCATTCCCATGGTATGAGTGATATACTTGAAAAAAAAACACATTAACGAGGGCAGAATAGCAGAACATTCTATGTTATGTTGATGATGTTTCAAGAAAATCACAGAACTCTGTGAATGATGCACTTTCGTCAAATTCTATCCACCAGAGTTTTTAATGTTGCTTTATAGTTTGTTAGTATATGCTTTTCTGTGCTATTTTTCATCCTGTAACAAAATAAATATTTAAGCAGCATCTTGAAAAACGTTGTGGCTATGATGTTTTTCCTAGAAAGCTGTAGATATGATGTTTTTACCATTCTGCCCTCAAAGGTACAATAAGAATAAGAAAAAAAATAAAAATTAAATCAATTTGTATAGCGCATCTACGCGTGTACACGCCTCTAATGTGCTTTCGTCACCAACCAGAGCCACCAGCCGCACGGCCACTGCGTGCAGCCTGCAGACACAGGCTGGCGCAGCAGTCGGCCAAACAGCCTTAGTCAGCTGTACCAAGGTCCCCACCTTCCCCAACCCATATAATGAGTTACTACTCATTTAACCGACCCCGAGGGATGGCAGGCTGAATTGGCCTTGTTGGTTGACTGATAGCGGACGCTTTAGCCACAAAGTGGTCAAACGGCCATCCATCAGTCTAGCGCAGGATAGGAAAAGTTCGCCAGCCAGGACCGACGTTCTAACCACTATGCTATGCCACCAGCTCGACAAAAATGTGGAGGAAACCTCCTAGCATTAGCCAAGTAGTCGGAGTAGAGGAAGTTCTGTCGTTGTGACATTGGACATGAGATGACCGACTCATCGACTCTTGGCAACTGATCACGAACATCTTCAGATGAACGAGACAGCAACAACGACGTCATCATCTGTGCACAACAAAACAACACCAACCCAATTTATACTACTCACTTTCAAAGTATACTAAACACAGCATATACACGTTATATCGAAAATATCAATATATCATTTTCGATATCGATACATCGTATTGTATCATATCGTCAAAAAAATATAGAATTTTTCGACATATCACGGTATTCAAAAATATCGCGATATATCGCGATATTTTTGATAATATCGCGATATTTTCTACAGATTCTTCACTACGCTGTGTGACTGGAAAGAAAGATTACAAACGGGACGAGTTAATGGTGTCATAATTCAACTACAATCGTAATATAATTTTACCTAAAGACATATTTTATTATCTAAATAGAGCACACTGTATTGCTCAATGTTCACGTCATGTTCTTATGCTTGTATAAGATTTACATAATTAGTATTTTAAAATATTGATATTGCAATATTTTGTAAAATATTGTATCAATATTGTATTGAAATTGAAATCCTGTTATCGAATCATCACTAATACACACCCCACCACGGTCTGCTACCTTGACATGGCGGTGGGGCAGAGTTCAGAAGACCCAAAAGACTTTAAATGTGGAGGACAAAGTCAACTAAGACCGGACCAACTTTTCAGTAGAGCTGACATAACGCATGAACTATAACTTATAAGTGCTAATGTACTGGTTATATTCAGTTTTAACGCCGATTTTGGTTTCACAGTCATCTATGACTTCACAGCTGTTCCCTATAACATACGACTGGATGTGCACTGAGCTGAAATGATGGGCTCTCTACTTATAGATACCATCTCAAACATTATTTACTTCACGTTCTACTAGCACACCAAGGTTACTAAAAGTTAATGTGTTAAATAAATTACTTACTTACTTGCTGCTACTACTACTATCAGCTCTCCTGCTGCTACTATGTACGATGCTAGAGTGTTAAAGGTTGTTACAACGCTGCCACCTCTGCAGCTTACTAAAAAATTAAACGTTAAAGGTGGTGGTATAGCTCTTACTGGAACCCAATCTCAGAGCTATGGAGCATCACCTGCCATATGGGATCACACAGTTTTACCTGCCACCAGACACAGGTGAACGCGCCAAGCCATAACCTCAGCCAGATAGGCTGGTACTCGTCTTACCTACCCCAAAGGGACAGAAAGCTGAGTTGACCTAGGTGGCTGGTTACATACCGAAATGGTTTACCTGCCTGCAGGCAGTCTCCCATCGCAGTACTAACTCGGCCCGGCATACAGTAACGAATGAAACGTGTTACCACTACGCCAAGCCACCAACCCCTACTACTACTAATCCTGCTGCTGATAATGCTACAAGATCTGGCAGATAAACATACGAGGCTGACAGCTGATGGGTCATCGCTGAGCTGTTGTACAACACTGTCTCTGCAGCTCATTGGCAGTGCCAGCTGCAGCAACGACTGCTGGGACTCTGGCGGAATATCAGTAGAAACGTCAACAGCATTCATCAGCATGACACACTGGTCACTTCTCAGACCCAGCAGTGATGACGATGACACACTGTTGTTCGTCTTGACCAGTGTATCAACCTACAAAACATCATGCAACTACTACTAAAAAATCCGGCAAGACACAAATATGAATGCAAGTAAGTCAGATAAAAAAAAATTAACACAGAAACCAAGGCCTATTGCACAAAAGCTCATCCCATTTGTGATACTTTGATCCAGCAAGGGTTGAACCCAACTAAGCCAGTGTACAACCCAAGCCAGTTGGATGGCAGCCCCGTTAACAACCAGCAATATCAAGCAACCGGGCCAGCATGCTAGCAGTCCTGATAACAGAGCCTAATGCTATGCAAGACTGACACATAACTAAAGAAGAGAATGCGGAAGATGCAGTTCAAAGACTGAGATCTTAACAAGCAAATAATAACGTCTAGTAATCACTTAAACTGTTCAAAGTCAATGTCGATTTGTCTCAGAAAAACTGGAGGGTTGTTCCACAGTTTTGGGCCTGCAGCCGCACAAAACCTGTTTCAGACATGACAGTCAGTCAATGCAACAACCAGTGGTAGACAAGAATGGCATAAGAATGTTGACTTCCAAAACACTATTGCCTTTATAACAAATATAAGCATTTACCACCACACAAAATGTTTGTCTTCCATTAGGTCAACAGCAATAGTAACAGTAACAGCACCAACAATTTCTGACAAGCTGTACCGTGGCAAAATCATTACAATGGCAAGCAATACTGGCGACATCGGGTGTATCTATCCACAGAGGAATGGCCAGGCTGAGTTGGCATGGGCCGCCGGTTGCAACGTGAGCAAATAACAGATGAAACAGATGCGAGAATGCTGTAATAAACTGACATCATCAAGAACAAGGCATTTCCATCTGATGCTCCTGAAGCATCGAGGATCACTCAACAGATACTTGTACGATGTTACAATGATGTCACAGTTGTCTTCAAACGGCCAATCCTGCACACAAAGAGTAAAAAAGCAACAGATGTAAATAGGCCCAGCTGTTTGCTACCAGCAAAGGTATGTTCATAATAATGTATCAACAATATGTAAGATGAGTATCATTTTCTTTTAGTTTTTGACATCCGTTAAGAGTGGTCTACAGTCTTTTAAACTACGCACTGGCACACTGGTTCCCCCAGTCCTCCTGTCTGAAAGATTATTGCGGAATTTATGGATACCAAGGTACCGGACATCACCTTATGAACTGTGGCTTAGGCAATTCATTCAAACAGTTATGTTTTTATGTTTTACACAACTGTACATATCTCAGTTTCTCTCACTTAATTTCCATTTAAAACATTTTCAGTTTCAATTCAGTTTACGTGCTAGGTTAAACTGACAACCTGTCTGTCAGTTATCAAGTGCATATCTTGTATGGTATCATATCGCACCATATCATACACTGCATGCGACAGATCTGCCATTGTCAAATGTAATATACTGACTTTTTGTTGGACATCAAGACAACCTTGCTATGATAGTACTTTACACCAGCAAATGCCAGAATAGACAACCTTGCAACGATAGCACATCACAAAAGAAACTCGCCTGTTTTCTGACACTCAGTTGCCCGTGCTTGCTGTACGACACTCCATAGTAGACGCACGTCTTTGCCGATGGAAACCATCGTTCAAACTCAGACCTCCAGGCAGGCAAGTAGCCAGTTGGAGTAACCACTAGGTGTGGACCCCACACGTGCTGAGTGGATGCAAGCTGTGCCATGAATGCAATCACCTGTACCTTCTTACCCAGAGCCGACTCATCTGCCAGGAAGCAGCCAGATCGTATGTCATACACTGAGAGTAGCCAGTCCACGCCAATCAGCTGATAGTCCCGCAGTGGTCGGACTATCAATGGCGATAACTCTCGTATAGTCTGCACTCACAAACAGAACCGTTTGACATAACCTACACTACAGTAAACGACAGAACACTTAGCCTAGTCTCTGACATCGCAAAGTGCATCTGAGATAGTGATAATTCAATATCAGGATTTCAATTTCGATACGATGTTGATACAATATTTTAAAAATATCGCGATATTAATATCAATATTTTAAAAATGATAAGTATGTAAATCTTATACAAGCATAAGAACAAGACGTGAATGTTTAGCAAGGCAATTTGCTTTATGTAGATACTAAAATATGTCAGTAAACTTAAAAATGAACTATAGACTGTCGTGTCGTTAAATTACGACATTATAGTTAGTTTGCTTCGGTCAGTTTGTCATTTTCTCTATTTATTCTCGTTATTTTGGTAATGCAGCAATAAAAATATAAACCTATGGCATAAAATATCGTGATACATGAAAAATATTGTGATGTATAAAAGATATCATGATATATTGAAAAATTCAATATTTTTTTCGACGATACGATACGATACATCAATATCGAAAACGATATATCGATATTTTCGATATATCGAATCATCACTGATCTGAGATATTCACAGCATATAGTGGTATCTACCGGCTGTATCATCAATGGAGATGGCTGTCTAACTACCTACAGTCACAACACATGAGATACATCGAACTCACATATGTTTATTGTGCAGAAAAATCTTCTAAACTGAATAAAAAATTAATATATTAACGAAACAGACAAAGCAGGTTTCCCAGTGACATCGAGAGCTACAAAAACTTACTAGGATAAACAGAGGCAAAAATGTACATCCCTTTACAGAGACATCAGACACAGGTAGCACATATGGAAATGCTCAGACACATCAGTAAGTAATGTTATCAATAAACGAACAGCGCAAGCAGTTTACCAAACACGTATCAAGAGTGTGTCCAGCAGGGCGCACAGACTGCAGTGCCGTCAACAGAGTGGCAAGGTTACTGTAGACAGAATCAGCTGCCTCATCAGTTATATCCGGCTCACTAAAATCACTGCTGGACATCTCTAAGTATACAACACACATTTTCAATGACTTTTTCAACATTCGCATTCTTCACAACTCTTATCTCCGCATAAGATTTTGTGCACTTTATTCAAATTTACTCAAAAACACTGAAAATTAAATTACACGAACGACCGCCCAGGTTAATTTGAAAGCATTTGCTGACATTCTAGACTCGTAAACTTGTTATCCAGATACAGCATACAGTTTACTGCCGTGAAGTGACACTAACAAAGATCAGGTGGATTGCTGCACAATATTGACAATTTCCCAGTCTTTGTACGTTAGCGGCATAGATAATACTAATGCAGTGAACCAAGATATACCAATGAATAAACTGCAAAGCTTCGCTAGACATCACACCAGAACGGCATTAACTACGCAGCCGCATGTGCTAAAAATCACAAAATTCTTACCGCCACTAGTATCTGAAGTATCTGACAAGCTGGCTGGACTGTACGGAAGAAGACCAGCATCATCATCAGCAGCAGCAGCATGTTCATCAGTAGGTTGGTATTTAGCCAACAGCTCATCCAATGGCATCTCACCTGCTCATTACAATTATAGGAACTCTGAACATTTATGAGAATATTTTTCAAGTAATTGAACCAAGTAAACATCGTAAAAAGTTTACAAGAATACAATGCTAAAAAATTTCAAAAATTATATTTATTTAATCTGAGACAATGACAACCTTAACCTTAAAGCTAACGAGGGCAGTTACCACTCCCCTGGATATACAATACTTTGCCACTACTCCTCTCGTGTACTCAGACAGTCAACAAAATTAATGCCATTTTCAGTGTTTCTGCAAAGATGCTAGGTCAGTCATTAGTTTTGGGAATTTCAGAACAAATCTGGTTTAAGAATGAGCTTCAAACTTCAGGAAATCTCAAGATAGTGAAAGACATACAGCATTAAAAACATGAAGAACTAATAAAAAACATGAAAACAAAAACACAAATGAAAATTACAGTACAAAACTACAGCACATCTGAAAGAAGTCTACACATCTCATGCATAGCTTTGATATGTTTCGTAAGTCTCTGGTTGAACTACACATTTCAGAGTAATTTGAACATCTGTTATCAGATCAATCAATAAGCATGAAAATCCAAGTTACACCAACCATAGCTTGGCAATATCAAGCACCTACGATCTACAAGTTAATACTGCCACTAACGCAAGACTTACAAGTGCAGTACTACCTTCTCTGATGAGCTCATCTATTTCTTGCTGAACATCAATATTCTGCAACACTTTAGTATCTTCAACCTATAGAGCACAGTCAAGCAAACATATGCCATCACCACTCAACACTGTATGGACGGCTTTCATCAACGTGGTTCAGCACAATCACATTGAAACAATCACAATCACAATCACTGAAATGCAGCTGCTAGTATAGCATGAAACGGGACAGATACCTCATCCCACAAAACGTATTTCTAGTTTTTATTAAAATTATAACTCTATCATCATAGTGTAAATAAATCTAGTGACACATTTCAAACCAACACCACTTGCAAATAACAGTCGAAAAAAACTCTTGCCTAATACAACAAATAGTACGGTCACAAACCTCGGACACCATGGCTGAGTCATCTACAAAGACAAAAACATTTTACAATAATTAGTAGCTAATATGCAACAAACAAATTGTACACGTTTACTTTTATCACTAAGATACAATTATCAGTACATTTCTCTCAATATCAGTAGCAAATTTTCAGTTGTTCATTGAACATTTGTATATATGTATTCAGCCACTGGGAAGAGATGAATGTTCACACTGGGTCAAACAGAAACACCCACTATTCAGTACAGCTCTACCGAATACTTGGTTTTGCTATCTGGCCCAATATAAATATTCGGCTTTTTCCAGTGGCCGAATCATACAAATATAATGAGTGTGTGTGTGTCAATACCATCATGCTGACTTCCAGGTTTTGTTTAGCTGGTCACAGAGTCTTTGTCAGTTATTTCTCAGTTTACCATAAACGGCCATCAAAGCAACTCCAATGAACTGACTGACTGAGAGCACTGGCCATGCAAACTGAAAGCAGTGGTATACATGGTGTTTCATAAAAGGGACCCTTTTTTCTGTCATAATTGAGTCAAATGATAATTAATTTAGATGAAATTTTTACCAGTTGTAGATAACGAAGTATTAATTCAAAATATTTGAGGAAAACATGGCTGCTAATTAAATATTCTTTGCTGGCCGTGACGTAATACTGATGACATAATGTGTCATGAGTACAAGCTTGCTCATTGCAACTGATGCTGTCAGTTGCAGAATAGATACTTGCTTCAATGGTAAACTTCATCTGGTTCGCTGATGGCAAATTATTGAAGTTTTGCCATTGCAGCCACAAAAAAAACAAAAATTGCCCCAAAACAATCGCTTTCACACATCTGTGGGGATAGTTTTACTTTTGCTGCTGATAGCAGCTTCCAGTAAGACAACGCACTAGCACACAAGAGACTACAAGATGGTTGAGTTTCTAGCTTGCGAGACATCTGATTTCAAGCCCTCATGTTGTTTTGTGCTGACATGATAAACATTTTTTTTTCATCAGCGAACCAGATTAAGTTCAACATCGAAGCAGGGTAGCAACTGACAGCACCATTTGAGACAAGCAAGCTTGTACTCACGACACATTATGACATCAGCGATACGTCACGACTACCAAAGAATATTTAATCAGCAGCCATATTTTGAATTAGTATTTCTTCAGCCACAACTGGTAACAACGTCATGTAAATTGATCATTATTTGCGTAAACTATGAAAGTAAGAAAAATGGGTCCCTTTTTATGAAACACCATGTATATGTGTGCATGCGTGACAACAGACTGTGGTACCGACCTGTGGTGACATCTTTGAGAATGAACTGCACTAGACTGGTGTGATTGTCCTCAATGCACTTCTGCTGCCTATAGAATGCCATCTACATGCACACAGACAGCAGATAATGTGAACAGGCCAGTATAAAAAATCTGAGTCCGAGAATGGAGATTAGCTAGGTAGACAGAGTAAACAATGATGAAAGTGCAGAAAAAAATGCAAACTCAGATAGATAGAACATATCTTGAGGCGTGACTGACTGTTACAGGACATAATCAATGACAGGATTCAGAGCAGGGAAACAAAAAACAAAGTGCCTACAAATGCTAAGCGACAAGACAAGAAAAAGATGCGAATACAAAGCAAGGAGATGAAGACAAGAATAGATGCCATACACCTGTCAATCAGAAGAAGAAGGAATAATAGAACCAACTAATCTACAATCTACAGGGTGCGGCAAAATTAAAGACCCCACTACATAAAATGCATTATTCTCCTAATGGTTCTGAATTTTTCTGCCAAATTTTCAGGCACAGTTCCTGAAATTGTTTGCCATCTGCAGTACTAATGATACTTCATTTACTTCAGTATTTCTGAAATAACAAAAGTTTAAACATTTAATGCAAATATTTTAACTGAACATGGCTGTAAAATTAATGTACAGCTAGTTAATCACCATATTTGTCGAGCAGCATGTAACTTAA
>Ga0209367_1001141_pt1 | contig 31407 bp, 24 predicted proteins | sample WorMetLIZISLAND2_FD_187412 | JGI IMG/M metagenome (GOLD analysis project Ga0209367, IMG submission 187412) | Marine gutless worms symbiont microbial communities from Max Planck institute for Marine Microbiology, Germany - Olavius geniculatus... ...
CAAACTAAAAGCACTAAAATTCACGAAAAATCACGGATTTCACGGAAATCGGCGTTTTTCACGGAAGAAGGCCAATTTCACGGAAAATGTCACGGCCGTGAAATCGTGAATTAAGTTGGTCCCTAGTCATTGCACGGTACATCGCTAAACAGTACCACAAAAAGCCTCTGTGTACCAGCAATAACAGTGAAAGATTAAGCCAAATTCTCGCAATTATACATTATTATACGCATCTACATAATGTATTGTACAAATTCCGCCAAGGCAAATCTTGTGTATGGATAGAGAAACAACGGTTTTAAACTTTAAAGTCTTTAATGTTTACTTTTTCAAGTAAATCTACAGTCACTCCAAAAATATTTATGAAAAGTGCATCAAACCTTTTAGACCACTAGACCTGTTAAAAGGACAGCGGTTATGATTCGAAAATTACAGTATCGCCGTCACCATTACTACGCTGCTTAAGGGATGTCATCCAAGAAACTGTTTTCAGCTGCAAGTTTCCATGCAAATTGAAACAGAGGATGGGACTTCAGTGTTTCTGTCCTGCAGTAAAGTTTCTTAAAATGTTCGGGGTTTTGAGATCTAGACGGTGAAGATCGCAGAGACACAGAAGCGTGCGTCGCCTTGTCTGAGTAGCGAGAAATTGCGCCGCGCGTTTTCGGTGAAGAAACAGGAATGTTGCCAAATGACTTCCGTTTCCATGTAGGACTGACACGAAAGCGGAAAGGATTTTATGTCTTATCTGCGAGAAGCCGACATTGACTCAGGTCAGTGGCAGTGGCCGTGAGTGGCGTCGCTAATTGACGACGCTTTTATATACGAGATGACGGACTCACCTCAATCATCGAACGAATACAGCCGGTGATCAAAGCGAATAAAGCATCTTTTAAGCTGTTAGCGCAAAGATTCGTGGCCACGTACTGTTTAGTCTGCATTTAACATACAGAAAAAAATTATGCTACAACATAGTAATACAGATGTTTCATGAAACTGATTTGTCTGTCGTAAGTCTGACGCTGTAACCTCCATCATATAACTACAACTAGTCTAACGATTGAGTCACTCAGCTACGAACGAACACTGAATTGCGTTATTTCCTTGTCCACTGCATGGCTAGAGGGCATTAGGGCCTATAGCTTATTATGCGGTCAAATGACCACGTATAGTGACGTTACGCATTACACTTTGTCACTTAAATGCGGGTTTGTAACAAGTCGACGGAAATTGGCATAAAATTTAAATGTATAGCAAGTAAATGACTGAGAGCACACAATGTTTCTTTCGTAAGGTCAACGTCAAAGTCACTCGTAAAGCCACGCGTCGAAAAGCTTTGCAGTTAAGATGTAACGCATCTTATATCAGGCATGGTCAAAGAAGTTTCTAACGGATAAACAGTAACACGAGGATTTTATGTTTGATGAATGTGCCACGTTCAGACACAATACAACATAATCAGATTAGTAAAGAGATCAAAGACCACAGCACGTACAATTTACATTATCAGAATAATGCAGGCGTAATCCCGAATGTTTCAAGTGACTATCTCGGCCATCGAATCTACACATACATGTATACGTTTTCATTTTGCGAGGTTTCATGGACATCATACCCGCAATCACGAGGAGCTGTGTCTGTTAGTACTGGGCAATTTATCGTCGTGTATCTGCAGCCGATGTCGGTGGTCTACATTGGACGAAGGCAATGCAGTAGCGCGCGCTCTCATCAGTTAGCTAATGGCAGTGACAATCTTTTCAGTCGGTTCTGCAGAAAGTGATATTCACAAGAAGCACAGATACCGCTTAGGAAACAGGGCGTTAGCTTGGCGCATTCGTTTCATCATAATGCTACTTTCGGGCATTTGGCTTTTTTGAGTAGCGTATATTTATACGTTACGTGTGATATTGATGCACGTGACTCAGCAAGAATAGCACTTGCAGTAAATTGTTGTGTCCTAGCTAAAAAAAACTCTCTCATGTATTCGCATAAATTGCAGCTTATACCAACATAAACTAAAGTGCATGCTGAATAATTCTTTCATAAGCTTTTACGACAAGTTTAACATAGTTTTTAAAAATTTGAAAGACAAAATAAGTAATTGCATTGAAAATTGGTCGCTTTCGATCAGCGCACTGTTAATTGACTTGTCCTTGTGCGAGAACTGTAGCAAATATCTGCATAAGAGTTATATCGCAAGCAACTAAAGTCTATGGCGAGCATTGCTGTCGCTGTTACTGTTCCTTCATTCCTTTTCACATAGTTGTTTTTAAAAGCGAAGCAAAAATCTAGTAAGCCTATAAAAGCATCTAAAATTTGCGTGGACTGGCGACAGCGATTTCGTCTCTTTCCAAATTACTTTGGACGTGTTATTGTTGTAGCCTGGTTAAATCGTGAAAAAAATCCACGAGAGGTGGCGACAGTAACAACAGCAAAAATCGGCGATGCACAAAACGCTGTGTCGACGAAACAAACACCGCAGAAACGCGTTTACGTTAACTGTAATAGCAAGCATCATATGACAATACTGTGATGCGGTGGCGCCGCGATGTCAACAGATGGCGTCAAGTTGCCACTGCAATCGGTTGCTAAGCAGCAGCAGCAGCAGCAGCAAAGTCAGGTTATCCACCTGTATCCCGCCCGGCTTGTCGACCAGTCCTCCGGATCAACCGATCCGTCGCTTAGAGCTCACAAATCCACACATCGCCGCTACCGGTTTTCACTTTCTTTGTGTTTCATTCTGAACCATTTTTGGGCCCGCGCTATTCGATGGTGTCATTTAAATTTCTCCCCTGTTAACCCCCGTTGCCATGGCAACGAATATTTGGATAAAATTAGCTATAACTCGGCCCCCGTAAAAAGAATTGCGCACTGTTTGCATTTACCCCCCTATTTTCGAGCCCGCGCTATTTGACGGTGTCATTTAAATTTTTTTCCCTGGCGACCCCTGTTGCCATGGCAACGAATTTTGGGACAAAATTGACTATAACTCGGTCTGTGTAAGAGACATCTCTGCAAGATTTTTGCGTAAACGGGTTTTCACTAAATTTTGCACATCGGGGGTATGCCGGACGTAATCATCTGTGCGAATTTTGGTGTGGAAAAATTAAGGGGTTTGCGAAATACGAGGGGTCAAATTTTGGGTTCTTCCATTAAAATGGCTGGTCATCCTTACAACAGTGTTGCGCTACCGCGCAGCCTGTGATAACAATAACGTTGTTGATGATGATGATAAACGAATAAACTTTAGCGTGGTGTTAAGTCCTAAGACTACAAGGACACGTAATAAAAAGCCTAAACAGTGAAGTCACGTAATAGTAGTTATTAACAGATAACAACAAATTTTGTGATATGATGTGCCGTTATCTTCATGTGTCGGTGTAAGACACTGCCTTTAGCGTTCTAAAGATCTACTCTACCGCAATAGAGTTTGTTGGCATTTTGCAAAACAAAATAGAAAGAAATGATCCCTCAAGACACTGTTCTCAGTTAATTCAGTTAACTCGTGCTTATTAAATGTTGCCGGCAGAACGCAAGTGAGTTTTTACCGTATAAAAAAGTTAATTATGCCTTAATCGTTCAGCGATTACTGCAGGGCTATAGTACAGGCTCAAAAAGACAATCTGAAATCAACAGTAATAAGTAGAGACGGAAAGAGAAGCATAACAGGGAAAACTGACTAAGACTCCATACAGCACCGTCACTCAATGTATGTAGGACTATACGTCAGCAGTATATAGTCGTGTACAGGTTCGACGAGGACAATCAATCTACCTGCGAAGGAATCACTTCTGATTTCCTTGCCGGCCGCCCGTCTGTGCATTAACTCGTCCGCTCGACAGCGACGCAATCAATCTTATTCGCTTTTAGTAGTAAATCTCTGGCACGGCGACAAGAATGGCGGGCGCTGCGTGGGCTGGCACAGCAGCAGCAGCAGCAGCGGCAGTATTAGGTAGTCGTCGCAGGTCACACGAAGCATCACGCGCCTAACCGCCAGCGCTGCGTTTGCCGCTCGCACTGCAGGGCGACACGATTACAGCTGGGAAGCTGGCTTCGACGCTCGAACTGCGACAGATGGAGAGAGCAGTGCGACGCTGAGGCTGCTGCGGGCACAAGGCCTGTTTTACACAGATGGGAGGGATAGAAGGCTGAGTTGACCTTGGCGTTGGTTATATACCGAGATGGTTTACATGTCCTCATAGTAGGGCCTGTGGCATAATTTGTCGGCCAGTCAAGGATAAGACATTTACTTTACAAACACCAGTGTAGGCCTACAGTACAATAAAATGGCGTAGGCCTACATAATAAAGTTATATAGTCAGAAGCACAAAAAGGTTTAATGTGCTGCGGCGCCATAGCGAAGACTAAGCTTGTGTAACTCACGCTCTAGCGTTCACGGATTATTCGTAAATCCACGTGTAAAACTAAGTAAATACTAAACAAGACTAGGCCTACACCGCGTATGACCGGATTTAAACCTGACTAAGCCTTGTTCGGTAAAAATTTAAAATACGACTTATGTGTTTTTATGTCTCGAGTAGACTAATTGCTTTATGCTACGTTGTTCAATTGCTGTCTGTCGTTGTTTTATCAGAGAAGCATTTGATTTGAATCTGATTAGTTTTTGACGTACTGTACTGGTACAATCAGTATTGCAGTCCCATAACGTCACATGTAGCCTATTTATAATTGCGAGTTTCACGGCGTCAGATGATCAGAGTGCTGGCAACGGTGGGTAACGGGAGAAGCGTCGCTGTGTCCGGATTTAGCTATATATGCGCAGCGTTCAGCACGGTAGCCGGATGGACAGCTTGAGTAGTTTTGGTCGTTCCTTGGGTGCGGACACTTGGGTGAATGGCAAGACAGTTCTGAGAGGGGGCGGTAAAAGAGTCAGGGAAGGACGCAGGGGGCGGCCGCTCCTTTATTAATCTCATGCGTTTTTAACCATATAAAAATTTTGCACCAAATATCATTATTTCTGCACAAAATTTCAAACATTTTCTAGGGAGGGGACACAGCCTCTTTCCTATAGACACCACCCCTATCCTTCCGCCTTATTCTAAAATTCTAGATCCGCCACTGAGACAACGCCAGTATTTTTGAACGTTTTTATACCCACGTTACTGTTAATTATGTATAATTAATTTAGGCCTTATGTATGACTAGTTAACTTGACGCTAGAAACCATCTTTAAGACTAGCAACATATTGGTGCTAATGTGCCGTTAAGAAACTATTCATTCGCCCACTCTGGAAAATGTTTGATGTTGTGAAATCATAGCCTACGTCATAAAACGGCTGTGGCAGTTTGAACACAGTCGCTAAACTGTTGAGTATGCTTGTCAGCCGATAACCGATTTTGATTTTTTTTAAAAATCTACATTGCTACGTAACGAAAGACTTGCCACCCAACTGAAACCACCGAAGGTGTCCGTACGAAGGTTGACGTAGGCCTAATACCAACCAAGATGTCATACAATCGTTCAGCACAGGTCAGGTCGTGTCCATGACACGTTTCCAAGGTAATAATGTCATCGACGTCGGCATGTTTCCGATGGACTGGAGTAGGTGTCTCATATAGTGTACGCGGGTGAAGCTGTTCATTGGCACGAGGTAATTACGCCTGCGCAGGAAACGCACGTCGTCGCTCGATCGCAGACAGAACGAATGAATTTCGCCAGTCACAGATTTTAAAAGATAATGAAATTAATTGCAAGTACTATACGATAACAAACAATACGATACGAATAAAGATTTGCGCTGAAAAAAAACTGACAGATGGCAAGCTTCCAGTGCGGTAAAAATGAATGATAGCTTTGTGGCAAAATTTCTCCTTAGTCTACTTGTAAAAAATGAAAGTCGTTTGACAAAGATAAGATAAACGTAATGCAAGGGCTTAGTTTTTTGGGGGTCATGAACGAAGCTATACTCGTATCTAATAAGCAGCATATATACAGTCGCTATAGGCCTACGCAGGTTCGTTAACCGCTGGGAAGTAGGCATGTATCAGTCGACTGTCTGTGCGCAATACGATGTCAGAATCTTTATTAGCATCTACTGATCTGGAAGCCAGTTGCAGAGATGTCAAACGTTAGCCTATAGACCTAGTAAGCGTAGGCCTATAACAGTCTGGAGATGACATGATAATGATAGTCACTCATCACAGAGCTGATAATGGAGAGCGAAATGTTCGTAGGTTTTGATGGCGGCCATGACGACCGTAATAGATAATTTTGTGGATAAAATTGTCAGATTAGACAGTGATATAATGATATCGGTTATGATGACAGGGAGATACAGTAGCAGGGCTTGTAGAGGGCCCGGAGCTTCCAGACTTGACGTTTTGTACGATGCCTGTGGAACTCGTGTAGATCCTAGGCCGTAATTAACCAGGCCGAAAGAATTAGCAAAACGTAAAGCAGGTCAGTGTTTCAGTTCAACTGAAATAACCAAGTTCTTTCTTCTGCAGTTTAAAAGTAATAGAAATATGCAACTCAAGAGTCTGTATTTCAACTTTGCAAAGCAAGTAAAAATATTAATGCTTGTAACAGAAATAAAAATACAGAGCCAATAAGGCCCCAACAGGCACTGGGCCACTACACATCAACCTAACACCGTTTAGGCTTATAAGTAGGCCCCATGCCCAGAAGTCCAACCATGGTTTCGCTTCTCGACCCCCAAATTGGTGGCGATTTTCAACTCCAAATCCCTGGATTTCTGACCTCCGGTAAATTACTAGTGCGTAGCACGTATACCTACCTGGCGACAGAGATTGACGGTAAGCTAAAGAAAGACGGATGCGATATTAATGGTGGGTGTAATATTGCTTTCATATCACGGCTTTTGACGCCGACGATGACTGACAACTACAGCCTAATACTCTACGTACATGTAGGTAAGCTTATAGGACCCCTGTGCAGTGGTTACGATGATGAAGCTAATGATCATCTCTGCGGTGCACGTGACTTAATAATACACGCGATCTCACGCTTGGTTAATAACGGTTGTTTCATAATAATAAAGCTATCGCGTGAAGAAACAGAAAAGCGGACGTAGTGGAAGCCGCAGGCATGGACAGTGTATGGGGCACATGCTCGGCGAAAACTGCGAAGCTAGTAAAAGAAGTAAAAGTGAAAATAATGCGAGTGCAGTGCAAAAACTTTTCTGCGCTTTGCGGAAGGTACGGCCTGAAGATCTTCCAGTAAATTGTCAGTGGACCCCGCGACATTTTTACGCGCGAAAACAGCTAGACGGCTTTAGCGCGGTCTTAGTCATCGCAATTCTGTCTGTCCGTCCGTCACCCGGGTGGAACAGCAGAAACAATGCAAGCTAGGATCACCAAATCTTCACTGTCGGCTGCCTGGAAGACTCTAGTTTCAGGAACCGTAAAGCTTTTCCATAAATTCGGAGGAGGTCACCCCGAACGAGGGCGCTAAATCAGAGGGGGGGTAGAAAAAAATTTGTGATTTTTGGGCAACAAGTCGCTGTATCTCAGTAACGGTGCGAGATAGGGCCTAGGTTACTATCATTGATCACTAATAGTAAGTTGTACACTGGCTCTCGATTGCCACCGAATTCAATGACCTTGAACGCCAAAATAGGGGGTTTTATGGATTTTTTGGCGATCTCGGGCTGCGGGACATTTCAACAGCGAATTGCGCCGAAATCAATTGAGATAGACATGGCCAAGTTGCGTATGACATTTTCAGCATTGAACTTAGATTTCAAAGATAAAAAGTCTCGATTTTCTAGGTTCAAGGAAACTAACTTTTGTTCAACCAATCAAATTTTCCGTATTTACTGTTAGAATACTAGGCTTGGCATGAAGCCGAATGTCCTTTCTGCTAATAACCAACAACAGCATCAGCAAGTTTCTTCACCAGCAGCGACTCCCTTTAGCCGTTGCAACATATTCTCTATCCTCTTCCCATTCTTCCTTTCCCTTTTCTTATCTTTTCTTTTCCCCCATTTTTCCGGGAAGAGGTAGTTTAGCTATATGGTCCAGTGGAAAAAAAACTAAAAAGAAACTTCATATAGGGCCTAAGGCTTGAAGGCTGAAAACTCGCCCCACTTTTATGATAGAGCATTTTGTACAAGGTTCAGCCATTATGCCAACAAGCCAGCTGCAGAACCGCCTGAACACCAAGGGTGTTAGATGGACAGTGGAGTGGACATGTACTATTAGTTGCCAGTTCAAACTGATTATAACTCTTTCAAACGAAAACAAAAGAATATACAAGCTGTATTCAACTGCGCAGCATATCACACAAAACTACAGCCCAGAGACAGTTCTGCATGTCATCTACTGTCCAGCAAGACCAAGCACTAGGAGATGTTTGCAAAGAACACTTGTGACATAACTCATTACAGAATGAAAGGCAAAGAAACTGAGCAGCCAGCAGCGTTATTTAACTTTGCCAATTCTGTCTTTTACTTCACCTTCATTAACTTCACAAAACAGCATTCTGCTCACAATTCACTTGTCTCAATCATGAAAAATAATCACTAAAGTTTTGATTCTGCACAGCTCCAGTAATGTCTATTCTGCACATATTCGCTTTTTTGAATCAGTATTATTTTTCAGTTTTCGTTCTCATTCCAGACAATAATACTGCTGTTCAGTCATCACTCAGTCATAGTTCTGAGCAAATTAATGCATGGAAACAATTATTAATGCAGACGAAAACAACTTCATGCAACGATTTCAAGGCACAAACAAACAGTATTCGCAGCAAACGCGAATAAAACACAGTCAATGCAGCTGTCAACAGCAGCCAATAAACAAAGCACTGCACACAAAAGTTTAGTCAGGGACGTCCACACCATATAAATACTGCAGCAAATGATCCATCATAAAAATAAGGGGAAAGTTTTCAGCACTTCAGAGAAGGAAGATGGCATGATTCACGACGTAATTTTACAGTCCATACACAAAAATTACAATGATCGTCACTAACATGATTATATTTCAAATGCATCCATACACTACTTACCTCTTTAGCTTGCTTCCAAAAATAACACCTTACAGTGCTCCTCAAAACACTCAAGCTAAGCTTAGTTAGGTGAGAAGTCCCTTGAAAAGAACAGAAGGAAAAATTGGGAAAAGGAAAAGGGAAGGGGATGGGAAACTTGGTCTAAGGAGTTTCAGGGGTAGACGCCTCAGCTACCATACACATGAAGAGAACATTTTGAAAAACATAACAACGCTGTCTCAATAACAGAAAATATCAGTTATATCAGTATAACTCAATGAATCGAACAACAATGCACTGTCATCTGAGTACACTTGAGACAAACACTATTATTCATAATACTTGTGTGAGAGTATTCCAACATGTGAATGTGTCTATTCATATTATACACTACGCAGACAGTCTCTCATAGCCAGCATCAAATGTTCTACATTTTTGCGTTATCAAAGCGTCCAGTCATGCAATCATGACAGCGGTTAAATCTGGTAGCTAATTTTTAAAATGACACACATTACTTACACAAAATGACACACTCATCATTATGTAACAATATGGCAATGCACAGTTGCACACAATTTTCTGACTGTGACAGAACTCCAGAACGTTGGAAAACCGGATGTTATGTTGAATAATTTGTGAATGTAAAGAACATGAAAACGTTAACTACTTAGAAGTCAACAGAAGTAAGTCTGAGATAGCGGAATAACTCATCAGCATACACTCCTATATAAACAAGTTAATCTCACAAACATTCGACTCAAAAAATATCAGTTAAAATAAATGACCTAACAAGCTCTGCACACAAAAAGCCGTGTTTAAGTGATTTGGCTGGCATAACTTTAAAACCACTCTCTTGTAAACACAGTAACACACGAATTCAAACTGCATTAAGTAGCAATGAAATAAACTTTTCTGAATGGCAAAAATGCAAACAACAGTAAAACACAAAAGCTGGGAGAAAAAAATGATTTAATAATCTCAGGGGGCTGATAAATGTCATGAACTTTTCAAATATGCGGAGATAATGGAGCTATTCAATCATCGATGCAACCTGAGATCAAAATATGAGTACACTTATTACAAGCACAATGACCATTTCAAAACAATGCTGTAGATTCTAAGTACAAATCCACAAACCGCCATGATTCTATCAGGGTGTAGATTCACTGTTGTATACATAACAAAAATTCTAGTAAATGAAAAGTTACAATACAAGCTGCACAACATGAACTGCTTATATAGCGAACATTCATCCAATATTGTGAAGCAGTAAAAATAACACTGGCAAATAGTACATAATGGTAGCCACTCTAATTGAACCATCATCAATATCACCAACACTGTATGCAAGAGCTGCACCATACAAATAACACATATGAAACTAGCCGGCAAAAAAACAATTTCCAAGTTGATTTTATAAATTACAAAACAACTAGAATTTAATGCAACTAATTGCACAGTTGATATTACTTAAAAATTCACCATTCATATTCATCATCTTGCAAAAATATAATAATAAACAAGTTTTTTTCTAGTTTGCTCACATAATTTCTGAGTCAGAAAATATCTAAACGTTTTATTTAATGCCTTTTGCCACACTTTGTTGTAACACAATTATTGTTTTTTTAATAGTAGCAGAAGTCAGACTAATAAATTCCATAAAGAGGAATTCTGATAGCACTAGAAGAAATAAATATCAATTACTGCATTCAGAACTGATCACCATACTGACTGCAACAAATCTGCAGTACTACTGACATCAATTGAACTTCAACACTACCATAAGAACAACCTAACTATGCTAATATCAGAAAATGCTACTTACGTCCGCAATACAAAATATGTATGTTAACTCGAGAAAATACTGCACAGATGCGGTGCAAAATAACAAGTATTATTGTGCAAAACAGTCAATAAGAGACAAATTCTACGATATACAACCAGTCAATCAATCAGAACACATTTATATAGCTTTGCTGGAAGAAGAGCCACAGCAATACATATTACAAGCCATAATGTAATATTATACCTCTGAACTGCCTGCAAAATTTTCTGTATTCTGCTACATTTATCTTAGCTTAAAGTCCAAGTCGCATCATTTTACGTAACTGTTATAAAGTGCTAATTGGCTTAATCAAATGCTAATGTGTCAATATATATTAATCTTCCGATTGCTAATACATCCTAATACCGTAAACATCAGGTTTACTACTTAATTTTCCCTTTTCATGGCTTCAGTCATTTTCGGAACTGCGACGTCATCTGCGGAAGGGTTGCTAAACAGCTTTATTGCCTTGAGGTCAAATGCAGCTTAATTTACAGCCAAATAGTCTCAAAAAAGACCAAATTTTTCATCAATAGTTAGCCACAATATTCCAGCACATCGTTAATTTTACAAATCACACACCTCTAATAGTGAACACATAAACAATGACATAATTTCTGATGTTACCTATGCATCATTACTTGTACTATAAATTGACACTGTTCTGAGTAAAACTGACGGATGTTTTAATGCAAATGTCAGTTTGTCAACAAAGCGTGACATCATCAGTTGTGGCACGTTCAGGTGCATTCAGCTGGCAGAACATATTTCTCTGAAAATTACTTTGAAGCGATGTTTTCATTTCATTGGATCAGAGCATTATTAATTAGTGTTATATCCTACACATATTTAGCCAATATCGTTGTTTCATGCAACCTGGACTTTAATTGTAATTTACAGCGATACTCAGACAACAGCGTAAAAAATTTGAAGGAGAATATTCCCAATTTTCCAAACAATGTGGCTCCCAACAGGCTAAAAAATCTGCAAACATTGTGGTTACAAAGTCTCCTGATCTTTAGAAAAAAAAGGCCAATAAATAAAAGGCAATATAAACATTAAACAATATGCATGCAGTGACAAGATTATAAGGTTAAAAGAAATAATAATGGAAATTAATATCAGCAAAACTTGTGTAAACACTGCACAAAATATAAACTTGCAATAACACAACCAGCCAACAATTAAAGGCATCCACAAACCTGCAGCATGTCCGCAGATCATTTAACACATTAATATTCACTTATTTGCAAAAATATAACAATGCTTTCTCATCCATAAATACACCAAAGTCATGCAATAATGTACAGTTATAAGTTTGATTTTGTAACAAAAAGTGCTAACATGTCAGCATCAGACCGAAGCATGAATAGCAGATACTGAACTATCACTCAGAGGCTAAAGCAAGAACGTATAATCAACCTTTTGAAAAGCAAACGAACGCTGTAACACAAATTAAACATTTATGTTTACAGTCACATTCTAGGAAATTAAAATTTTATGTTTAGTCAATGATGTGAACAAGACCAATAGCTGGTAGCCATTACAGAAACACAAGAGTGCATCACAAAAATAACAGTCAAGAAAAAAGACCACATCTTGAATATGGAATTCCTGATGCACAACTGCACACATTGTACACAACTGTACATAAAAAAAGACAGTCACATCCATCCAACGACAACAAACTGCAATAATAAACACTGAAAGCATGCAATAAAATATAATGACTGCCTTCAGCTGCATCACTATTCTGTCATTCTCAAGTGAAATCTCATCGAAGTAACAGAACGTGAAACAGTTCAGTAATAATATAAAAGGAATGAGAACTGAAGAAGCAAACGGTAAATATGCCCAGAAAACCACGCACAAAGACTACATGACGTCAATATCAGCGTCGTTTCTTTGCATTCTGTTTAGCCAATTTACGCTGCTCGATGATCATGTTATACAGCTGTTCCAGTGCAACATCGAGCCCCTCACCGGTGACAGCACATGCAGGAGCAACATTACACAGTCTACTACCACCCAAACTTAGTTCAGCCAGACCCATCGCCCGTCCTACTTCCACAGGTCCCCGTGCTCGAGGTAAATCTTGTTTGTTGGCAATGACTAGAACTGGAATGCCGGCTGCTTCCTGCGTCCTGGCTGTGCGCAGCAGCTCAAGCCTTGCCTCTTCTAGCCGTTCCACGTCGGCACTGTCCACGACGAAAACAATTCCATCGGCAGCTCGGGTGTATGAACGCCACAGCGGTCGGACGCGATCCTGTCCACCGACATCCCACACGACGAAAGTCACACCACGCGAGTTTCCCACCGTGCCACGAACACGTTCACAGTTAAATCCGATTGTAGGAGCGGTCGATATGTAGTCGTCGAACTTCAGCCGGTAGAGTACTGTTGACTTGCCAGCAGCATCCAGGCCCAGCACAGCAACTTGCAGCGCACCGTCAAACCGAGCAAAGCTGCTGCCCATTTTCACATGCAAGTTATCGTAATCGTCCGCTGCTCAGAAAAAAGTCCGACGGAAACAAATGCCATCACAGATTGACTTTCCTTGCAGACATAACTGCATTCCACATCACCTGCTACTGGCAGTCACCTGACAAAAATACACAGCAAATTCATCAGCTACGTGATAGTACAAATAGTATTACAAGTTAGTTAGTTATTCGTAACTCTTAGTAGATGGAATCTTGGTTTTGAGTAATGTGGTCTCCGTATCAGTTTTATGTTGACAGATCTTCTCCACTCATGGTACAATTACACTAATTTAGACCAGCTTCATATTTCATCATATCTTTCTCAGGATATCTTTTGTAGCACTCGACGAGTAGAGTTCACTGATGAAATATGAAGCTGGTCTAAATTAGTGTAATTGTACCCCACTCATGCATAACTGAGTCAGCTACATGGTTAAAGATGGGGGATAGTCTATAGGATAGAAAGATAAAGGTAAAGGTCGTCAATTTGTATAGCGCATCGTCGCGAGCATGCGCACGCCTCTAATGCGCTTTCGTCGCTAACCAGAGCCCCCTGCCGCACGGCCACCGTGTGCAGCCTGCAGACACAGGCTGGCGCAGTGGCCGGCTAGGCAAGCCCAGTCAGCTGTACCAAGGTCCCCACCTTCCGTAACTCATATAAATGACTTACTACTCATTTTACCGGCCCACGGAGGGTAGAAGGCTGAGTCGACCTAGCTGGCAGGCTTGGCACCGAGATTGTTTACCTGCCCGCAGGCAGTCACCCATCGCAGTACTAACCGGGCCCGGCGTAAAGTAACTTCGTTTCAGCCAAAACGTGTTATCAACTACGCCACGCCACCAACCTCCAAATTTTAGAAGTTTTGGTTATGGAGGATAGGGTCAGGTGCAGCAGGTGGTTGCATACCTAGGCAGCTCTTATATGCAATGAATACAAAACAGCTTTGTATACAACACTTGCCGTTATAAAATCCATTAAACAGATTACACTATAAAACAGAAACATGAAAAATAACCAATTTTCACCATTTTTCGACAGTCACGCCCAGTACCATAGATCTGACACAATCATAGATCAGCACTTGCTCTATTTTTAGCTACCAGTAGGGCTGCGCAGAGTACTCGAAACATTTTGGAAAAATTATGTTCTGTGGTGCCAAATATTCGACTACTTGAACGTAAGCCAAAAAAAAATTTTAAGAGTCGAGACTTCTTGAGTGATTATGAACCACGAATCCATGCCTATTAGATGGAAACTCACACTGTAGTTCTAAGTTCCTAACGACCTATAGTGCTGTGTTCAGAACTGTCAAGTAGCACACCATGACCAGATCAGTACACTGGAGTCATGTTTATTTCAATATGTTGGTCTTGATCGCCGTTGCTCCACGCCAGGCAGGTTGCCACATCACAGGTGATCCATTGCCATACATAACCAACCAACCGAGTCAACTCATGCAGCCTCACATTCCTCCAGGGCGGGTTACAAAAAGTGTACCATCACCTGTGTCCGGTGACAGGTAACACGGAACAGAACACGCTTGCATCAGGAAAACAACATAATCCATATTTCAGTCAAATGCAAATAATGTTGTGAATTTTACAACTTTTCAGTGAAATGTTCTAATGATTCAACACATGTGAATGATGAAAGCAGCAAACATACTCAATAGTTAAGAGTTTCAACATTTTCATACAAAATCAAGGTTAACTCATCATAATGTGTCCTCAGCAGAGGCTGCAGGAAAAAATTTGTTTCGGGCATATCCACCTCTCACCATAATTCCACCTACAGGGTGGGCCAAAAATGGCACCATTTTTTGTACATTTTGTAATTTCACCAAATATTATCCGTTTTTCAAAATTTTTTCGATGTCAGAATCAGGAGACAATTTGTAATAGAACTATCATTATATATCCCCCACACCTCAAGTGTGTGGCTACACTATCTTGTGAAATATCAGATGACACACTCAAGCCCGCAACTCCACTGACCAGTTACGTGATCAACATTGATCGAGCCTGGCATGTGACCCCAAACAGCCCGGACTTAAATCCGATCAATTATGCTGTACGGGATGTTCTTCAACAGATGGCCTATCAATGTTGACGATTCACGAGTCAACCAGCTGAAGCAGGCGATCGTCACTGAGTGGAGCAAACTGCTGCAGCGTTTGGTTAATCGCGCCACTGGTCAGTGGTGTCGCAGTCTTGGATGCGACATCCAGCAGCAAAGCGGACACATTAAACATTTGATGAAAAAACGGCGAGATGTGACTTTTTACACAACAACTGAGACAACAAACACGTTGTTTCTGTTGTTAACCTTTTAAAATGTGTTGTTGCAGAAGTTGTCTTGTTATTAATTGTTATTCTTAAGACATTGACATTTTACGAGGTAGTGTAGCGACACACTTGAGGTGTGGTGGGATCTATAGTAATACTTTTATTACAAATTGCTTCCTGATTCTGAAATTTAAAAAATTTTGAAAATTGGCTAATATTTGGTGAAATTATAAGGTGTACAATAAATGGTGCCATTTTTTGGCCCACCCTGTATAAACAGACTTCAGAACTATTGTACTTATCCAAGAATAACTTGACTGAAAATATCGTTACTTATAACCGCTCTGCCAATCAATCATACAGCCAGCTCAATATAGAGACTCCGCTCTGCTGAGGAAAATTATCAAATAATAATGAAGTACAAACATGACTGTGAAGCTATTGCTATGTACATTACGACAATGCAACGGAATGAAAACAAACTATGGTACAACATCACCACTGGTATTGCTACAATAATGGATGCATATCAAACAAACAAATAGCTTAAATACAGGCCTTCTTCAATTTTCAGATCAAATAATAAAGATTTGCATGTCCCAAAGAGAGACAAATAAAGCGTTCAATTCACAGCAGACGTGATCTACTGTGGCCGCTGTTTAGGAGAATCTTCCGATGTAGCAATATAAACCATAAACGACTTTATAATAAATGTATTAATCTTGCGCAAAACGTACAAAAATGGTCTAATAGCGCAAAACATCATCATAATTATCATATGTAAAATGTATACTGCCCACATAACATAAAAAGAAAATAGGTGCACTGCAACATCATTACATAAAATACAATTATATAATCGCTGATATGATCAAATGCCGTGGGACTTTTTGATCAACTCTCTTAGCATGCATTTGCTCATCACATCCAAATGTCACACGATTGATTAAGGATTCGTACAAAATAGCAAGATGCCAACATATAACAGGTATCACATCTGCAGGCTGTGGATGTTAACAGTCAAAAAAGCAAATCTTGCATCCTAGCAATAGACTGAATACACCGATGATTTCACACTAAACTTATTTTGGAAACATACAGCACGTATAAACCGCATTTGATGCCAAGTTAGTTAGCTGGTTTTGATCAGTCAACATCGAAATCGAAACCAGCACTACAAATACTGAAACTTGTCAGCTTCAGTCAAAATCATAATTACAAACAGTCTGTTTGTGAAACAGTTAGAAAATGAAGATTAAAAACAACATAATAAGCTATCAACAGCTCAGTACACAACTTTTATGTCACAGCAGTATTTTAGCATTTATTCTTAGTACAAATAATGGTGAAAAATCTCGTTATAAAAGCTACACTGGCAGAAAATATACACTGATAAAATGCAGTCAGTCAGACGGCATGTTAGATGCAGTGCAGTGATGTAACAACACATAATTCATTGGTCAAACAAAGCAACAACACAGCATAAAGTGAATTGTACAGTAAGAGGGTTGATCAATAAGTAATGAGAATCAATGTATTAGACTTGAATTTTTTTCACGAGCTATATATCAGTAAAAAGCGCATTTCCTACAACACATATAGGTTTGTAGCAGTTGTGATGTCATTCTAATTTATGACGCCATAGACTGTTAAATGGAAATGATTTGCAGCATCAGTGCAAACACTGAATTATAATGTTGTCATGCATAGCCGACAACACAAAAGTAGAATTTCAGATATCGAAACAGATAATAGTTACTGGGGGTTTGGTCGTTACTGTGTGCAGGAAGCCAGAGTCGTTAACAGTTTGTTGGGCAAACGTAGACTTGTGGTCTGGACTGCAGTACTGGATTTATGACAGTGCGTGCGTGGGGCTCGCTCTCGGGCCTCCGCATATTGATGGCCATCACATAACAAGTGAAATTGCTAAGCCTTTCGTCAACCCAACAGAGGTCATAAACTGTTAACTTTCTGATAACATTCTACTGGTAACGTTAAATCTTGATGTAATGTCATTATTAGCTCAAGCACTCTAATTTATGGCTAGTTCAGATTTAGGCTATTGTATGTTCGAAGCTGCAAATGAGAAATTCATAAACGTATTTGTTAGGGCTTTCAGAAAATCAGATGTTTCAGGGCACCACATCACTAAATTTAGCTGCAGACTGAAGAACTGTAGTCAACAACGAGCATAATTCTACGCTGCTCGCGTTAAGACTTCAAATCATTTCTGTTTATCTCGCCGTGACATCAAAAATTACAACGACATCACATGCACAACAAACCCATATGTGGTCGTAGAAAATATACTTTTCACTGATATATACTGTAAATTGTAAAAAAATTCCAGTTTAATACATTGATTCCCATTACTTATTGATCAACCCTCATACATGCAGTCATGTGATAGACCACAACTCACAACCAGCTAATATGCATGGTGCAATCAATATAACAAGGCTTGACGGCATAACGGTTATGACACTGGACTTATAATTCAAGAGGTGGTGGGTGGGTGCAGCACCCGGTCAACATTCTAAGTGCTTGCTACTTGGATGGGCACAGGCAAGCCATCTCACTATATTATAACCGACCACCAAGGTCAACTCAACCTTCCATCCCTCCGGGGTAGATACATATAAATCCAGTACCAGCCTATCTAGTTGGGGCTCGGGTTAAGGCATGGCATGTTAATCTGTATCAGGTAAAAGTATGGCATATGGCAGGTAACGCTCCATAACTCTAAGATGGGTTACCATTAAAAACTATAGACAACCTTTAACATTTCTCCCTTTAAGGTTCCTTTGCCTCCAGGATAATCAGTAAACCTTCAGCCACATAAGAAGCGAATTTGACCAAAAACTAAGGAATTTACACCTAAGTCCAAGTAACTATGCTATACTGGTACTGTTCACTCCTTAAGGGCCGGATCTTTTAGTTAACTGATCAGTTAGTAAACCATCTGTTAATTGTAACTCACTACTCGCTAGTTAAGTTTGTGCGCGTTTCTGAACAAAACCTTGAGTCGCCATTAGCTAACTGAATGGTAAACTATAGTTGCTTAGCAATGATGCGCATGGCGCTAATCACTTCCGCCTAGAGCAGGTGGGCGTCATGAATATTAATGAGCGCAAGCGCACGTCAGCCAGCCCACAAGACAGCCAACCGATTGTGGATGGCCATTTTGTCCATTCATGAATGGATTTTGTAGTAAAATTTGCAGCAGCAAACGTCTCCTCCAGCGTTTTGAAAACCTTGCTATACGGTAAAATCATTTTATAGTATCACATTCGTCAATTAACTGCTTGCAAAATGGTACAAAAGTTGCGTTAAATATGATAACTACGATCGACAGTTAGCTAACTGGTTGATTTCGGCCAGTTAAATTTTTGGCCATTATAACTGTTGGTTAGTGCAATGGGAAATGTGAGTTATGCAAATCTGTCAGTTAACGCTAACTTGACCAGCCAGTTAAGATTCAGAAACCGGCCCTAAATCATGGCATTCTTATCATGCCCATTCATAACATGGGTATGAAAACTCTGTTGACCCATAATTGCATAATTCACTCACTGATTGATCGACTGCTTTCTGTCTTCCTGTTTCAACTTCGCACATATTGTTCCTGAGATATAGTTTGTTACTAAAATATTACTCAACTTTCCATTACCCAGCAACCCACTCAATTAGCTCTAAATCGAATACAGCAGGGACCGAGGGAAATGCTACGGTATTGAAGAATTGTAAACTAAGTGCTCAGCAGTGTCATCTACTGGCTGTTCAGTGCCCTCTGGTGTATTCTGCGCCAGATCAGTACTGCCTATGTCATCATTCGATGCTTCCACCAGCACAGCAGCATCGGGCGCTACTTTTGCTTTGCTCTCGACGAGGACGCAGTCTCCTGGTAAACTTGGGTCAGTAACTTGCGACACAGTGTCGAGTTCGTCTGCCGTGGAATGGTCAGTGTGGTTCGACACAAGGCACCAGTCAGCCGACGACGTTGTCGACTTTGCCGGCGACTCAAAGTCGAGTGATTTCATCGGCAAATCGTCCTCGCTGACCGACACTTTCAGCATGCAGAATGAACCGTCTTTGGAACCTGGCTGTTCTTGTCTACCTACATCACTTTCAGTATTATGGCTGCATTCACCGTCTACTGCAGAGATATTCTTTCTGCCCTCTCCTGAGCTGCTGCTGTTGACATTATTACTTGCATTTGTAGGCACTTCACCGCTGTCAGTTTTACTGTCCACTGCTATTTTCTGATCCGCAGCAGATACAGACAGATCGTTCACTTTTTGATTAGGAGATGAATCGCCGTAACTCTGCCAATCTCCGTCTCCGGAATCAAACTTATCTTCCGCAGTTTTCTGCACATCAACCTGCTCAGTAGAAAGTGCGGCAGTTGAAGGTGGAATATTGGAACTGGAATCAGGCACGTTGACATCGAAGTCCACTTTTATTTCTTTCTCTGATTTTGCGGCTTCGGCTTCTGGAGCCTTCTCATAGCTCACCATTTCGAAAGCGAAAGATGCCTGGCTGGTGGCGGTGAGGTTGGTAGCAAGAGAGTGCTCATTGCCGGTGAATGAAAAACGTGGAGCCATTGCAGTAAACGAATCATCCAGTGTTGCGTCGTCCGGTGTGTTACCGGGCGACGTCGATAATGAGTGAAGCGATGTCTGAAGGCTGCCTGCATGTGCCAACAATGAAGCATTGAACTCACTGCCAAACTCCGAGTCAAAGCTGGCCGGCCTCACAATATCCGGAATTCCCGGACCGGGGAAACTGTGGACCGCAGGCAGCACGCTGTGCACTGTGTTTGGAATATCAGTCAAGCTGCGTTTCGGGTGGGCCGACGTCGGAGCTAATGAGAACTGCATCTCGGCTTCTTCGTCATCAGCAATGCTGGTGATGACGGAGGGTAGAGTGGTGTTGATGGCTGCAGCACTGCGAGGCATCAACTGGTTCCAGCGACGGTCAAACTCTGCTGCTTCAAGTTCATCTCGGCTTGACCTCAGATGCAGCAGCATGATCCGTAGCTCCCTGAGTGATGGTCGCTGAGCTGGAGCAAGCCAGCACAGACTCATCAACTGGTACCTTACACATAACAAACCACATCATGCCATGCCATCCACTTAGAAACGAATTACTTCATCATTTTTATTACACAGCTGCGTTCATATGCAGCATCCATCTGTTTGTACTGCTCCTAACTCGAAAATGAAAAAGTATGAGAAACCAAAAGTATAAACTTCCCCCAGGGCAGAAGTTACTAGTGTGCAAATTTTCAGTGCGAAAAAATTACCGAACACAGAAACTCGTACAATTTGTGGCTTACTGCCACCAAATGAATACTCAGTATATGAAAAAGCAAATAAGTGTAATTACTACTGCATACTTATAACCAGTACAAATAAAACAAAAAAGCTGCTATGTGCTGCAGCCTCAAAAAAAAACAGAAACACCTCAGTAATCGTTTAAAATGTTCAAAAATGGTATCTGCTGTCAGAATTTAACAATTCCACATCCCAGAGTCACTATGATCAGTTAAGTAAGTAAGCATAAACTGAGCAAACTTACAGGCGGTCAAGGTTTGAGACGGGAACCTCTGGCTGACACAGCCTTACACTCCCATCTCCAATGACAAGCTGAATGACCTGGTCATTGCTTAGGTCAGTGTAAGGCAGACCTCCATAGGTCACTAGCTCCCACAGAGCAACGCCAAAAGACCTGCACAGAGCAAATATTCGCAGCAACTCTAACACTGGCCAAATCTCAAACATAAACCTGGCCTACGTTTAAAAGGCCTACTTATTAATATATACATTTACTGGCCACTCAAGCAGCACACAAACAAAAATAAACAGTCATACAGACAGACACTGTCAAATACATGCATGCTTAAAAATTGTATATAAACTAAAAAATACAAACTTATATGGAAGCAAATCATCGGCTCCCTTCCCCTCATTGCTCATAAGCCATCAGTTATTCACGCTCATCATGCAATATCCCTGGACATAAAAAGTAAACTTATAACAATTTACAGAGTATAGAAAAACTGACACAACATTTGTACAGATATGGGTCATTCGAGAGTCGAGAGAAAACCAAACTGTCAATACTCAATTTACAAATCCACTCAGGCACTCAAAGTAACAAGAAAAACAAACCACAAGTTGCAGTCTTTAGTGATATGTCGTAGAATAACAGATCCGTTGGACGGCTCGACAACTTCTGGAGCCAGCCAACGTATAGGCACTGCATTGTTGCTAGCATCCATGTAATAATCATCCTAGATTCATTACAACAGCTCTGTCACATGCACTAATACTTTTGACAAATATATCAATAAAGTACACCTGCAATTTCAATGTGAAATGTAAACTACGTTCGGAGTCACAAAGCCATTGTGCAGTACCGACCTCTTTTCATTAATATCCCTCAGCTAATTACAAGCCTAGTGCATCGCACGGTGTGCCTCTTTATGCTCAAGTTTTTTAAGGTACTCATAGCACCTACCCACAAAACAGATGACCAGACTGAGTTAATCTGAGTGTTTGGTTACATGCCAAGATGGTTTACAGGCCCACATGAGACCCAGAGCTGGCACAGAACAATTACATTGACCAATACAACAAGTTAACCACCACACCAGCATGCTGGTCTCGATCAATGCAATCAGTCTACATCAGGCTTAGTAAATACCGAAACATGTGACAACTGTCTGCAGCTGTAGATGCCATCTGAGTAAGTTACCACCCAAATCACCTCAGCAGTGAAATGACTGTAAAATTTTGGGTTACGTAATAATAACAAAGATAAAAGTGGGTGGCAGCCTAGGCGAAAATTAGTCAATTTGGTGCCAAAGATTATAGCTACTTGGTGCAGTTCTACCTTCAATGAATAAACCCGATAAACTGCAAAAATGACTATGACTTTGTGACAGCAGCTTAAACACCATCTTTTTATTATTAATATCATTACTATCATAATATTATTACCAACAATTCATTACGATTATCCCAATAAGAAAAAAAATATCAACTTTTCAACAGACACAATGTCACAATCACTGTCAAAACTGCAGTTTCAAAATTTTACCTTAAAAATTTCTTCTGCAAGGCCATAGTCACCAACCTTGACCGTCAAATCAGATGACACAAGGCAATTACGAAGCGCGAAGTCTCTGTAAATAACAAAAAAAATAAAATAAATAAATACAATACAATGAATACAATAAAAAGTCATGCAACATTTATCAAAATGCAGCATTCAATTTCTGTTTGCGGATTCACATAAATGCCAAATAAACTGTAAACCATAAAGCATAATAAGATTGTAACTTACACAGCAAGCAGCCCAACTGCTGCTAGGCATGGCCTGCAAATGTGAATGTAATTTCTTATTCACTTACATAACCTGTGAACATAAACTTCCATCAGCCACACTTTCAATATATTATTAGTAGAAAATTTAAACAATTAAGTATTTTGGTGCAGTTGGTACCCAATTTGCAAATGGGTGCTTGTAAGGGGTGTCCAAATTGGTACCAAAGGGTAGCCAAACTAGCCATCAAGCAACCCTATTTACTTGTTCAGACAGTTTTCTGATAAGATGCACTGTTTAGCCACAATGTGTACATAACAGACAAACGACCGACAACAGTGCACCCAAGGCTTGACATTACAGTTGGCCAAAAACTGACATTAGCAATAAGCAGCAAAATGCAGCGCACCTATGTACAAAGTTGCTATGATGTAACGCCTGCAACCCTGATGCCATATCACAGGCAATATTCAGCAGTAGACCCTGCTTCTCAATACTATCATGGTCTGAACGATGACTTCGCATGTACGACTTCACATCTCCCTGCACACAGCATTCACATGGAATACAAGAAAAACCAAACTAATTCGGCAAAAGGTGGAATTGCTCCTCATTTGTATTCACTAGGTGCCAGCATAGTGATCGCTTGGCTGTAACTTGCAATTGCATATTTTGACAATTTGCGATTGCACATTTGCGTTGGGGTTCAACTCCTAAAATCTGACCTTCTTCTGGGGGTCACTGGTCAGAGACCCTAGCTGACACTATGCGTAACTGAAACCTACGACTGTATCTGCCAAATAGCATCTAAATACATCGAATGGTCTAAGTAGGGTGCAACGAATGTGACAGAGGACAGACAGACAGACCACGATATAGAGAAACATGTGGCTATAGGCGTAACTGTCTATGCATCAAGAAGCTATTCCATCTAATAATACATGCTACACAATACATTCATATAGCATAAAGGTACAAATGATAATGCTCTCCTTAGCAACATCACAGATGTATTGCAAGTATTGCAAGACGTAACCACTGGTCTCCAGAACAATGCTATGAAAGTCAAACTATGACTAAAGCAATGACGGTTGCAGAACATTCGGCTATGCTGTTATCAGCTGATCAGTTGTTGACTACTTGGACAAATTCCAGTACCTTGAAAGTTACATGTTGAGAACTGCTAATATGAATACCAACATAGCATGTAGAATGCCTAGCAAGTTATACACATAATTACACCAGATGAAAGAAACTAGTACTTAGCGCCGAAACATTGGTATATGTGCTTAGAATAACATCAGCAAAACAAGTGACACTCACATGCGGACAGGGTTCAAGAACGGTCAAAAAAGGACTCATTTCAACACACTGACCAATCATCTTGAGCACGTTAGCATGCTCCATATCCCTGAACACCAATCCAATTAAAAGAATTACAAAAAAGGTATGCACATAAAACACACAGTATACACAAATGCACAAATAACTTCTTTTAAATAAAAAAAACGCAAAATGGCAATTAAACTTAACAAATGCATTTTACTGACCGGCTTGCCGGTTTCTATGTGTAATGAATCCACTGCGGCATGAGATCAGATGGCGTTACCTGCCAACCAACACGGATGAATATGCCCCACATCTTAACAACAGCCGGACAAGCTGGTACTCTCTCTCTCTCTCTCTCTGATTCCTGGTCAAGGGAGCGGGTCACCTCCCTGATCTGCTCCAGAAAGTCCCAAAGGCATCGAGGGTCCACATTGAATTTTCCTCCTGGCCAGACGTCGTGAGCTGGGCACTGTAGCACCAGGTGTTCTGCCAGCTCATCAGCGCCGTTGCAGTGTGGACAGGTGGCAAAGTCCCGGCACCCGATCTGATGAAGATATCCTGCCAACAACGGAGAGTGACCAGTGCGTAGCTGGGCCAACATCACACACTGGGCCCTAGTCCAGTCATGTTGCCAGCGCTGGAACTCATTGACACTGCCAGCGAGCACCCTATGGATTTTGGCATGTGGGTCGCTGAGATACGTGCCGTCAGCGACATTATGTTGATGCCGTTTGCCACAAGCTGAATTGAGATCTATAGGTGCCTAAGACAGTGGCAATGTGGTGCCTCTCAAGGCTTCAAGGTCAGCTTCTATGTTAACTTCCAGACCCATGTGTATCTAGATGACTAGTTTCAATCAACTAATGGTTGCAAGAACCATCCAAATGGAGATGCATGTGGTGTCTGTCTGCCAAGCTGGACCTTGAGCAAGGCATTGGATTAATGACTTGGAGTCGGTAAGGACTCTGATGCCCTGGTGAGCACAGTATTCATGCAAGGTGAGGACTGCCTGTGGACCAGCAAAACAGGCCATGGCCTCGACCCTAAACTCGGATACTTCATGACCTGCAGGACTGGCATCAGTCACCCAGAGTACCTTGGACGAAGATGCCGAAGCCAGTCCCACTATCACCATTTGCAGACACCGACCCGTCTGTCCACAAGTGGATATCTGCCAGGGGAGGATGGTGAGTGTCCGAGTTGGGGCTATGATCTGGGCCGATGGCAGGGCCATTCTGAGCTGATGATCTTCCACCTCTAGCCCAAAATGGATATTGGACAGGTCTATCCATGGTAGGGGCCCAATGAGGTAGGTTCTAGAGCGGCAGTGTCGATGCCAGCTTGCCTTGCAATATCCTCTGCTGTCTCGTGCCAACTGGACTTTCTTGGACGTTGAGCTTGGGACCTTCTGCATCATCCTGAGTCACCTTTTCGTGAGATTTCCTCCGACTGTCTGGAGGCCTGTGCGATGGAAGTGTCCTGGCGATGACAGAGAGCTCTCTCATGCAATCTGGCCACAGTGATCTCAGCTTGATCTGCAAGTGATAGTAAATTAGATTCTCTCATGAGGGCCACGATTGGTGTAGACTTGGTGCAACCAGTTATAATACGACGTACGTGCACGAGCTTGGTGATGTGCCTCAAGTTTTATGAGATTGTTGTCCGATAAGGCTAACATCCAAGAAGATGCACAGTAGAGAACTGCTGACTGTGTGTAAAGCTGGTACTTGATTGAAAGGAAGGAAGGCTGAGATGACCTAAGTAGTTGGTAATATTCCGATATGGTTTACCTGTCCGCAGACAGTTACAAATTCAACTACTAATCAAAAGGCCATTGACAGCCAGGAATAAATGCACCTCTGCATGGTTATCACACAATCAAGTGAAATCATCTTATTCATGGAGCCACAACTTATAAACACTCATAAGACATTGATGTTACACCTGGCTGGTTGGCTGATGCACACACCTGTAAGGAGCAGCTTCCTGCAGAAACATATACTGAGCATGCTGATCTGCATTCTCATGCAACCTCAGTACGACAACTCGCGATTTCCTATGACCAGGCAGAATGTCTTGACCATCAGCCAGTAGTACCTGCATTGCACAACATTTCATGTTAAAACACACTTGCATTTCAACACTATAAAAAAGAACAGTATCACCATCTGGTCTAGTATAAAAAAGCTGCCGGAGCATAGATAATGTGCAAGAAAGATACATGTTATCAACTTAATATGTTATTCAGGCAACAGCCATCACAAATGCACCGAGACAACAACAGATCTACATTATCATGACCTAAATATTTGTTTTGTCCAATCACATTCTCCAGAGAAAGTGATCATCATTTCACAAATGCTTGTCACTGCATTGCTAGTGATGTCTTTAACCCAAAATTTAATGATTAAAATTGTATTCAGCATTAATTTTTGTCAATACCTGGGAACTATCATAATCACGTGATTAATTGCTAATTTCTACACACAGGCAGATGTATGGTATAATAAGCTTACATGTGTGTCTGCTGTTTTTTGTCATCAGTTTTAAGTTTTAACAGTACTTTTCATCAGTCTGGCCCACAGCGACTTCAACACCATCACTGAGCTATATTAAATAGAACAACTAGAAAGCAGTCAGAGCCCGTACACCTCCGCCAAGGCAATGTTGTTCGCTAGGTGGCAGCACCATCTTCGGTTTTGCAGCAATTTCCCTTATGCCCCATTGAAAGCAATGGTAATGAAAATTTCAAAGTGATCCAGAATCCAGGATTTCTTCTGGATCATCCCCAAAATTGAATCACTGGTAGTTTGTGCCATTCCCGACAAACCCTCAAAATTTCCGAAAGATCCATCTATAACTTTTTGAGTTATCTTGCTAACACACAGACAAACAGACGAACAAAGTCTGGCAAAAACATTACCTCCTTGGTAGAGGTTATAAAAAAGATCAAGAACAGTTACCTTTCCAAACCAACCAGTTCCTAACTCTCGTATGTACTGTAGCTGCAGTCGTTCAAACACACGTTCTGTATTTGCTGTTCACAAACACACACATAATGAACTCAGAAGTGTAACTAAATTTTTCTGAAGACAATGGATTACCTAGCATCGGGTACTACATTTCAGCTATGGTAACTGAATCATTACATCAGTGTCAACAGTGCTAAAGAAATAAATACGCTGAATGTTTTCTGTCTGCCTGAAAACCTAAGTTTTAGTCTGTCCTCCAAAGAAACAGTTCCACATCAACCTCCAGAAATGACAACTTGTAGCAATTACTGTGGTTACTATTACTACAACAGACATTAATAGATACATATGCCAAGCAATTATGATAACACCGAAACAACTGATTTAGCCATAAATGTTAGAGCTAGTTAGGATATGCTGCCACCAGCTAGAATGAATAAGCTGTTATGCGTAAGCACTGTTTTGTTAGACCAACAACTAAGCTGCAAAATACTTGGCACATAAGATGTTAGTGATTCAAAAACTTCGGCAATCATAAAAAAATGTCCATCGTTAACTTAATAACTAATAAAATTACTATGACAAAACTGATCATCGATTACTGCATTACACTTACTGCTACTTCTGCTGTTGTAACTAAAAATAATGCTAACTACATTTGGATGAATCTGAAAAAACAAATAATAATACAATGTGCAACAGAAAAACAACGATGTGACAAATTGCTAATTATGGTGTGATAAATGTTTCTAAAAAGTTAAGCAAGCATGGTGTATAAGCTAAAAAATGGATATGATATTGAGCAAAAGTGTGCAAAGTACATGTTGGCAAACTAAAGGCACCTGGCATGCACAATTGCACATCACAACAGCTTTGCAATGTTAGATGAAGTGAATTCAGTAAAGCGATAGACCTAAGTAACATCAATATGCTGCAGGTCAAAAAATGCCACCAAAGTAAACCGGTGCAATAAAAACAGAATCCGCCAAAAAATACTACTCGAATAAAACGTCCCATTACGATTTACCTTTATGTATTTTCACTGAAAGTTTTAAAAAAACATACATATTAAAATACAAAATAAGCACAACCATTAAATGCTGACCAAAAATTTTACTTCACTTGCTTTTGCATTTAACTGACACGGTTTTCACATCAACTCTATGTTAGACCAGGTCTCAAAAAAAATCTTCAAGGATTGCTACAGATTTACAGATTGGATGTCCTTCATGATGCCTAAGTATAGCTGTCATAAAATATTCGAAAAACATCTTAATCTTGTCCTAGTACTAGATCATTCATAATAATTTTGACAGTTCAATCCTAAATTCTATATCAATCACTTCCCAACTGAATACCCTGTAACACATGTATTCATTTGCCTGGTCTCAATGGTCTGCACATGCTGTGCAACAAATATGCAACAGCAAAAGCAAGACATACACATTGTCTGAATTACCAAATGATTTACCAAGAACCAGTCGATTGTTTTATAGCTCTTATTTTCAATTACCAGTAAAGCAATACGCAGTATCACACCTGAACAGGCTGTAAGTAAGTAAGTAAGTACCAATTAATATAGCGTCAAAATCATAGAAGAGAATCAGAATGCTGTTTCTACTTGACGTTTTTGACTATACAAGAGACACTAGTGTCTCATTATTACTCAAAATAAGTAATAAACCATTATGGAAAATACTGTGACTCACATAGAATTTTTTCAAGCTTAACTCGTTCCTGGAGAAGCAGCATGTCATCGGTCAGTGTTTCTCCTTCGTCATCGCTGTCGACCTTGTCATGGCCGATCTGCGCAATCTTCGGCCTCAACTGAGAAGCGTTGACGTTGGCCAACGTACTGCTGCCTGTCACCTCTGACCGTTGGCCACGAGGCCGCAGGACGCCCACATCAGGCAGCCGCTCAAACTCAATAGTGACTGTAGGCTCGCTGTCCGACACCGGTGGTATCATGGGTATGTCAGTGGTCGGAGGCTGAATGGTAACGTCGCTGAAGAATCCATCATTATCAAAATCCTGTCAGTCATAGTCACGTAAGTAAGTTAGTAAGTTGCCTTTAACTGGCAAGTGATCATCGCACACACATACATATGAAAATAGAAAAAAAACAACTAATATAATGCACACTAGTGACAATACGAAATAATCCAAAATACACTTACAGTTAAATAAAACAATATATATAATCATCAAAAAGATGCTTTGTCCATTATCCAACACACAATATTAACAGCAACACCACATCTATATCAGTGACAGAAACACAACCTTTGGTGCCACAAGTGGTTTACTTGCTATGTTATAACAGCCTTCATTAACAATCAATCAATAAATCAATCAATAACTGAATCAATAACATATGTATGCCACATCTAAATCTAAACTTTCATACAACCATATGAGTTCTTTAGCAAAGCAAACACATCTTTAAACTGCAGCAGCTCGTGTTTACTGAAACATGAAATGACAAAAGCATTCAGCAAACAGTAAAAGATGCTATCATGCGAATATAACCTTAAATTCAGCAGTTTCCCTCGGACACCACTTTGCACATGCCATGATGACAGCAATGATGCATACAATGGTGCATATTGACAGCAGTGAAGACATAACACTTGGTGGCCATGGCAAATTGCTGACATCACTGCTTGTGTCATAACAGCAAGCTGACTGCACTAAGGTGCAGATTACAGCAAATCCTGTGCTCAGTTGCCAAATCATTCTACTACTGACACTGTCAAATGACATCACACATAATATTACTTCTAGAACAGTCATCCACAAAAGATTATTTTCATAATCAAAAACAAATGATAAAGACAGCAGTCTGTATACGAAAAACCCTAGTAGTGACATATAATCACTGTAATCTATACTTCGAATGAATATAAGACTTGCAACAAACTGTGTGTCTAAAGTCTCTTTACACACAAAAAGTTAACGTTAAGATTACACTCAGGAATAGGGTCAAGATTAGTTGCAACTTGCAAACTCTGACACTATCAGTTCATAGTCCTATGCCCATCCCATTTCACATCAGAAGAAAAAGGCAGTAATAAGCAATCCAGAAATAAACAAAACTAAGTTCTACTACCGGGCACTATGACTTCTTTTCAGCATATTGGCGCCGACCTGTCCTAAGTGTCGTAGGCTGCGATGAACCGTTGTTTTAAGTCTAGGTTTAAAAATGCTTAAAGTACTAGCAGCTCTGTAGCGCTTGCAGATAGTTTGTTCCAGACAATGGGAGCAACAATGGGGAATGAAAGAGACGAGAATGCTGTACAGCTGCTGAGGGCTGACATAGTAGATCAGCTATGAGTGAACGTAAAGTTGTCGAAGACTGAAGATGTCAACGTCGTCAGACGGTGCCGTGTATATTGGCTTCACATGAAGTGTGGCAGAGAAATGCAGGATCGACGGGGAAGGAGAGAAGGAAGAGAGAGAGCATCTGCTGAAGCCTAGAGGGTGATCCTAATCGTCGGGGCAGGGCGGATCGTTGGGGCGGATCAAAATACAGTCTGAATCCTCGGGGCGGATCATACGGTTCACGAATTCTCGAAGCGATCGCATGGCCTCGGATCAACTCGGGGCAAACTTTATAAAATTCAGATCAAGCTGTGCTGGCAAAAGATTCATTATCATATCCATTAACGGCAATCACAAAACACCAAGTATAACATCGACTGACTAGATATATGTACACCACCTAAAACTGCAACTCTCAAAAAATAACTAAAAATAAAATAAAAAATAATAAACTTTACTTTGTTTTTTGGTGTTGACATTCGTATGGCAAAATAACAAATGTATAATTGCGTATATAGTCTGCACGCCTCAATGGTCGAAGTTCGTGGACCAGAATTCAATCAACGGCGTGCGTATGGCACGTTTGAAACACAGTCCGAAAACTCGGATCACCTACGTCACAGTCACGTGATCGTTTAAACCAATCAGATGGTGCCCCAACGATTCGCCCCGCCCAGAGGATTAGGATTACCCAAGCCTAGATCCGTCACTGACCGTAATAGGGGTGTTGGTAATTTGCGGAAATGCGGAATTTAGAAAAGTAATTTGCGGAATGAATTCTGCGGAAGTAGGCTGCGGAACGGTGGGTAATATGCGGAATGCGGAATGACTGACCGAACGATCAATAACGCCCCCTTAGATTAAAATACGCCGCTGTCATATCTAATCTTTGTC
>Ga0209367_1001142_pt1 | contig 31400 bp, 24 predicted proteins | sample WorMetLIZISLAND2_FD_187412 | JGI IMG/M metagenome (GOLD analysis project Ga0209367, IMG submission 187412) | Marine gutless worms symbiont microbial communities from Max Planck institute for Marine Microbiology, Germany - Olavius geniculatus... ...
ACATATGACAGCGGCGTATTTTAATCTAAGGGGGCGTTATCGATCGCTCGGTCGGTCATTCCGCATTCCGCATATTACCCACCGTTCCGCAGCCTACTTCCGCAGAATTCATTCTGCCAATTACTTTCCGCATTCTGCATTCCACATTTCCGCAAATTACCAAGAGAAATTTCTTCGTTTGCATTAGCACAGCACCTTGAAATAACGTCTGTGGAGCCCGTGAATTTCCCATGAATTTCCGAAACTCTTTCCGTGAATTTTCCGTGAAATTTCACACATTTTAAAAATTCTGCCGTGAAATCATGCATTTTTTCCTGTGAATTTGGTTGGTCCCTACTTATAGCATGGACCTAAAATCTTACTGCGCAACTTAAATTTATTTATTTCAGTTTTATTAGGTAGTTAGTTAACTTTCTCTTACATTTTAGTCTCGCTAGGTTGTCAACTTCTGACGAAGTATCAGTGGCTGCAGTGACATCAGACCAGTTCAGCTTCTGACAGTGACGGCGGCAGGATCTCAGCAGCCTGGCAGCGTCGGGCATTATTCATTTTCAACGAACTGAAAGTAGCAAATTTTGCATTGCTACTATCAGTTCACCAAACTGAAAATAGAGTTAATGGCCCCGAATACCTTCATAGTCCGAGCGTACAAATTTATGCCCCATTGGAACCTAGAACTAATAGGTGTAAATCTGAAGAGTTTACTGTTGCAGTTGCTAATCTCCAAAATGCATGTATAAAAAGTCCCCAGGGTTTTGCCTTAGAGAAAATTTTTTTGTGGCGAATAAAATGATGCACTATTTTTTTGCACACGGATACAAATGTATAATCAGAAATGCAGATGTATACCCGTTTACATTTTGGCATTGCTTGGCAAGTTTTACTTCTAAAACATTGTTAGAAAATTATGCAAAGTTCGCTTAAAAGTTATTTTTAATGTTGCATGTATATATTTTTGATTTGTGGCAGAGTAGTCAATGGGCTGTCACTCTTGATCGCTTGGTATGCAGTGATTAGTAAACAAATCCAAGGCACTATTTTTCGTTCTCATTTGTTTTCGGGCAAATGTATATTTTACCTTTTAAATAAGTGTTTTGATGTTTAGTGCACGTGTATTGAGCACTTCGTAACAGATAAGCAATAACAAAGGTGCTCATGAGAGCATATCTCTGCCAAATGACAAAATAGTCGTTTAAACTTTCACTTTTATAGTAAAGTAACAATAAAATAAACATATAATAAAAGTTAAAATTTAGGAAATAGTAAAAATACAATAAAGTAAAATTAAATAATAAAAATACAATTAAATTTTTAAAAAATATATAATAAAAATAAAATACGTGAAAATGAAATTGAAAAATAGAGAAATAAATTTGAAATAAAGTATATGTGCTACTAACCAAAATTAGCGAGAATATTATGGTGTAGTGTTTAGGGATTAGGGTTAGGTTTTGGGTTATGGTTAGCGTTTTAAACAGATTTATAAGACAGTAATGAACACCAAAAATTAATGTAGAATATGGGTGGTAAATTCAAGATTCCGACAAGCAAGCAAAAAACTTGCCAATTGCACCATGATAGCCATGCTGCTTGCTAGACTTGATGTGCTAGTTGGCTGAATGGCAGATCCGTGATACTGTACTTGCTACGGTTGAGGTTGGCAGTGCAACTGTCGTCCCTGCAACTGTACATCAAGTGAGTCGTACTGTCGCAGGGATATGGTCTTAGCTGATACCTATGAGCACCATTGCTTATACATACTGGCTAAGGTCCTCAGTTTGCACGTTTCCTGGTCCGCAGGTCCTCACTTTACCTCAGCCCTAATCTTAACGCTAACCTCAGCCTCTGCAAGATCTGCAGATCTGCTTTTAACCATTGTTTTCGCACTGTTAGGTTTCCCTGAAAGGTGACAACGACATCTGTGTACCAATTATTGCTGCTGTTACTCGCAGCACCTTATGGCATGATTTACCTTTCTGGGTAGATGAACATCAAATGTTGGTTGAATTATCAAACATGTTTTTGGAACTTCTCTCTCCCAGGAGCATAAGTCTGTATGAGAAAGGACATATTACATGAGTGACTGTATAATTTCCAATGTCTTTTCAGTTTATTCACTTTACCGTGTATACATCTGCCGAATGAAATGTCATATTGTTCACAATGATCTGTTTGTTCTGTCATTGAATTGTCTTCCAACTAAACATGGCTTTTAGCTTAGGCCATTGTTAAAAAGCAGATCTGGGGATGTTGCATTGGGTAATGCTGTAATCAAGCTATAATCTATTCTTTTTATCCTCAGCTTAACTCTATTTATAACCCTATCCCTCATCCCAGCCTCTGACACAACGTTCTGCAAATCTGTTTTTTTTACAAGAGGCAGAGGCCTATTTAACTACTGGTAGTAAGAGACAATACACTATGCGATTTTGAATGTTTGAGCATTTATCTTTTGAAAAGCTTTGATGCAGCAAAGTTAATACAGGAAATTTTAGCCAAAGATGTTAAACAACACAAAGTGTCTATTATTAACTTCTGCTTATGTTTTTTTTGTACTCAGATGTTCAGCGAGGTCTTCATTGCGTGCATCAATTCGGCATTCTAGACAGAAACTTGACGAGTTTTTTCGTAGCCCTTCTATCAGGGTGAGTTTCACTTGTGCATTGTTGTCATATCACTGGTTAAAATTATGATACACCATTCTATTCTTATTTCACAACATGTATAGTGTATATACATTTAGGGCCTAGGTTTTTGCTTATAGAGAGTAGCCATGCTGCTATTAAATGCATAGCTGATGTGCTGTTTTTATCTTTTATAGCTGAGCTCCATATTTGGTAGATTTAAGGCGTGATTTCGGAAGTCAAACAGTAAACGTTTTATAGCTTTCATTTATTCCTCGGCTGTCAACTTGTTTCACAAACAGCCGACAGCTGACCAATGAATGAAAGCTAAAAACGTTTACTGTTTGACATGTTTGACTTCCGAAATCATGCCTTTAGTTGATTACTGCAGACCTGTTTTGTGCTTATTCATGTCGTGTTTTGTTGTTCGGTGTTATGCCTGATTCTGTAGCCGAAAAGAAAGTGTTATAACGTTGAAGCTGCTCAGGACGACAATCTTAGCATCCATAGTGCTGACTTTGAGGTTAGTTTTAAATTACTTTGTTCTACATTCAACTGTAATTTTCTCCATTACTATTTTGTGGCATGGGTTCTACGTCTGCTTTATTCTACTGTCTCATCTGTATAACATTTACATGATGTTTGCATAATGAGTTATGTTAATTCATCGAAGTACAATATTTTTTCTATTATTGTATTTTTTCTATTATTGTTGGCGTTTTGGCAACCGCTGCTGCCTTCTTCGGAACGACTGTCTGCCAGGTGTTGCTGCGACAGACAATAAGCAATCATAGATGTGCAGAAGTTGATAGGATCCCTCATTTCAGTTCATCAACTTATCTTGTTCTTTTCACGGTCCCAGTCTAATTTTTGCATACCTTCTAGTTGTATATTGTCATTATTTTATCACATAATCTGCTTCACTGCTGAAATCTGAACTTGCGTGTAAATTGTGCTGGATATATCCTTATACATTCTTTATTTGGCATTGTTTACTTACCATGTCTGTCAGGATGCAGCTAACACGCTTTCTAGCTGCAATCACAGCCACAGTCTCTCTTTGGTCGGCTGCAGCATCAGTTGTGCCATGTACTGCTGCTATCAATACTGTCCTGTCCACTATGCACGCGGACAACGGCCAGACAGTCACAGTGCAGAGACAATGCCATGGACTTGCTGTCTGAATTTTATGGCTCTATAAATTTGCAGCTAATGAGCCAATGGTTCTTTTGATTTCTGTGACATTATATCATTACATTACCTGTTTTGTTTTAGTTTCTAGCCTATATATATATACACTGTGTCCAGTAAAAAACTAATCCCCTAGACATCGTGCAATAAAAATATCAAATCTCAATGAATCTGAATAAAGTTTCGTACACTTAATCCGCAATAAATTCCTGAAGCGATTGCCAAATTTCATTGAAAAACTTTATTTCTAAGCAAAGTTATTAATTGTTGAATATCGATAACAAAATATCTCTTTTACCAATATGGCATTACACAAGTGAACCCCTCTGTTGTACACTGCGTAACTCCAACAAACAACTACTGATTCTAGCAAAATTCTACGTCAACAGTGCATTGTTTGTTGGCAGTCAAACTGCCAAATTTCTGTAAAATCTACCAGAGCAAACAATAGCTGCAGCAGCTTTTGTGAGGTCATCCCAAAAAACACTATTCTCAGGTCTTTATGTCTAACATTATCCACAAAGACCTGAAACTGAAGTGTTTTGGGGTGACCTCACAAAAGCCGCTGTAGCTATTGTTTGCTTAGGCAGATTTAACTTAAATTTGGCATTTTGATTGGCAATAAATGGCGCATTGTTGGTGTAAAACTTTGTTAGAATCAGCTGTTGTTTGTTGGAGTTACGCAAATGTAAAGTAACAGGGGGGTTTACTTGCGTAATGCCATATTGGTAACGGAGATATTTTGTTGTCAATATTCAACATTTTATAACTTTGGTAAGAAATAACATTTTTCAACGAAACTTGGCAGTGATTTGAGAAATTTATCGGGGATTAACTGTGCGAAACTTTATTTAGATTCATCCAGATTTGACATTGTTATTGCATGATATCTGGGGGATCAGTTTTTTACCGGACACAGCGTATAATTTCTATATACTGTTATTTTTGTCATTTTTAGATAGCATCTGGCTGTGGTATCTAGTGGTTTTTTGCTGACTGTTCACTGTTGAAATAATAAAACATACCTCTTCACCTATTTGCTTACTATACCGGGTGGCTCATAAAAACGTTCCGAACTTTGCATAACTATGACGACACGTATACTATATGGAAATAAATTTTCTTTTGCGCATTTGTAGATCAATATGTACTCTTACTGACATATGAATTTCAATGATGTTATTAATAACCCCACTGAATGCCGCTTAATGATGTAAGGCGAGTTAAAAGTTGAATTGTGTAAAGACAAAATTTTGTCACACCGCATCAAAGCAACTCAAAATGTTTTTGAGACAACACCGATTCAGTCAGCTGACAAGAATAGACATTGCATTTGACAGATTTGACTTAGCTGGATTACTTAGTATAGGATCTCTTGCAAGAACTTGTTTATGAAAAAAACTTTAATTGTGAACTTCAGAAATTTTCAGAATGTTATCAGAGACAAATAACATGATGTTAACCTCAGATAGCCAGAATCAGAATAGACGTGTTGCATTGAAAAACGTATTTATCAGCAATGGCAAAGCAAAATGGACGACCTGTTCAGCACATTTTCTGCTGATCAGTTGATTGATGATTAGGCCTAATGCGTGACGTTCCAGTGTAGCCTGCATATGAGCGGCAACGTAAATGATGAGCTGCTTGCATAATTTGTTTTATAATGCGAAACGCTATTTTGTTTGTATTTTGGCTAATATGGAAGTGTTTTAAGTGAAAATTCCTAGACATATTCGAAGACGTTTTGCTCATTACATAAATGCTTTTCTGCTGATTCATCTAGACTACTCCACTGTATAACGCATGCAAATGTTTGGGACATTTTTTCAGCCACCTGGTATTGTTTGTTGGCTAGCATTTTGAATGTATTAGTGTAAATGTTGCAGGAACCTGCAAAGAAGCGGAGATCAACGTTGGCCAAAGTGGCTACACAGATGATGGGAACTCCAATGAAAACTGTGAGAAGAATGGGCAATATGCTCCAGGTAGCATTTCTGCTTCTCCTTGCATAAAGGAGACATTAGATGATTGTGAAATATTTTGTGTCCGAAGTGTGGAGTCGGATTTTGACACTTTTTAAACTTTCATTAAATGCTTTTGTAATGGTTCTATTGTCATATTTTGATGGCTGATTTATATTGTGATAATAGTTATGTAGGTATGTGTGGAGGGATTTCTAGTCATATATAATGAGCACATGCTTTGACATTCTAGGATTATGGCACCAGACAAATCGATACTGTACTGGCTAATGTAAATAAGTCGCTAAAAATTTAAATAAGGTTTAGTGTGTGTCAGGCCTTCATGATTGGTCTAGTGACACATGACTGGTCGTGACATGTGATATCTGAAAAAAGCAGAATTTTGTGATAGTTGCAGTGATTAATGCTGATGAAATGTATGACATACTCAGAAATCTCGCAGTACAATGAATCTTGATACGCCGGTGCCTCACAATGCTACGCCATACAAACGACCGGCGGCTGGGGCTAAAGCCGTTGCTTTGTCATCGCGACGTCGGCTGAGCTCGGCGTACTGGCATGAAACTGTCGACGGTGTCGGTGTATCACAGCTTGATAAGACGCAGCTAGATCGACAGGAGGTGACTGTCAGAGCATTTAACAGTTAAACATTTTTAAATAGTTAACTTTGCAAAAAGATTACTGAGTGGTTTTTCTTAACCCAGTCTTGTAGACAGACCATTTAGAGAGAAGCAGATGATTGAAATGATTTCAGATTCTTGTCGTGACGTCATCATTTCTTAGTCATATATTATGAGCACATCAATGATGAGCACGATTAAAATTGTATTGCTTGCTAACATTTAAAATTAATGATTGATTTGTCATTAATTTCGGCAGTCTTAATATTATGTAATAGACTCCCTGTTTTTATAACCTTGTTGATCGAAACCGCACCAATGAATTTCTCCTGTCTGTGGTGATGACATCTCACAGCGAACAGTACTCATTTTGAGTTCAGCATAAGTAGTTGCTGACACATTTAAACAGATCAGTGAATTAAGCACCAAGTATTGAGTTTTGAATGATGTAGTAATTGATGGCACAGTATTATGGTGTTTTTATGGCATCTTGGCTGTCATAGTGTTATTTTGATGATGGGTGTCAGTAATGTAAAATTTTGTTTTATTCGTAGGCAATCTTCGAGCTGTATAAAAGCGAGATGGATCTTATAGATGATCTGAACATGATTAAAGTGGTAAGAACTGTTAATTGATTGTTGCTCTACTGCATACTACGCGCTCTGCTGTCGGTCTTGCTTGCCCTTGCATGCATGCATTGCCAAATGATAACATATCAATCAAGTGTTGTTTGGTGATCATTGTATCAGCTGCATTAAAAGGAGTCTCGCTTGTTTGTTTATCTCTTCTATGTTATTGGCTCTTAATTCAACAGTGAAAAACCAAATTGGTGTGAATGTTTCCCATTGCAGGAGTAACCAATTTGCCAATTTGCATTTTGTCGGTCAGAAGCCTGGTTTTCCAAAAAATGGCAACCTAAAAAACTGTGACCTGCATGTAATTTACTGTTAATGCCAGCGACTTGGGAATTGGTCAGGCAGCCAGTGCCATGTTTATGATGTCAGCACTGGGCACTGACTTTGCAAAGGATTTGTTGTGGTTTTACCGGTGTGGTTATTGTTAGTCTGCTATGTGGGCATCATGTGCTTTGATGGGGTAGTGGAGTGCTTTTAGAAGTTATAAGGCCTGGGCTTTTGATGGTTAAGAGTTGGGGTCTGCCTGTTAGTCACTGTGAGATGCATGGGACAATGGGGACATATCTCCAATGGGTCTGTTGATGAAGCTGAAGGATTCGTGCACTTCTTTCATGTTTTCTGGACAAATTATTTTGAAATTCCAGCTTAAATTTAGTCTTACAACTGTAGTGTACAGCGCAATAAAATTTAGAGTGAAAAATGCCTATAGCGTTGCCTATAGACTTTACGGTCAATAGTAGGACAGAAGAGGAGAACAGAATCAGTCTTAAGTTTTGAACATGTCACTTCTGATGACAGACTTCAGCAATGGGGGAACACTCAGTCACCAATCGTTGAGAGCCATGTCATTGGTACAGCTAGTGCCGAGTGTCATGTTCAATAATTGTACATGTTTGGTGCAGAAAGCACTCTGGCCAAGATCATTAATGTCCAAAGATGCCTAAGAGTACTGCAACTATCACTGTGGTGGCCATTGCTATGGCAGTGCTTAACTGTGTGATTATCGTGTGAGTTTGAAGCAAGTTTGCATGTGTTCTGTGTCGCTGTTGAAACTGTGTTTAGACGTACCATGATACAATGCATAAGTTATGCCTGATGTCGGCTGACGAGTTGCAGCAAATTTTCGGCCCACTCTATCAGCTGCTGCCACTACATGAAGGTCACTGTTATTTTTCTTGTGTATGATTATGTAATACCAGTTTGCAGCCATTAACTACCAGTAAGTAGATTTCTGGAGTGTTATTGTTTGGCAATGTTCTCTATTTGTTCTTTATTTATGCTTGTCTGAGTAGTCTAAAAGCAGTTTGGTATAGCACTATTCATTCTCACAGGTGTGGCAGTGGCAGTGCTGAACCATCCTAGGTCAGGCTTAGTCTGGTATGTACACCATTGTACAGTGTAAGTAAGTGAATCTAATAGCTATGTTTTAACATATATGCTTTTCTGAACACTCAGTGTGCAGTTGTTGTTTTGCTGTTTTTTCTTCTATGAAATACACCTGATTATTAGCTGTACCATCGGCTTTATCTCTACAGAATATTGATACTAAGAGTTGTTATTTATTAGCTGCATGTACTGTTAACTTTAACAAATTAAGCTTGGATTTAAATGTGCCTAAATTACTAGGAGTTCTAGTGTTCACAGAGACAGTTTATTCCATGTTCACTTATAAGAATGCTAGCCAAGCCAAGCCACATTACACTAATCTGCATTTGACGGTCATGCATTGCAATAAAGTGCCAGTTGTTAGCATCAGCAAGGCCTGCGGTACTTAACGTCTTACTGGCTGCAATTGCTTGAAGCGTTGATGTTATATAATTGCTAAAATCTGCCAATTCTGTTGGTTGACATGAAATCCAGTAATGTACTGGCTTGGCTGACAAAATCTACCAGAATAGAACATGTTCTTTTCTAATGTAACAACTTTATGCTATCTTTTATCAAAGCGTATTTTGACTTGCATCGGTTAAGAATCTGACAGTTGTATTATTGCTATATGAAGCACTATGTGACATTTTGACGTGTGATTACGTTTATTTCTTCTTGGTATGTTTTTAGTGAAAATGACTTGCCATTTGTTGAGGCATGTTTGTATAATTTTGTTGCTGACAGAACTGGTAGAAGGTTTGCGTGATCAGAGACTTGCAGACGGTACAACTGACAGTGTCGGAGAAGTTCTTATAAACTGGGTGAGAATTCCACGATATGCTGTTTTCTTCTCTTTATACTGCTGCTATGATTACTGAGTCAGTTGCAGTACTGCAGCATGTGCATTGTGCAAATGTTGACTTTTATTTGTTTTCTTCTCAGTCGCAGATAATGGAACATCTAGTACTAAGGCGGTTTGATATTATACGTGTAATGGTAGATTGTCACATATATCTGCACTGAAACTATCCATGGGAGAGTACATGTGCTGTAAGGATAGCAATGCAGGTATAGAAGTGGTGGCATGCAATGTTTGGTTGATGAATTTACTCCTTATGTGGAGCTTAGTAAGTAGTTGGATGGATAACTTAACTGTCTGGTTATAGGTAAACCATCTCGGTGAGTAACTTGCTGTCGGATTGACTCAGCCTTCTGTCTTCCATGGGATGGTAAAATGAGTATCAGCTTTTGAGCTGAGTATTTAGTAAATGACGATGGTGAATGCATTCCTATGGCTACAACTTTACTTGGATCTGTGTCTCAAGCTATCGGCTTGGTCCAAAGGTTGGCACTCAGCGGCGCCTGGCGCTGTGCTGCAATTGTCTTATGAACTCTAGCTTTAGCAGTGTGATGATGAGACCACCGTAAACGTTGCTCTTAATGGCTGTTGCCGCCAAGGACCTCCGTTTTCTTCAGTTTCTCCAGTGTGATTGAAATTTTTTGTGGACTTGATGCATGAGCAATTTATTATGACTGAATGGTATTGCTAGTGCATGTTTGTGTATTGTAGGTGCCAAAACTGGAATCCTACGTGTCATACTGTGCTAACCAAGTCTACATGAAAGCTTTGCTTGACACGAAGAAACTTGACCCTGCCATTGATGACTTCCTGCATCGCTGTCAAGAATCACCTTTCAGTCGCCGCTTGGACCTTTGGAGTTTTCTTGGTATGATTATGGGTCGGTTTCTGGATCGTTTAGTTAACTGATCAGTTAGTAAACCGTCTGTTAATTGTAACTCGCTAGTTAAGTTTTTGCGCGTTTCTGAACAAAACCTTGACTGGTTGTTAGCTAACTGAATGGTAAACTATAGTTGTTTAGCAACGATGTGCACAGTGCTAATCATTTCCGCCTAGTGCAGGCGGGCATCATGAATATTAATGAGTGCAAACGCTCGTCACTCGTCAGCCAGCCCATGAGCCAGCTATTGCGGACAGCCATTTTGTCCATTCATGAATGGATTTTGTAGTAAAATTTGTGGCAGCAAACGTCTCCTCGTGCATTTTGAAGAAATTGCTGTACGGTAAAAATTGTTTTATAGTATCACATTCTTCAATTAACTGCTTGCAAAATGGTAGAAAAGTTGCGTTAAACATGATAACCACTATTGACGGTTAGCTAACTGGCTATTTCGGCCAGTTAAATTTTTGGCCATTTTGACTGTTGGTTAGTGCAACGGGAAACACGAGTTATGCAAATCTGCCAGTTAACGCTAATTTGACCGCCCAGTTAAGATCCAGGAACCCACCCTATGTGTATGTTAGACCCGTGGTCTTTAGTGCAGTAAGTAGACTATGCTTAACTCATGTTGCCTGCTGCTTTTCGGAGTCCAGTCCCAGTGTCCGGAATACATTGCTTGACTGTTTCAGAGATCTGGCATTCTCTGTTGAGTTGACACTTTTAAACATAGTCGAAAAAATTTGTGTTTGCTCTGTAAGCATCTCACTGCTACCACACACCTTTTTATGCATTTGCACTATAGATGTTAATTTTTGTGTATTGTGTTATTGAGGTCATAATTTCTAACTAGCGTCAGATTCGTTTTTTTTCTTACTTGTGTTGCACACATTGCTGTTGTGTTTGACAGATGTGCCACGGAGTCGACTTGTGAAGTATCCACTGCTGTTGAAGAGCATTCAGAAACATGTCAGTCATTGTGACCTGCTATTATAAGAGATGCAACTTATTCAGCTAGTTATCACATCGGCTGTTAAGGTCATCCAGTTGGAAGCCTGAATGAGTCTAGAGCTCCACTCAGAGAAATTCCTGAGTTTGCCCCAAAACACATTTTAACTGAATACATGGCCATTTAGTTGTTTTCCATGTGATATCAGTTTGTTCTCGATCAGCCAACTCCCAGCTGTAGAATTCTTTACTTTGAAAGAAAATGGCAGTCATCATCTAGCGAGTGTAATGGACAGGCCATATTTTTAGCAAGCAGAAAAAATGGGCTTTATGTTTTAAAGGTTAAAGGTTAAAGGTGGTGATATAGCTGTTAATGGGAAGCCCATCTTTGAGCTATGTAGCATCACCTGTCGTGTGGGATCACATCTACCACGTGACACAGGTGAACGTGTCCCGCCTATAGCTCGTTTTACTTACTTACGTACTAACAAGAAGTTAACGGACTTTGCTACATTGTTGATTCAGTCAAGATGGGTGACGTTTGGTGGAAAATGAACCATTGGCCAAGTAATCAAGGCATATGCAGTATGCACACATCGCATGTTGTGTTAACTTGTTGCAGACTCCAGTAAAGCACGGAGACTACAGCATGCTAGAGCAGGCCATCAGCGCAGTCGAGGAAGTGATAGCTGAAGTGGACACTCGGACCGGTTTGTCCAAGTGTCAGTTTGCCATCAGTCGACTGGATTATGTTGATGATCGACAGGTAATGCCCGTTGCTTTGTTGTGGACTTTGTCTTTTTCTGATAACTTCGTGTAAAAGCCACATCGTGATTGGGCTGCATACCTTGTATCAGGTTTCATGTCTGAAGTGATCTATTGTGTGTTTAGCATAATATAAAACTTTGCTGTCACCAAGTCATTCATATCGGTTCGTCCAGTGTTGCAGCATTGTTGCTGTGGAGTAATGTGATCTTGGGTTGGTGTTTTTTAGCTAGCAGCACTAGCATCCAGCTTGTAAATATTTGCTGTGGTAATTTCAAAGAATTTATTTTTTTATTGTGATCTGGCTTAACTAGAAGTGATTTTTTGGCTAGTTAAGTTTGAAAGTGACAGTGACAGTGACAGCAACTTTAGATGTAGACTAATATTGGGACAAATGTGTTAGAACAGGTTATTGTTTCATCTACTTAAGAAGGAGGTTATGTTTTTGGTTTTTCTGTTTGTTTTTTGTTTGACTGTTCATTTTTTGTTAGCTAGGTTTTTTTTAATGCCATAAAGTGATATTGGCACAATTTTTGTGATTGATAGTCATGCCCCAAAAACCAAGTGATCAGATTTTTTATGGCCATTCAGTATTCTTGTATTTATTTTCCCGGATTGTTTTTTAGTAGCAAATAGGACCAAGTTTAAGTGTTGAATGTTGATGATTTACCTGTAATGCGTTGGGTGGGATGAAACTTCACTTCCTCGCTGAATTGTTTGACATTTTACATCACGTGGTAATTGATCGAGTTCACTGTTGACACGTTTTGCAGTGTCAATTGTTTATGTTGTTGCTTGTGTATGTAGAGACATCCTGATATTGCACAGTCTCGATTCATTCTCTGTGATGGAGTTTTGAGAACTTCTCGTGGAATTGTAAGTCATTGAGTGGTCTGTATAACAGTATGAAATCACACTGATGCCACTTTTTACGTGCGACAGCAGAATGCTTCGCGCGTCTTAGCCATCCTCTAGGCGTCTCTCCGTCTGTTCATCTGTCTGTCACTTGTGACCTGTATCAAAACGGTGAAAGCTAGGATCACGAAATCTACACTGTGGACTGCCCCAAGGACTCTAGTTTTTTGTGACAAAATTTTGAATTTTGTGCCCCTGGATGAGGGGGTTTCTTTCGAACGAGGGCATCAAAAAGGGGTATCCCCCTTAAAAATGTTACTTTCCCGCTATTGGCTCTTATAGTGTGAAAACGGTTGCAGATAGGTACAGACTTACTGCATATCATAACAAGCACTGGAGACAAACTTTTTAGATTTGTCAACATCGATGACGTCGAATGACCTTGAACTCTCCCCCCCCTAAAAAGGGGGTTTTGGTGAATTTTTTTTTGTTATTTTTGGCTGCAGCGCACATTTCAACAGTAGATTGCGACGAAATGGTTGGAGATAGACCAAGACAACCTGCATGTGAAATTTTCAGCGTTAAATGTAGATTTTAGCAGTTCAGGTCACGACCTCCTAGGTTTAAGGAGGCCGGTGTAGGTGGGTATCAAAGACGGCTACCCCTTTAAAAGTGGTTATTTTACTGTTATTGGCTCGTGTAGCGAGAAAACAATTGCAGATAGGCAGAGACATGCTGCTTATCATAACAAGCAATAGTGACAAGCTTTTTATTGGTGTGATAATCGATGACTTTGAATGACCTTGAACTTCTAAAATAGGGGTTTTAGTGTTTTTTGGCAATTTGTGGCTGCCGCATAGATTTCAAGAGTGAATTGCATCGAAATGGATAGAGATAGATCAAGGCAACCTGCGAATAGGAAAGTTCTGCTAACGCTGTCGTGCATTTCATGAGTTTTGCTCAAATTACTTGTCATGGACATATTGTTTCTCCATTGATGGACTTATGAAGTCTGCTTTCTTCTGTTGTTTTCTTCTTTTGCATCCCATTTCTTTTTACTTTACTTATTCTAAAAATCTAGATAACGGCAGCTGAATTCTGTAAGCTCCACCACTGAGTTTCTTGCCGAGTTTTTTGTCTGAATTTGTTATAGACTCAAGATTGTGATTTGAGCTATTTAGTTTGTATTATGATGCTCACTGCATGGTGACTGACTACACTGTAATGGGTATTGTTGTAATATATTGTAACAGAAGCTGCAGGTCTATCTATTTGACCAAGTGTTTGTGATGACGCGCTGCTGCAGCCACATTGATGCCACATCCTATCAGGTCTATCGGCAACCAATTGCTCTCACAGACCTTGCAGTCCGAGACCACGCTGATGTGCCGACACGCAAAGGATCGTTTAGGAATGCTTTCAGCCAGCTGCAGACTGGTGAGTTATTTGTAACCATACTGAATTTTTATTTTATGCTTATTGAGCATGTGGTTTTTTGTTCTTGTTAGTGTGCCCGGAGATGATAGTTTTCAGGAGGACTTAAGTTTTACTGGAGATGTTTTTAAACAAATTTTTTCAGCGCGAGATCTCTGAGACGCGTCGGCCATCAGTGCGAAATTTTGCACGGTGTTTAGTACTAGGCCGAATTTTTTAATGCCGGTCCAAAATTTTTGGGGCGAAAGACATGCAAAATTTGGCCTGATTTCGGACAACTTCAAAGTTTGGCGGCGAATATCTCCAAAAAGCACCTTTTTCGGAAGACCATATTTCAGCAAGTCTTGCTAGCACACCCCCACCATGGACGTGGGTTTCCCTTACGATTTTTTGAAAGGGGGTGCAAAATTGGCTTAAAATGTAGTGCATTAGCTGCAAGAACTTTGGAGCCAAACGGAGTAGCTTCATGAAACTTTGCCACCTGACATGCTGCTAGATGGGGGTGATAATGAAGGTACAACTTTTGGGGGCACCACTTCCTTAAAATTTACTTAGCACTTATATTCTCCGGTCCTTGACAGGACAATGGGCAGCAAGAGTTTACCATCTGATTCAGTTTGTAGCCACAGCCCAGACGCTGTTCCAATCGACTCCTCGGTCCACCAGGTCTTCTTTAAATGTAGACCGCTAGGTCTTCATTGGACGATCTCGTCGTCTGCCACTACCTCGAGGGGTCCATGACATGGCGTGATTGGCTGGTCATCCAGGTGGCATCCTGATGATATGGCCTGCCATTCGAAGTCGTCTCTCTGCTGCAGTGTTTTGTAATCTTCGCTGTCCAGTCCGGCTTAGCACCTCCATGTTAGTCACATGGTCTTTCCATGTAATGCCCAGAATCTTTCGTAAGTTGCGCTGGTGAAAGACTTCCAGCTGTTGACATATTCTAGCTGTACTCTTCCAAGTTTTGCTGGCGTATGGCTGTAGAGACAATGAGGGAGGTGTAGAGGTCCAGTTTAATCTTGAGGCTAATCAAGCTGGATCGCCACAAATTGTCAAGTCGTAGGAAGACTGCTGCTGCTTTTGCCAGTCTAGTGTTGATATCTGCTTCAACATCTCCATTGCTAAATATTACATTTCCCACAAAGGTGAATCTCTCTATATATTCTATGTTCCCTTGTGTAACGGCTATTGGCTGTGGTAATGAGCACTGGGTGATTCCCATGGCCTTCTTTTTTTCCCGGCTTATATTCAGTCCAACTTGTGTACTTTGTTCCTCGAGCTTGGTAGTCATCTCTTGGCATACATTCTTTTCCTCCGCCACCATTGCTATGTCATCAGCGAAGTCCAAATCCGTTAAGCGGTTCTGCTTCTGCCAGATGATGCTGTATTCCAACTTCTCCATAGTTCTGCGCATGACGAAGTCGATGACTATGATGAAGACGAATGGTGAAAGGATGCAGCCTTGTCGAACCCCTAAGACAATTTCAGAGAACTCTGTGTACCCACTTGCAGTCTTGACACAGCAACTAGAGTTGTCATACAGTGCCTTGAAGATGTTAATGAACCGGTTAGGAATGCCGTAGTATGTCAAAATTTTTCACAAGGGTGGCCTGTGTACACTGTCAAATGCCTTGTTGAAATGGATGAAATTAATGATAAGGTCTTGTTGATGCTCTAAGCTCTGTTCAATGATGTTGTGCAGGATGAATATTTGTTCAGTGCATGAACACCCTTTTCTGAATCCTGCCTTCTCATCCTGTAGGGTGCAATCTACTGCATCTTGCAGTCTGTTTAGCAGTACTCTGCTGAAGACTTTGCCGGGTGTAGAAAGTAGTGTGATTCCTCGCCAATTATTGGCAGACGCGCAGATTGATTAAAATTTCTGAGAGCAAAAAACGTTCAAAATTTAGTACATTTTGCGACAACTTTCAACTTTGACTGCGAATATCTCTGGACTGGACAGAGATATCGACAAGCGGTAAACAGCGTTATCAACTGCAATTTCTCTTGCATTGAAGAAAAAAATTGGTGAACTTTGGTCCACTAACACCAGAGATTACACAGCTAGTGTTTACCCACCCTAAGTCAACAGTGCACGTTTTGCGTATGCCAGTGTATTTGAGGGTGGACCACGTGACTTTGCTACGGGGGGAATTTTACCCCCCCCTTTTAAATTTTCCCCCCAATTGAACTTAATGTGCCGGGTGGACTCACGTTGGGCTTTGCCCTAAATTTCTAGTTGAAGTTGTTTTGTGTTTAGTTATGCCTGTACTAAGTATGGTGTATTGAGTGTAAATTTTGCAGCCAAATTTCATGTTTACTTATTTGTTACTGCTGTACTTGGATTTTTGCTGAAGTCTTTCTTAAGTTGAAAGGCCCATATTGTGCCACTGATCTTCATTTTTTTAGCCTTAGCCAGCAAAAAAACCAGTTTAAACTACAAGACCACATAAGTAACGGTCGAGCTATTGGTACGAGTTGTCATCTGTCCGTCTGTCTGTCTGTCACAGATGTATTGTGGCTAAGCTTTCGGTCGTAGGGGACAACTTTTTGCACGAATAATTAGCCATGTGTGTGAAACTCGGAAATTTCAGCCGTCTAGTGCAAGGGGAACATTTTCAAATTGGGGGTTGAATGGAGGGGGGTAGGATTGGAAATTCAATGGAAAACTGGCCATATCTCGGAAATGTTGAGAGATACGACCAAGGTTACTATTAATCACTAATAGGTAGTGGCATACGTTCTGTCAGTCGAGATGGAATTCATTGATTTTGGATGACCTTGAAGGCTGTTATGCGCTGTTGTGGCTAAACAGTGCGAGATAGGGCATAGGTATATTAATCACTAATAGGAAGTGGCATATGCCCTTTCAGATGAAACGAAAATTATCGACCTTGGATGACCTTGAAGGTCACTGACAACCAGTACGGTTGGCTATTCTTGCGATAGCTAGGTTTCTTGTTGAGTGCTGCATGAGACCACAGATGTTTGGTTTGTACATCACATAACGTGTTTGTTTATGCTCGCGCTTATATTGTAAGTGTTGACTTGTTTCGGACTTGATCGAGCAGTTGTTTGTTTGAATCTCAGGTAACAACACGTTCTGCGTATCATCGCAAGTAAATGCTCGTCACTCGTACACTTTGGTTGCTAATGACGAGCTGGACAAGAGGCACTGGCTGCAGAAGCTCAACGCGGCTGTCAAGTCGGGACACCATGCGGCCCACAATGCACCAGCGCTCAACACTCGGCAGCAGAGTGGTAAGAAGGTTGGCCGAGCTGACAGCGGCAGTTGCTGCGATGACGTCGATGCATCATTCAGCAGTGTCGGCAGTAGCTCGTCACTCACGTCATCATTCTCTCTGAACTCTCTGTCAACTCTGTCAAGTGTTCGCGGCAAGTTTATGTCAAACTGTGCAGCAGCTACTGTACGCGATGCTGATGCTGACAGTGGTATCATCAGCTGATGGGTTTGATACTGCTGAACAGCAAAGAGTGGTTGCAATTAGTGTATCAGTGGATTTTTTGTTTATGTTTGCACTCACGACATGTTGATGTCCAACTGTGGGGATCCTGCTGCACGTGATGATAGTGATGTGTCTAATACCGTCGATCCTCAGAGATTGGTTGTAATTAGTGTATCGGCACAGTTTATGCCAATCTTTGTCAAGTGTTATGGCAAGTTTATATCCACCTGCGGGCTCCTGCTGTACAGTGTAAATGATGCTGATGGAATTGTCAGTAGGTGTGTTTAATAATACTACGGAGTATGGAATGGCACAGATAAGTTGTTATTATTAATGCACAAAACAAACTATATCTTATATTTTATCTGTCAAGTGCCAACAGCAGTTTTGTGTCAAACTGCATGGCTGCTGGTATGCTGAAAGTTGCTGATGCTGACAGAGGATTTGACAGCTGATATTGATAACTTTGTGAGTGGGGTTCTCAATTACAGAGCAGCGGAGATTATGTATTCATGCAGTTAGAGTAAAAAAATAAGACATGCAACTTTTGTCCATATCTTCGCTAGACATTGATAAAATTTTTAAATAATAAATAATTTAATGAATGGTGGGATGTGTAATGATCATGCTTTTGCAAAATTTCTACACAGTGTCTCGGTAAAAATCATTATTTGGTGAAGTTATGGACATAAGTTTGGTGCCTTGTATGTTTGACTCACAGTGTATTATACAGTGTACAGTTCATTGCACTATGTTGATTGTGGCTGTTAGCAGTAGCATGGTCTTGTTTAAGTTTCACTGCTTTGCTGTCATTTTTACCGCTGTTGAAATTGCTTTTGTGTAGTAAAATCCAAGTGAACTAATGGCTGATGAGATAGAAAGTCATCATAAATGTGAAAGCTAGCATCACTTTTAGGTCTTGCTTTTTTTCAGTGGTTGTATGCCAGGCATTGTTCAGTTTATATTGTGGGGCATTCTTCAGTGTGATGAATTCATGATATCTTTTGCTCCTTCAGACTTAGTCAGGCATGTACACTATTGTACAGTGTATGTAAGTGAATCTAATGGCTATGTTTTAGCATATATGCTTTTCCGAACACTCACTGTGCAGTTGTTTTGCAATTTTTTGTTCTATGAAATACACCTGATTATTAGCTGTACCGTCGGCTTTATCTCTACAGAATATTGATACTAAGAGTTGTTACTTATTAGCTGCATGCGCTATTGCTTTGATATTGCACACAATAGATAGATGCTTGCACAGGTAACTGAGATGAATGGTGTTATTAAGTATCAGTAGCTGAGTGGTGTTGATCAGTGACAAGATTTACATTTTACGTAGTGAGAAAAGGCTTTGTAGATGTATGGTGACGTAAATCAGTGACTGTTCACAAGCTAGTAATACCAAAGGTAATGTCTGACTGGCTGTCCTTATAGCAAGGCCATTTATCTAACAGTGTCCATTTAATTGTTGTATAACAGTACCATTTGTAGTTATCATGTCTACGTTTATCTTTTTTATGTTACTACTCAGCTCAAATGCTAATACTTGTTACACCATCCCCTGGGGATGGAAGGCTGAGTGAACATAGTCATTGCAGTAAAGATATAGTATTAGTCACCCGGTGTAGTCGGTCATGTTGGTCATAGATGTGTACTGTATAATGGACTCTCTTATTACTCGTTGCGAATGCTAATACTCATTTTACCATCCCATAGGATGGGTAGCTTGATGCTGTTATTTTATTTCAGAATTACTTATTTTATTTGTACTTCTGGTAGGAAAGATCCCAGTTAAGAAGTGGGTGGCACCGTGAGTCTCCGACTTCAGTGGCGGGAAAACACAGGTGGTAGGCAGATCAGCATACTTCAAGGGTGTCTGTCTGGAGCCATGGGCTCAGCTGTTTAACTTGTGGTGAGAAAGGGCCACCAGTCTGCTTTGGTGCTGATTATGTCCCTCGCTTTTGGACTAGTATTCTGATTGCTTACGGGAGTGCAGGTATAAAAATCCTGAGACTTGAAGCAAACCTGGGAATGGTTAGAGGTCAAGGGTCAGTAAAACTGGTGGACAAGCAAACATTTGGAGCAATATAATGATGAATGATCATTAAAATAAGAACTATATCTCGTATGACCAGAAAATTGAATTGGGCTTAATATTATTTATAATACTTGGTAATAAATGTTTCATGGGTTTGAATCATAGTTTAAAATATAGCTGGGAAGTCGATGCAGAGTATGATAAGCATATCTGTCATTGGGTTGTGATGGTTATTGTTTGTAATAACAGCTGGTATTGTTTTTATTAGAAGGTCTTTTGCTGTAGTATAGAAGTTTTACATACGAACATCGAATGCTGATGGCTGAGTGTGAACTTTGAATAGTAAACGTTTTAAGCTTACAGTCTACAGCAAATACTTTTTTTTACCATTTTAAGTAATTAAGCAGCTGCAGTACGTGCATATTTAAAGGGCAAATGTCAGCCAGTGGCCGAATCTGTAGTGATTGTGTGTCTAGTGTTAATGGATTTTTGTTGATGAATTGTTACATCGTGTTGTGTAACTGAATGCTGTTGATATCAGCATGCAATGGCAGCTTTTCTTGATGTCTGCTTTCTGTGACTGGTATTTGTTCAACATGATACGTGGTAATAGGTGTCGTTCTATAAAGAGACCATTTTTCTAGGAATGTATAAACTATAATATTCATTACTTGTTTGTTGATTAGTGGTGTCACGGGTTACAGAAATAGGTGGGGGAAGTTTTATGCAGGAAGTTGCAATTTTTCAACAAACAGCTGCAAATGTCCAGACAGAAGAGATTATGGGTGCTCAGAATTTAAACGTGGCCCATAAATTTACCCCAAATGGTAGTTTCAGCCCAAATTTGAAATTTTCTCCCATCTTCTAATAGACAGCATTCTGAGATTGATGACTCTGGAAAATAAGGGGAAGATTATTAGAACTGCCATTACTGTTACATGTGTTTAGGTCGGTTTTGTGTTTTGTTTTTGTAAAGGTTAAACTTTCTGTTCCATTATTATATGTACATCCATTGACTAGAAAGGCCGTTCCTGAAATGACCTATACTGTGTCGGGCAGGATGTTAAACCATACTCACTCACTCATTCAGCCCAGATTTTGCACCTTTGGATGATAATTTCAGATAAAGATTTACCAACAATGTTCTAATAGTCCAAAATTTGGGTGGGCAATTGCCCCTGGACCACCTGTTACAACGCCACTGTTCTTAACATTTTTATAGTTATCAAAACATGTCAGCAACTACTATACCAAGCTTGCAACCATCAGCATTTATGTTACCGTGCAATAAAGTTGTTACGAAATGAAGCCAAAAAGAGTAAAAATTTTGTCAAAAAATATGCCAGGCACTCTGTTACTTAAATGCCACAGTTTGCTTGATGATTATTTATGCCATTATTGTACTATTTAGTTTTAAACTTAGGTGTTTGTAAGATGATCAGCCGCTGCACTTAGCTTTAAATGGTTATTTTTGTTTACATCATTTTGTGTCATCATGCAGCATTTTAATATGTTTTACATTGTGGGCAGATTTGCATAACATAGTTACCATAGTATAATGGAAAAAAACAATAAAGAATAGAACCATTCTTTCGGCAGTCTGTGTTGTTGGTAACTATGGTGTATTTAGAATTTGAAGAATGTGCTAGAAGTGGGTGGTCGAATTGGAAGCTTAAATTTTGATGTTTTGTGTAATATGTGAGCAGCAAGCTGAGGTGGGGTGCATAGCATTGGTGGCTTGTTGGCTCAGCAGTTAGGGCGTTGGATATGAGACCGAAACGGTCCGAAAGCTCCGCGGTTTAATTCCAAGCCGCTGCTGGTGCACTACCAAGTAACAACCCTGGGAAAGTTGTTCGCACCTATGTGCCTGTGTAAGTGCAAGTGGTCTAGTGGTTGGTGTCGACTCGTAACTTTCAGATTGTGGTTCGATTCTCATTGTCGGCCATTTGCAAGCAACTTTGAGCAAGTTGCTAACCTGCAATGTGCTCAGGCCAAATCAGGCTCCTACTATCCGTGGGATGGGAAATGACGAGTAGTAGCTTGTGGTGTAAAGGCTTAGTGTACGGTGTGCAATTGAACACTAAACACAAGTAAGAAGCCCAGCTGTTGCTAGGGTTGGGCCAACCGTACCGTTTAGCCATAACAGCGCGCACTGCCCTTCATGATCATCCAAGGCCGATGATTTGCAGGTAATTTGAAAACCAGCATGCAACTTCTTATTAGTAATCAATAGCAACCTAGCTATCTTGCACCGTATAGCCACAGTACATCCGTGACGGACGACAACCACGACAAAGGGCCGACCTTAAGTTTACAGCTTAGCGGTCAGCCCAAAAAACTCTTGAAAACCTAAAAATAATTTCTTTAAAGATCTATGTTCTCTTCAACCCTGGCAAGAACTTGAAGGAATCAGGATTTTTGTTACACTGTTCAATGTTTGATTTCTAATCAGTCTAACACTGGGGTAGGTCTGCTACTAAGACCGCATTTTGGGTAATAGATTGAATAATCAGTGATCACCCACCGCGTTTCTGTGAAATCGATCTTCACATAACATGCTTACATTTACTTATTTATCGTATGCATATGTATCTTATGTATTCTATGTGGCGGGTGTTGTAAATAAAGATAAAATAAACAACTACGTTAAAATTTATATTGTACTGTTGTTTTTACATTTCTTGTGCATTAGTGATTGTCAGTTTGTTTTAACATGGGTAAGACAGTCACACATTAGTACAAGTGATTATCACGGGACTTAATACTACTGGAACACTGTATCGGAGCTGCTTTCTTTGGGTATGACTGAAAACCACAGGACACTTTGAATAACCACCAAAAAGTGCTGAAAACAGTAAAAGTATAAGTTTTCTTTAATCTTAGAGGATTATATAGCCACATTATAGCGGTTATGTGGCGATACTAATAGCTCAGTGCTGCGGTCAGTTTGGCGAACTGAGAGATTGGTGACCAAAATTACTGTCATCACTTCGCTGAACGGAGTTGAATGAATCAGAATTTACTAAAAGCAGTTCGGCGATTTGAAGTGCAGCTAATTGAGCTACTAAAATCAGTTCAGTCGCTTTGTTGTTTATTTTACACTGCCATGCCAGTACTGCATTAAAGATGGTGAATAGATTTACTAATTCTAAAGTAAAAAAATATTATGAAGACCTTTAATTCTAAGTTCTAGTAAACTCCTCGTTACTAGCACTGGCTGCTGAAATGAAATCTGCACACGTGGAGAGTGACGCGATCGGGAAGGTGTACTTTGCGGAATGCAAAAATTTGAAAAGGTGTATTTTGTGGAATTTTACCTGCGGAATGATCCGCAAATTACACCTTAGTTTTTTCCGCATTTTGCATTCCGCAAAATTCTAATAAAATCAAATAATTAATTTTGCGTGGGCTTAGGTTTACGTTTTTGAGTCTTAAATCGACATCAGCACATCACAAACAGCACTGTCACGCAGTCAGCAAAGTAATCACAATACTGACGTCTTCAGCTTAACTTTTAAAACGTCATAAGTTCATTATCTCACGAGCGTAAGCCGGCACATCACACACGAATGCAAGGTCAACTCGGGGAAAGTAGCCTAGGTCATTAAGAAGGCTTACTGCGATATTTCACCTGACGGGCTACTGTTACAGCACGGTGAAAGACAGCTAAAGAATTAAGCTCAAATAGGCCTACTCACAAAACGGTTGCTGCCGCAGTGCCGCGGCCACAACCGAGACGTCTGCTCAGGTAGGCATAATTAAGAAAGTCTTGCATTGTATTGCACGATCAAAGACAATATTGCCACTGTCGTGAATAGTTCGCGGATATTTAGGCCTATACCTGAGCAAACAGAGACACTATATTAGAACTGTTCATTGCAATGACAATCATACAGTATTTGCATTGCACGTTTGGCACGCTAAAATGCCAGTTGATATAATACAGTTATTCAGTGCAGGTCAGTTATTAGTTTGATACTAAATCAAGGTAATGTAGGCTTACCAAAACAATGATAAAAATTAGCCTACTATCTCCTCCTGCAAGACACAATGGGACTTGTGAGCATGGTGGTCAAGCACTCTGTAGAATTGTACACTTATTCAATTGACATAACTCAACTACAAGAACATTTTCCACAATTTTAATTCCACAAAATACACTTTATTCTGCAAAGATTTTCCGCAGGTGAAATTCCGCAAAATACATCTTTTCGAAATTCCGCATTCTGCAATCCGCATTCCGCAAAGTACACCTTCACGACGCGATCTACTATGACTAATTGTGCAGGGCAACGTTCTTTCATTATACAAGATAAACTGAAAAAGATAATTAAGTGCAACAATTTTTATTCATATTTTCTCAAAATACTGAGAGGTTAAAAATTTTTCAGTTTAGTCTCAAATGCACAATGGCAGAATTGGACAACATTGGCCTGCTTGTGAACTTAGAGAATGGACCTAAAATCTTACTGCGCAACTTAAATTTATTTATTGCAGCTTGATGAGGTAGTTATTTAACTTTTCCTACATTTTAGTCTCGCCAGACCGTCGACTTTCGACTAAGTATCAGTGGCTGCAGTGACATCAGACCAGTACTGTTCAGCGTCTAACAGTGATGGCGGCAGGACCTCAGCAGCTTAGCGGCATTGGGCGTTATCCGTTTTTTTTTTTAACTGAAAGTAGCAAGTTTTGCATTGCTTCTGTCAGTTCGCCGAGCTGAAAATAGAATTAACAGTACTAATATTCAGGATGTGCAAGAAAACCACAGGACACATACCAGTAAATTGATTGTAAGCTTCGCCAGTACAGAATTTTGAGAACGGGAGTGGCGTGAATGAATGTGCATACACAATTGTGACACCGTCACATTGCCACCTAATATGATCAGATCAAATACAGACAGCTGGGGTTAGCATTATGACTAAGATTATGATTGGGGGCTTGTGAGATTAGGGTTAAGCGAAGATCTTATCCTAGATGCTACATTGTCACATAGTATATGCTGAGGACACAGCATAGATGCTAGGTTATGGTTAGGGTCAGCATTAATGATCTGACCTGATCATATATTTGGTTCCAGTGTGGTTGGTATGGTTTTTCATGACAGCTGCTCATTAGAGTTTCGCAGATAAATGATGGTCAAAGTAAATCTTAAGGATAGGTTCAGAGATTGCATTTGCAGTCGGCATCTTTTTACCAGAGCATTGAGTATTTTGTGGTATCAGTAATTGAGTAGGGTTCACCACTGTAACATTTTAGCCTCTGAATGTTTTGCCCCTTTTCTCTTTGTTCACCATATTGCTTACCAAACAAAATATTTAAAAGTACTTGATATGTATGGTGCATATAGTTTAGAACAATATCTGTTGTTTTTTTTATTTTTGTCATGAAATATTTATTGTTATGTCATGAATTGTAACATTTTGTCACACTGGTATTTTGTAGATGATGAGTATGATGAAGAGATGCTGTGTGCAATGTTGGAAGATGATCATAGTCATCCTGATGAAGGTAGCAATTTCTTTAAAAAAGAAAGATGGATTTTTAATTGTTTTATGTGTATGCATATCTGTTTACTGTGTGGCTTTTGCTTCTTGCATATTCTTTCAAGATGACATAAGTTGCATCAGCATTTAGCATATAATTTATTGTTATACAATATACATGTTGGGCTACCTTTTAGGTCATATTTACTACAGCACCTTTAAGAGGCAAGTTAGTAATGCAGTTAAGCCTGAAAAATAAGTGTTTGATTTTGCAGAGCCTTCCTGGAAGAACTTCAAACGGCCACATCTCCATAACGGTGCCAGATAAACACATGGTCACTATGGACCACCCATAGGAAGTTGGCCGCCGCAAGTCGAATAATCAAGTGACTGATGATCACATAACCCCAAAGGGTCAAGATCATGACCCCATTATTTTCGAGGCGCCATATCCATAACGGTGCCAGATAGATGCATGGTCACAATGGACCATCCGTAGGAAGTCGCCCACCGCAAGTAGAACGGGCACGTGACGTCAAGGTCGTGACCCCATTATCTTTGAGGCACCATATTTTTATAATGGTGTCAGATTCAGATAGACGCGGAGACAATTTTCAATGATGACTTCGATGCCAGTCACTATTAGTATAATATTAGTCCGGTCTCAAACTGACACCACGTCTCTAATACAAGTTGAAAGGAACGAAAAAGCACTTAGAAGATTACAGGAGAAAATAATGCGCACGAGGAGTACATTAGATTGGTCACAATCTAATCATATTTCTTGTTGTAGATATGGAAGTGGGTGGGATTTCTCTCTCGGTTCATTGACTTGTCTCGTTTGTTGACATCTAGCAGCAAACAGAAATCATTCCATGGAAGTCTGCAGCAGTTGCTGAAAGGTTCGACAATGAATCTGTAGATAAAGGTTGTAATTTGATGAATTTTTCAACCTATGAGTTTCTTCAAGATGCATTGTGTTTTGTAGCTGATGATGCTGAGCTTGACCTGCTGGCAACGCTCATTGAGCAAGAAGCTGAGGAACAGTCTGAGTCAAGTGCGAGGCATACATCAGTTGCAGATGTGGAAAGTGATTATACAGAGCACTCTGCTGGTGGAATATCGACCGAATCTTTTGTGGATGTTGGCAGTAATTGCTCCGTAAATTCTGATCCAGTGGCTAGTACAACTGAAGCATCAGTACCTGAGACCAATGAAGAATGTTAGTATTTCTTGCTGTGTGTTTACACATCCACTTTTTATTAAGTAGTTTGAGATTATAATACTCAGTAATGTGATAATATTGTTATACACCTAATTTATATAGAGCAGAGGCATAAAAGGTTTCTAATATGCTGTCATATTAAAGCTAGTAAATAAAAAAATTTTTACATGCAAGAGCTATAGCGCGTATTAACTATGGTAATTCTGTCCATCTGTCTGTCCGTTCGTCATGACCCGGTACCGTTTCAAGACCAGGTGAGATAGAGACTTCGGGTTTTTACCACATGATAGTCTAGAGTCTCTAGTATTTTGTGACAAAATTTTATGCCGCTGGGTGAAGGGGTCACCCCGAACGAGGGGGAGAAAAATGAGCATGCACAAGCCTGACTAGTACACCCGGTGTAAAAGCTTTCACCAGAAGGCACCACGTAACTAGCTTGTTGTTCATTCAAGATTGGAGATTGATATTTGTATATTATCTTTAGCGTGAGCACCCTAATTTTTAGCCAAACTACTGAATGGATTTGAAGACGGTTTGGACTACTTGAATCCTTATCCAACAAGCTTTCCATCGGTACCGGATTCACATATTCAGACTTAGTGGAACATGTGAATTTTGACTAAGTAGGTCGAAAAGGGATGTGGCTCCCGTACACGACGTCAAACGAATATTGCACATTTTGTCAAAGTACGAATGGCGAGAAATACTCAATATTGCATTTATTATTGCAATATATAGGGATTTTGGTGATATATAGTTTTTATGGAAACTTAATGAAAAATATGACATCGATCATTGGCAATTGATTACGGGGTACCGTTACGTAATTGGAGGGCTAATAGAAAAGAGGATAAGAAAAGGTTAGGGTTACTTTTTGGTTATATCTTAATAACTACCACGCCGATTACCACGATGTTGACGGCTACTGAAAGAGGAAAAGACTGGGTATTTTTAGGAATAGGTCTTAGGATTTATAAAATGGAATTAGATTTTACAGGTAGGTTTAAAGTTGCGGATACTGTCTTAGCTGTAACCTAAGGTAAGATGGCATTGAATGATGTGGTTTTTGGCAAAATTTGGCTATATTATTATAACAAGCGATGGTGACGTCCTTGTTAATGGTATCAACATCGATGACCTTGCATGACCTTGAACCTAGAAAATGGAGGATTTTAGTGATTTTTGGCTGCAGAAGAGTGAAGCGCGACGAAGTGGATGGAGATGAACCGATATTAGCTGCGAACAGGAACTGCCATAAGCTCTCGTGCATCTCATGAGCATTAGCTTAGATTTCTTCTTAAATAGTGTTTAGAAGTGACAGTGAAAAGATTTGGATCCAGTGGATTCTAGGCAGTTGGCCAGGACATCGAAATGAAACAATCGTTATATGTGTGCTTTTAGCTCAGTATGTGTGCATATATTTGGCGTGAAATGTTCATTGTAGTATTTTCCGAATTGAGGAGAATGCAGGAAAGAATCAGTATGATTGAGGCTAAACTTGCTCGCAATATGCAGTCAGTAAAACCTCCATCGTCATCGTCAGAACGTTCACCGGCTGTTACACAGATGTCGACAGATAGTGTGACTGGGCAGTCGGGTAGCTGTGAGTCGAGTGCCTCTGAGCCACGTCAAACATCCGGCCAAAAGCCAACTTTATCACAATCATTTTCAACTGGTTGTTCTAGTTCTTCGTGTTCTCAGTCAGCTCCAAAGTCAAAGGCTTCTGAAAAACCAGGTGCTAGCATTATTTTCAGTTTGAGTGTCGAACCGTAAAATGCAAAATGATGTCTGTTTGAGTAGATGTTATATCTGGTAGTAATATGTCAGAAGTGGTACAGGTTACTGATATTATTAGCATAGAATACTTTTCGAACTTTGTATTAAACTGTTTGAACAGCATCATAGTCACGTGCCTTAGTAGAAGCTGAAGTCACATGTTGTCAGATTGAGATAGCAGGGTGACTGAGAGAGTACAGGTGCATTTTTGTCTGATGATATCTCAGGAACTACATTAGTTGTGAAGTTGAAATTCTATGCCAATAGAATATAATAGTGGTAATTAAAAATAATAATAATAATAATAAATATGCGGTAAATGCAAAAGTCAATAGGCTCCACAGCCTTTTCCTCGACTATGTTGAAAGGTTGCTGTCTGTACTTCCTGCACAGATTTTTTTTTGTTTCCGAGATGGCCTTTGGCTTTTGCCTGGAGGTGAAGGAAATGTTCTGGCAAAATCGTAAATTCTCCAAGTTGGAAAATAGCATATAATAACAAGGATACAATTAATGACAAATGGGAAGTTATATATGGAAGCATTTAGGTTGTTGTGTTTTTCTTTGTTTTATGCTGACAACTGTTATTCACTGATGCTGTGATATGCTATCAGTTGTTCAGAAGCGAGTGCTGACGGAGATCAGCAGTGATATATTTTTCTCAAAGTCATCATCTTCTGTATTGTCGAAGGCGTCGGCCAGTCTTAAGTCTGCATCACGTGACAAAGATGTACATCGAACTGACAGCGACAGTGATTGTGATGACATGCATGGTATCTGTCTGCTAACTGTTATAACATGTGTGATGTTATGTTTTATAATGCCACTATTATCGTCTTATTTGCTCATCACTATTTTTTGTGAATTCCATAAATTGATTTTAATTCAATACTGCTAAAACTTAGTGTAATTTGTTAGCATTTCTTAATCATTTTAGTGGATGCTGTCTTCTAATTGCCGTCATTAGTTGTACGTTGTCATTATGTGTGAATTTTATAAATCAATCTTAGTTTAATATTTTTTCTACTTAATGTAATTTGTTAGTGATTTGTAATTATTTTTAGTGAATGCTGTTCTCTGGTTGCTGCCATTAGTTGACAGTTTTAATTATTGTACAGCAACAACTGACTTTTTGTTGGAGTGTTCAGCATTTTTGTCGAATTTTTTTGAAAAAATATATATAGTGATATTTTTGCGTAGCTTTCAAAATTTGGATTAGTATGTGCTGTGATTGGCTTCTGGTGTCAACCAGTGATTTGGCTATTATGTTTTTTGTAGAAAATAAAACTGAGTTGAGTGATGAAGGAAAGATGTTGAGCCGTCTTCTTGAAACAGCTTCTGTACCAGCCAGGGAAAGGACACAGCAGTGCAAAGACTCACCGGCCTCATGTTTGTATAGCCTAGATCTCTCAGTCTTATATAACTTTTTGTTTTGTGTTGCAGTTCAGATCAAGATGAATAGTTGTTTTGTTATTTGTTAGGTGTCATGAAGATAAATGAGACATTTTGCTAATTATTCACTGATTGTTGTTGACTTTCCATCAGTGTTTGCTTGCTGTGTTACAGGCTGTTTTAGTAACAGTATAAAAGTGATTTTACATGATATTTAGAACACGGTTTAAGATAATGAGATGCAGCATTGTGGTTGTTGTAGTAAATTTAAGGGTCATTTCTTCTGCCAAAATCCAGAACTTTGGCTCTGACTCATAACTGTCTGATATCACTGAGGCTACATGTTTACAACAATGATGAGTGATGGTTGATTCTGTTTTTAAATATATTCTCTGATTTTTGTGTTCAGGGAAAGATAAATCTCTTGAATCGTCTAACACTCCTTCAGTCAGTAATAGAGCAGTGCCATGTCAGCAGCTGGAAGATAAAGGCAAAACACGTGAAGCAGCGAAGACTACATCTGATAGCAATCTGTTTACTGAGCCGAAGTCCGGTATTCGTATAGTGTAAGTCATTCAGATAGTCTTTCAGTACACAAAGCTGTCAGTCATTTTTTATCTCTGCCAAGTGTGAACGTACGAGGGGCGTTTAAAAAGTTTTGCAAGTCGATATGTTAGACTAAAAAACTTTTCAAAATCTATACACCGATAAAACGCATATTTCTCTCGAACTCATGTGAGCTTAAAGCAGATGTGACATCATTTTGACTTATGATGTCATAAAGTGTTTTATGTCTATCCTTCCAGCCATGCACCCACCACAGACTTGAGTCATTCATTGTTTGGATAGCAGACACCACAGAGAAAATTTTTCAAATTTAGAAAAATATAATAGTTGCTACAAGTCAGGTCTTTACTGTATGTAGGGTGATCTTATTGTACGAAGCCAGAGTCACGAACAGCTAGCTGGGTAATTGTAACTTGGAGACTGGATTGCAGTGCCAGATTTAAGGTGAAATCTTCGGGGCTCACTCCCAGGCCCCCGTACACCAGGGCTCCTAAGGTAGGGACCAACCAAATTCACGGGAAAAAGTGCATGATTTCACGGTAGAATTTTTAAAATGTGTCAAATTTCACGGAAAATTCACGGAAAGAGTTTCGGAAATTCACGGGGCACACAGATGTTATTTCAAGGTGCTGTGCTAATGCAAATGAAGAAATTTCAGAACAACGAATATTCACTACACTAAGTCAAGACTCAAGACAGTCAATGTCAACTACTTAGTGCTAAAGTGCGACACGTGGCAAACAGCAACATCCGCACAAAAGCTGCTGATAAAACTCTGGAATTGTCAAAATTAAACTGAAAGCGCTAAAATTTGCGAAAAATCACGGATTTCACGGAAATCAGCGTTTTTCATGGAAGGAGGTCAATTTCACGGAAAATGTCACGGCCGTGAAATCGTGAATTAAGTTGGTCCCTACTCCTAAGGTCATGCATTGCAAACTTTGCTTAACCTTTCACAAAAATGATGGATGTCACTAACTGTTAACCTTTAGTAAATTTTTCTGATGCAGCAGCGTAATAATTAGAAGCCTTCTTATTAACAACCGATTTCAGCTACTAAATATTTATAATCACAAATAAGGCATTCGTGGACGTAATTGTCAGTGCTCTCACAAAATCACATGTCCCAGGGCCTCATATTGAAAAATCTGGCTGTAGGCTGGAGAAATGGCATGCAACAGCTAGCTTACTCTGTTTGTGCTAGCCCTCCAAATCGTTTCTGTTTAATGCTGTATGACGTTATACGTTATAATGATGTCACATCCGTTTTAACCTCATACGTGTTTGGAAG
>Ga0209367_1001143_pt1 | contig 31398 bp, 28 predicted proteins | sample WorMetLIZISLAND2_FD_187412 | JGI IMG/M metagenome (GOLD analysis project Ga0209367, IMG submission 187412) | Marine gutless worms symbiont microbial communities from Max Planck institute for Marine Microbiology, Germany - Olavius geniculatus... ...
TCATTTTTCTAACTTTCTATATTCTACAGGCGGGTCCCATAAACGTCTCGGGCCCGGGGTAATTTACCTCCTACTGTCCATCTCGACGGGACTGGGTGCGTTAATTTACGCGTTAATTAATGCATTAAAAAATTAACGCACTGCGTTAATGCGTTAAAAAAATTAACGCCTTGACAGCTCTACTTTTTTCTCTTCTTTATGGTTAATACTCTGGTTGTGATATAGTACACTGTAAAGTCATATTATTCAGTCATTGCATTAAAATGAATAGCATTGGTATTCTTTTACTACCTAGTGCTTGTTTATTGTATGATACGACACGTTTCTTCATATCTTGAAGTACTTTTTGCAAATAGCTTTTAACAGTTAACAGTTTGACTAATAGAAGTTGCACTGAGATGATTTTATGCAACTTATTAGACTTAAAGTATTTCTTTTTTGGTAACTCTTATAGTGTTTTATAGTTTGCTCTAAGTGGAAAATCTGGTCCATCTGCTGTTGACTGATGACATAATATACTTGCTGTGTGTGCTGACAGCTGTAAGAACACGATGGAGTCGATTCACGGACTGATGTCACAAGTCATCAAAGACAGACTTTTCAATCAGATCGGCGCTCTGCCGAAACCCGCATCGTGAAACTTTTGCTCGTTATCTAGAAACATTCTCAGCTTATCTCTTAATTGTCTTGTCCGTTCTGACTGTACATAGAGCATCTTTGGAATAGAACTTTTCATGAATGTGATTGAAAATGTGGAATGTGCATGCTCGACAAATCTTCATGTTGGACTTTTGCTGTTGCAATGTTTTACCTGTCATATTACCATAGCAGTCTGCTAGAATGATACTCTTTAGCATTGATTTGATTTGGTTTGATTTAATTTTATTTTATTTGTGACACTTTTTTCACCAGACAGTTATTGCAGAGTCACTTTAGGTTAGGTTGGTTTTAGAAGTGAAATTGTCTTACTTGCTGGAGCAGTAGTTTTACATGCCATATGCTGTTCTTGTCTCAGCCACGGGATAGCATCAAGCTCTGCTTAAAAAGTGCCTGTGATACTGTGTTTTTTTCATGTGTGATTGTCGTTATATGTAGTTTGTTCGCATTTGTGAATAAAATTCCTGTAAACTGCTTTTATATTTTTTGGAATCAAAGGAATTCATGGGTGTTCTGTTTTTTTCTATTTCGATTAAGCTTATGATTCCAATCTGTTTTTTTTTTCTAGAAATACTAAACTGTTTATTCTAGTGTGCCTTCTTGTATAGTTTAATGATGACAAAAAACCGTTGGATTTTGAGTCTGGTGATTTAATGTAGTTAATTTACGGGTGATCGATAACATAGTTGTGGGTAGCTAGCTCCGAGAAATATGCTGTCTACTTGCGCTGTTGCATACCAACTTTTTAGCTGTTAGGCTAAATCGATTTTGATCATGTAATTTAGGTATACCAGTAAGTTATTTGTTCACAGCCAGACACTGTAAGCATGCATATTGTGAAAATGTATTAAAAGAACAAGGTCTGTTTTTGTCATGCATCGGTTTACCTTAGGCAGAATAAATATAGCAGACATGCTGTGCTGAGTGCTCTGTCATTTTCTGTATTTTTTCTGTATGAACACTCATTCACATGAATCGTCCGTTGAGTGGTAAAAGTGCATAAACGCACTTATGCAGTTTTTTTATACCACAGTGTACAGAAAAATGCATAGAATCTACTGGCAAAGGCGAAAATGTCATATTCCCAACCTTGGTTGAGGTATCATTCAAAGTTATGCATAAACGCATCGGCTGTCTGCAGTGACTGGTAAAAGTGCACAAGTATGTTTTCAAACCGTTGCCGAGAATAGGACATTTTGAGTTTTGACATTTCTTTTTTTCTGTAAGAAGTGCATAAGTGATTATAATAAAAACTGCAAACTTTCAACATCGTTTTTTTTCAAAACTATAACACGCTACTTGTGCACTTTTACCACTCAACGGACGAAATGTGCAGGGGCTGCACGACTGTGATCAGTTGAAAACTGCATGCTTGAACTATAAGGGATCTGGAACATTTGGTAAGATACATTACATGCATTTGTCAAATACACTAATGCACCTATTATAATTTAAGTTGCATGCATATTAATTGTTAGTTCAGTCCATGATCAAAATTCAATCACACCAAAATCTCTCTTAGTTTTTCAGACATTTGTCAAAATTTGTTCGTAACTTGAGTCATGTAACATTGAACGCACGATCAGTTAATTGTGTCTACAAATGATCATTTTCAACATAAGTATAATGACTCCGGCTTTAAATCTAAGTTCTCTGATTAATTACTTCCGATTGGATACAAAAGTTACAATCTGAAAGTAGTACTCCTTAATTGGCTTTATTTACATACTTAGATGAAAAATGTATAAGACGTGATTTAGTTATTCTATGGATGAAGCCAAAATGTAAACAAAAGAAACAAAGTAAACAATCGAATGGTGGAATTTACCATTGAACTGTCTTTTTATGACTATTCGTTCGTTTTTATTATAGTTATCATATGATCGTTTAGGTGACATTTGTAACATAAACTGCGTTGTACGTGGTACAAGTGATATTGGCATGTCGGACTACGATCATGTTCAAAAGGGATCACTGAAGCTGATGAAGACCGCCCTAGCTGAACCGTCTGTTAAAAAGTGAGATAATTATTGCTTTTTTAGGTAAATGTCGGTTATTTTGACATTTTTTGAAAGTATGTTATCTAGTTTTGTCGTGTAAGTACTGACAAAATTAGCTTTTTTATATATTTTTGACATTATGACACTTTGATGCACAAATATGATAGAGTCAGGCCACAAGTGGGTGAATTTTTGAGAAAATTAGAAAACAGGACTAAATTTGGATATCTCAATTTAAGCAAGTTAACGTACCTCAGCAGACTCAGAAATGGATATTAATTATCAAATTTAGTCTTTAAATGCTGAACCGCTCATTTTGTTTTGAATTATTCACTTTCGTTAACTTTGTTGATATAATTCAGTCTGCTGTACGATGGACATTTTTGTTTACAGTTCTACATAGAATATATAAACGGTTCTGCATGCACCCTAGAGAAGGACTGATCACTAGTTTTTTAATTACCCGAATACTAAGGCTAGCCCTAACCCCAAGCCTGACCTTAACCCTAACCCTATTCCTAACCCCTAACCTAACCCTAATTTTATCCCTAACTCTAACCTTAACTCGAAACATTCACATTGACATTAACAACTGACTGACCCTACGTTAAGTTCAGTGCACGTGATTGTTTGTTTACGTTGTTCGGTGATGTTTGTAAAATTACAAAATGACACGAATTTACTTTGAAATGTGTGTTGTTGTTGGTTGATTAGTGATTTAATGACTGAGAAATTGTTTATTTTAAACCCAGATGTAGATAAAGCAGTCCCCAGAAGGTTAACGAAGTAAGCTTTTAATGATTATTTTCATTCATTCGGTAGCTGAAATATAAGTTTGATTTGCGATTATAAATAGTGAAAATCATTAAATTATCGTTCACGCAAAAGATGTCAGAAAGGAAGAAAACACATCTTCACAAATCACAAGTCTGCTGAGGTACGTTAACTTGCTTAATCGAGGTATCCTACTTTAGTCCGGCGCCAACATTAGATGTGGTTTAAACAACGCTGTAGTTATTATTTTATTCGTTGTCCTCTGTTTTACTTACTGCAGTATTTGATCTATGTGTGACAAACAGTGATACTGAATGATGTTTTTTTATTAGTATTTTCTGTCCATTAGTAACAGTAACAAGTTGTTTGATAAGTCATGTAATTTCATTGATAATACAAAACCCCTATTGGGGAAACGGGCAGAACTTTCAGGATACGGCTACAGGAACACCAGCAGGAAGTTACACATTGTGATGTGACTGAGGGCGTACACTCGAAGCACCAGTAGATCCGCTGCAACAGAGCGAAACAAGTCTGCAGTCACAGACCACATCGTTTCTCTCAACCACGTCATAGGCTGGGACTGCGCCAAGGTGATTGACAGAGAAAGCAACAGGTTTACATAATGATGGATCACGAAAGAAGAAGACAAGTTGATGAACCAATGAGGGCTCCTATCAACTTCCACACATCTATGATTGATTACTGTCTGCCACAGCGACACCTGGTGGACAGTCGTTCTGAAGAAGGCAACACTGGGTGCCGAAACGTCAGCAATAAAAGGGAAAAAGGTTGTATTGTCAATGAAATTACATGACTTTTATCAAGTTACTGTTTCAGCCCATGAGTCTATTCAACGGCAGTAACAAGCTGTGTAAACCTAGTATGTGATGAATGTTTTGTGCTACTAGGAAGAAGAAGCACAGGAAGTCTGACGAGTTAAAACGTCTACAGGCCAAGGAGGTGGTGACATCTGGTGAGTCAGTGGAGAGAATTAGCAGCCAGGCGGCTTCAGAAAGCAGCAAGAAAACAAAGGCAGAGCTGGCTTTCCAGAAAACAAAACAGGAACGGGTAAACAATCAGTCATGAAGTATTTGAATGCTGTTAAACAACCAGTGTACACCATATTCCATAGAAACAACCCAATAATAATAAATAATGGAAGTGATTGTTTTTTTTATGGAAGATATTACCAAGCATCAGTTGTTTCAAGTTTTTGAAAATAATATTTTGTAAGTTTATAACAGTTAATGTAGCGACACCTTGTAGGTGTAGTTTAAGTTTGGCATCATGCTTTACATACCATTATTATTACAGTTCCATTCCTGTGCTCATCGTTCTGACAGTTTTTGTGCTCGTGGTCAGAATTTTAATTCTGCCTGCATGTAAATGTGACACTAATCTTCACAGAGAGTCATTTTTGGTTAGATGTATTTTTGATTTTATATAGTTTGATTGATTTGATTTGGTTTTATAGTTAGTCATCTTTGCTTAGTTTCCAGTTTTTTTTTGTTTTTCTAAACATAATATTAATTAAAATACTGTGTTATTGTGTGTGTTTTTAATGTTGACATATGTTTTTGTCTGTTTGCTAATTAGATGGTGAATGAGATTACAACAAAGGTGTCAAAATCTCACAAGGAGCGGATCATGGTAGGTCATACAACCATTGTTAATCATTTGCATTTTTAGCTACTGCCAGTTATACCACTGCCATTATTGGAAATATTACTGCTGCCAGTAGCATTTGATTAAAGCCATTAAAACTGGATTTAACCAGCAACTAGTTGCTAGTTTCATGAAACCAGTGCGCAACTGCAGCATTGCAGACACATCTCAATGTCCGATCTGCATTGCTAATGCTGGACTGACTCAGCAGGGCTTATTATAATAAGTAGTTGTACTAATAACAGTCCCGACCTCACTCTCACATGTCTTACTAAAGTGGTGTAACTATTCAGTTCCTAGACCTGTGTGCACTGTTGTATTGAGACAAGAGTATTTAAATAATACGTAAAATATTTAAAGCAAAATTTAAAACCGCTTGAAAACTGGTGCACAAATATGTCCACCAGTAATCACCATTAAAATACTTTATAGCATTATTTAGTATGCAGATAGTTACCAAATTATACGTTTCACTATCTGCATTCATTTGCTTACGTTGTTACTGATGATTACTACTAAATAGTATTAATGTGTTACAAATGATTCAGGTGCATGAGCAGCTTCTGTGCTTAACATTGTATATATTCAATTTGATCATTGTGCGAATTTTATGGTTTATTAGTTTTAGTGAAGCCTGCACTAACGCTGTTTGTGTGTTATTGCTGTAGGAATTTAATCAATATCTTGACAATCTCTCTGAGCATTATGATATCCCGAAAGTCAGCTGGACAAAGTAGAACACTGCAAAATCTCCTGGATTCATTCTGGTATTCCGCAGCACAGTTCAGCTGTTACATGTACATTACTGACTTACTACTGCTGGACTATAGACTGTGTATTGATGACGTTATTATTAGATGTCAATGCAATAATTCATATTGCTTAATTGGACAGTGTTTTTTGTTGTGAAACTGCCAAACTGGGATATATTGACACTTTTTGTTTGTGTGATGACAGAATAGAAATACGATTTCCCAACATTTTTGCTGCAGAGGGCAATGGCAGGTTGCATGGTGAGAATGATTATCTGTCATACAATTAACGTTGCTGCTTACTGATTGGAGAGCGTATAGGATTGTCCAGCCAGCCAGCATGATATCTTCTGTCCAGGCGTATAGTAGGAATCCAGTCAGATGGATTGGAAGTTGCGCTTCCCGACCTGTCCGTTCAAAAAAGTTTCTGTACATTGCTTTATTTGTATTCTTGATGACCAGGGCCCACACTTTTCTGCGGGCCGCAAAATTTCTAGCCAAGCCACGGAATTTGCCCTTTTCTGCGGAATTTTGATATTGCCGCGGAATTTTACAGAGGTTAAAAAATGACCGATAATTAGTACAATCATCAGCTTTATACTAACTATATCACGGAGAAAAACGAAAGTGAACTGCTTAAAACTGCTTCCCTAATAATTACCATCATATATGGTACAATCGTAAATTAACCCAATTAGGTATGTTGGTTTTTAGCAGAGAATTTTCTTAAAATATGCAGAACTTTTGGAGGCAAAATATGCGGAATTTGGTGAAATATGTGGCACATATATGTGGCATATATGTTGCATATGCCGCATATATGTGGCATATTTTTCCGCATATTTCCGGCATATGCAAATTCGAGTGACGGAGAATCATAATCATGATCATTAATATGCCTTTTTTGCACAGTTTTGACATTTTTGACTTCAATTTATTCAATGTCTAATTGCAAATACTGGTAATCGTTTGCTGCGAAAATATTAGGCAGTCTTAAAACAATGTTGGATATGCGATATATGGATATATGATATATGGATATGCGATTCTGAAAATGCCATTATATGCGGAAAAATATGCGATATGGGGGTTTTGGCAAAACATGCGATCGCATATGCTATCACATGTTCGCATATAACCAACATCCCTACCTAATGCAATTAATTGACAGATTGCATTTGTGAAAGAAAAAAATCAATATAATTTTTTTTGTATGTTGCTAATATAACTGAGCGCCCTGCCAGCATCCAAAAACTGAAGTTTTTTTAAACAGAATATAACTTAGTTTACGCACAAACAGAAGGCCGCGGTAACGGCAATAAGCCACGGAATTTGGACAATTTTTTCGTGGTTAGCCGCGGAATTTTGCGAACTGGCCCACGGAATTTGGCAAAATTTACTGCGAAAAACTGTGGGCCCTATTGATGACTCTGTGTGTGTAATATTGAATGCCATCGGCAGTGATGCTGTAGTACTGGTATCATTAGGCAGAATTGGTCTGGTGTTTCCATCTATGGCTAGTGCTACACATTTTTCCATTGTGTGGTCTGCCAGTGTGTCGTCTGTCACATTTGTGGACCCTGTTTAAACTGGTTGATGGGTTTAAATGCCATCTGGAAGGTACATTTGCGGGATTCAATAATACATTGTGTTATGTAGGGTCCCTGACCCACCAAGGGTAGATTTGGCATGCAATTGCAAATTGCTACTGCTACCTGGTGAATAGAAACAGAGATTCTGCATTTTACAAAATTACATTGCCATTTGTTATCTTTACTTAGTATTATTTTAGTGTTCGTTTGTAATAAAACTGTATTTTTGGTTTGCAAAATTACTCGGTAATCTAGAGTAAAAACATTATGCCATAATACAATGGCAGAGTGGTAGGTGTAGTTTTTGCACATCAAATTTGTTTGCATTCAGTACCAATGTGATGCAATCATCAGTGTAAAAAATGAACACCCATTTTGGGGATTACAGTTTAGGAAGTTGTGATTTAATAATATTCGGCTGCAGAAATAAGCTTAGCACATAAAAATCCAAGTAATCTGTCTTTGGTTAATTGTGACATTAATCTGTTAATATAATGTGCTGAAAATGACGGTCATTTCTTACACTGACTTTTGTATAAACTTTTATTCACCTGAGAAGACAGTACACACACAGCAAACAAACAGTCAAAACAGAGCAATTAATCTAAGTAAATAAATAAATAATAATAATGTATACCAAACAAATAAGACATTATATTAAACAGACAGGCAACACTTAGAATACAGAGCACAACGAACAACCACCAACAGCTTTCACAAAACATTAACAAAAACACAGTGTACGGTAAGGCATCGTATGTGAAATACATTGAGTGAATATATCGGTGAACATTTATGCCATATGATGGTGCACAAGTGCAGTTAAACCATGTTATTATATTGAATGAGTTACAGGTTTCACCGACTCCAAAGGTCTCCATATTTTTGGCATTCAGTTATAACGATTCATCAAGAAGGAACCAATATGCTGGCACTATCTTACGTAACTGTTAAAAGCTGCAACTGCTAACTGAACTTCTAATGATCTGCAATAACACAAAATGCACAGCAGCATAATTGCAGCGACTTGACGAGTTACCGGTAGCTAAAAATTGTGCAATTAATGAATTTAGGTGCATAGAACTCATTTTCAATATCGATTCAAAACACGTCTTTCATACAGCACCACGCACCGCATGTGGAGTGAATCATTGCCTAATGTATATGCCCTATACTGTATTATACAAAAATGAAAAAAGATCTTACATGCACAACATCCGTGCACATTTACTGACTGAAACACAGTGACTCAACGAAAATAATCTGTTCTCACGATTGCCATAGTGACGCTGATATAAAAGCGTCTACACCAGAATGCATCTGCGCCGTAAAAGGCCGTAATACAGGCGTGGGGATTATAGTAAGTTAGTGGCAAGTCGGTGCACGTTCCGACGTTATGAGCGCAAGGGAAGATCGCGAGACTCTGGCGTGACACATGACGCCGGACGGACTATCATCGGTCGGCTGACCGACCATTTTGTAGCGCCGTCTCGTGACGTCATACATGACGAAGTCGGCGCTTCCGTTGACGCAGGCGCAGTAGACGCGTCCGGCGTGCGGCGCGGATCCCAGCACCGAGCCGACGAAGCGTGGTCGCTGCGCCCGCGTATTGTCTTCTGCCGGTGGGTGGTCGGGGAAAACCCAGTCCGAGTGGACCAGGTCGTAGGTCGCCCGCTCCCTGCCTATCTCGTCCAGTAGCCGCAGCGAGCCCGGGGTCGCCACGTAGCTGTGGAAGTTGACCGTGCTGGCGTCTTCCTCGCTGCTGCCGCCGGCCAGTAGGTCGGCCACGTCGATGTCTGAGCGCTGCAGCTCGTTCCAGACGCCGTGCGTCACGTCCAGGGCGTAGAGAGTGACGCAGCGAGACGCATAATACCAGGACGACCCGACGCCGCACGAGTACACGCGCAGCGCGCAGAGTTGGCTGTCTCCGCCGACTAGCATCGGTAAGACGTAGAGCGTCGCTCCGTGGTGCATCGTCGTCGGGAACCCGTCGCGGCAGACGACGTCCCAGCGGTCCACCGACGTCGAGTATCGTTCGACCACCCCCGCGACATCCACGGCGTAGACGCCGTCGACGCTGACCAACAGCCGACAGTGGGACTGAACAACCCCGGGCGACGACAGACGCCGCCAGTGAGGACCGCCCCCGGACAGATCCAGACGACAGAAGCGCTTGATGACCGACGGCGTCTGAACGTAGCTCACGGCGTCCGCGCTGACCGAACACAGCGCGTACAGGCCGCAGCCGTCAGTAACCAGACATTCCAGACCGGCCAGCCAATCGCAGCCCGCCACGGACGACCCCGGCTCCGCCACCGGACTCCGACATGCGATCCACTTGTCGTCCTGGATGACGTAGAGAAGCAGGCGGGTGCTCGGATCACCGCCACCACGTGTTGGTGGAAAACGTTTTCCGCAGACGACGATGTCGACGGCGGTCTGGACGCCGCCCTGCAGTCGTTCCACGCGATCCCTCAACGCTGCCAGTACCTTCGGTCTACGTCGCTCCAGCCAGCCGACCACCTGGACGTTCGTCAGCACGCTCTCGAGCGCGAACTCGACGCTTAGGTAGTCGAATTCGACGCGATCCAGCAGGTCCAACGTGGCGGCGTCGTGCGGGCGCCTCCCAGCCAGACGGCTGACAACGGTGTAGACGTCCGATTCCAGTACAGCGCCGATCTCTGGGTCGGTCAGCAGGCGGGCGACGACGCATGCCGCCGGGGGCTCATCCTCGGTAGAGGTCAGGACGGTAAACACACCCGGAAGTTGTTCGGACACGGCGTCGTGGACGCGGCTGACCAGAGACGGCGAGACGAGGGAGAGGTGGAACGCGTCGACCAGTTGGACGAAGGACAGACAGACGGCCGGGTCGTCGGAGAGTCGCACGGTGCCCATGTAATCAGCGCACAGCGACATGAGGTCGCGCGCGCGGAGAAAGTCGGCCAGACGCAGCACTTCCGTCAGGTTGACCAGCGACAACGCTATGCTTCCCGTGTACATGAAGTTCAGCACCTGCAAATATAGCCAGGAATCGTGTCAGTTCATTTGATAAGGTGTCAGAAACAGGTGAACTTGAAAAAAGCAATAGGCCTAAGCGACGCGATGAAAATAATTTCAGAAATGTCTGTATCTGTGAACCTATAGAGTAGCCTATCTCCGACAAAAAAGTAAAAAGTCTGACGGCTTTTTTGTCGATTTGCCGGCTAGATTACTCGAAAAGTTATAAACTGATTCTTAGAGATTTTTGTAGGGGTTGGAACCCACCGCCCAGTAGCGTAATTTCAGTAAATCATGGGGTCTCACTGGGGACTCTTGAGCGGGGGTCTCAGTCTGCGTAACGTATTGTTTTCCCGCAGTAACATTGTTTCAAAAGTATGATTTACGTGGAAAAAATTAAAATCCTAAATCCTTAGGAGGTCCGTAGACCCCCGCCAGCCCCCATAAATGACCCTCCTGCAACCGTCCCATAGGACAAACAGATTATACGTTGTTATTTCGGTGGCGACCTCAATCCCTCTCGCCTAACGAGTCAAAACATGCACTGCGCGTTGCAGCCAAATCAACAGGCGATTTCCCCTTCCCCCAAAATATCAAGCTCACACCGACGTCGCCTAATAAGTTACGTTGGTCTTTGTTTTTGATAAATTTTATTAGCGACGGATTGATCAGTGGCCACTCACAGTGGCGTCATGGCCAGGGGGACGGAGTGGGGGAGTGGGTGCACCCACCCGTTTATTTTTGACTGTCAGAAAATTGTCTGATCCATTTCTTGTCAGAAAATTTTCTTCCGAAAATGCAAAATTCAAGGCTTAAAATACCGATTTTGGGAAAATTCAAAAGCAAAATTAAAATTTTGAGCACCCATAGGGTCTAACTTCTTCTGTCGGAAATTTGCAGTGCCAGTCACGGAAATTTTGCAACTTCCTGTCCCGCAAGCCTACTCTTTTTGACCCACGACGCACTTGAATGGTCTTACCGTGTTGACGACGTCACGTGACACGTCGAGCAGCGACGTGTTGATGGTGACATGGTGGACGCCATCACGCACGGCCAGGTCACCCTGAAAACCACTCGAGAACAGCGCCAGAAAGTAATCGCTAGAGGCCGCCAGCACGCACCGATGAGCCGGAAACACCACGTCGTCGCCGTTGCTGACGTCACAGCCCACCATGACGTCACAAAGGTGGCGGTCGTCGGCGCGCTGTCGGCTGATGCGACAGGAGAGCTCGGCCGACCAGTGTTCGCTGCGCATTTCTCTCTGCTGTCCGTCCGACATCGGTATGTCGCTCATCTGCCTGCAACACCAAGTACGAACGTATACGATAACTTTCCTTCAGCTGAACGATAAAAGAAGCCTCGGTGTACGATATTGTGCAGTGTGCTAATTTAAAACAAAACTTAAAAAACTCACAGAAGAATTCCTAAGCGGCAGTGTCACATGAGACGAACGCGAACGATACTTCTTCTTTTCCAATAATGCACATATCCTCTTGCGAGTAATGTCGTGCATGTCAATGTCGATCTGTGCTATGTGAAAAAATTAACCAAAATAATCAGGATCGACAAATAAGCGTTGCTAGCAAGGTCCGTTGCATCTCTGCCATCCCCAATTAAACCATGATAACTCGAACATCGTCCAGATGGACCCCTTTATGACAGGCCTAAAACCGCCCAAGTATTAAAAACTTACGTCGCACTAAAAACTACAAAATGGAATATGCGTGTTTGAAATCTTTAAATCAGATCGTACTGTATAGTCATACCTTGGCGATAAGATGATAATGTCAGCGACCTTCCGATTTCCCTTATGAGACGATCGAATATCTTAAAGTGCAATGGGCCTAATTTTATGAAGAACGTAAGCCTATAAGCTCAAATCCGTAAAACGCCGGCGATTCGGCTATCCAGCAGTCTAGTGGCTGAGTAACACGCTGACCGTAGGCCTACCACAGCCGCTGTGCGCCGTTTGCAGCTGTCTGGCATCCAGCAAGGCTTAGATCGCTCACTGGCTGCATGCGTAACTTCACCGTTGCGCCGCCATAGCAGTAGCAGCAGGCGCTGCAGCATGCCAGGAACTAGATCAATAGTTGCAGCCGCAGGCACCGGCCGGCAACGCTGCTATAAGTCAGCGTCAGTCCAAGTCGATGTAGGCCTAACGCCCTTCGTGCACGTGCGCCGACAAAAAATGAAACAGTTAAGCTGAAAAACTTTAATTTTCTTTTACTGTATGCTAGTGCATGCGAAAAAATTGCGAACCCTGATATAAAAATTTTTTTAGCCGAGCGTATATACTTAAGTAACGGTCGAGCTTATGGTACGGTTGTCGTCTGTCCGTCTGTCGCCCGTCCGTCCGTCTGTAACGGATGTATTGTGGCTAAGCGTTTGGTCGTAGAGCAGAACTTTTTACACGAATAAGTAGCCATGTGCCTTAAACATAGGCGTGCAAAAATCTGAGCGATCTAGTGCAAAGGAAACATTTTCAAATTTGGGGGTTGAATAGAGAGGGGTAAAAAATTTGCGCTTTTCAACGGAAAACTGGCCATATCTCGAAAACGGTGAGAGATAGGGCCAAGGTTTCTATTAATCACTAATAGAAAATGGCATTGGCATACGCCGTTTCAGATGAAATAAAATCATCGGCCTTGAATGACCTTGAAGGTCGGTACGCGCTATTGTGGCTAAATGGCAAGAGATAGAGCCAAGGTTGTTATTGATCACTAATAGGAAATCGCATACGCCCTTTCAGATGAGATTATAATCATCGACCTTGGATGACCTTGAGGGTCACTGACAAGTGACTACCAGTACGGTTGGCTATCGTAGTGACAGCTTTTTTGCAAGTTCGAAGACTACGTTTTGCTCTGTGATAAACAGTAAAGAGTAAACACTGGCGTCTGCTGAATAATTCAAAACAACTGCTATAAAGCATGTCGTCAATGGTGATGATTCTTTTACGTCAGCTGTCTGATAACTCTGATCTACACTGTGTTTCAAAAAGGGACTCCAACACTATCAATCGTAACTCAAAGAGAGATCAACAGACGTTAATAATTTTTAGCACGAATATTGGTGACACAACTGGCCATCAAACGATCATTTAAATCTCCACCTCACAAAATATGTGCTTCTACACTACCTGGGAAAGAAGGAACACACCAAATAGGTGTTAGAATGAACAAAAAACGTCATAAACATACCTGACAAAAGTGACAATGAACATTATGGATAGTATCTTGGAGAAGTATTACCAGATTTCAAGTTTATGGTACGAATATTCCCGACAGATCTGGCCATTAAATGGTCGTTCAAGTTCCCACCTCGCCGAACGTCTGTTTCTGCACTACTCTGCGAAAATAGAACAAACACAATATGCGTCAAAATGAACAAAAACATCAATAAATTCCATTTTCCCGGATTAATATGTGGCACCTAATAGCCCTAACGTTTGACAATGTTTAGGGTGGCATGCAGTACACGTACCATGCAGCTGCTATTAGAAATGTCAATGAACTCGAGAAGCGACTGGTTATTACTGATACTGCTATCAATGAATGGAGAAAGCATATGCTGACCTGTGTTCAGTATTCACGCAAATGGCCGGTATGTAGAACATGTACCATCAGCAGTTGCAGAACTGGACAAATAGATAAACTGGCAGCCGAAGTGCTAACATTTTTTGACAAAAAGTGCATTATTTCAATCAAATAATCATCTGCATTGAATAAAAATCAATATTTTGCTTGTTCCATTTTCCCCAGGTAGTGCAGAAGCAGACGTTAGGCGAGATGGGAACTTAAATGGCCATTTGATGGCCAGTTATGTCCGGAATACTTGTAACAAAAATTAAAATCTGTTAATCCATCTTCATATTACGACGGGGTCCCTATTTTGAAACACAGTGTAAATGAACTAGCTAAATACAACACTACTGTCACTTTACTTTTGGAAATAAACAGGCTCATGCTCCTAGCTTTGGAAAAAGCTGCCACCATTGTATTATACATTAGGCCAAATTTTTCAACTCAGATTCAACCCAGATTTCTGACACTGCCTTGTGCACAGCGTTTCAATTATTGCTATTATTTTTTAAAACCTATACCTCCAGCAGCAAAGATCCCGGAAGTTAAAAACTAGAGCTGTCAAAGTGTTAATTTTTTAACGCATCAACACATCATTCCGATATATTGTGTTAATTTTTGCATTAATTTTGTAATGCATCCGTAAATGCGTTAATAATGCACCATTAGTATTGCTGATATTGTTGGTGGACTACATCGAGAGGGTGAGTGGAATGAAACCCATGAGATCATGCATGTGTCGCAGGACTGTGTCAGTAGTGATGGAACGGCAACAAAACAACTTTTTATTACTTGAATATTATTTGATCGTCAAACGAACATAGTTTTATGGAATACTGGAACTCCTGCTTCACAGAATTAAATAAATTCATGTATGTGCATTTATCTTTTTAACACGTTAATTCGTCAGCTCTTAAAAACTAAGCTAAGCATTACAAACTACTGGAATGACCAGAGGTCCGATGTGCCTCTTATTATTATTAATATTACTAAATCCTGGATATATCCCAAGTATGTCACCATAACTCAACACAAACTGAAAAAAAACGAATAGTTCATATATAATGATTTTTAGTCAACAAACGCAGATGCTGCAAACAATAATTACAACTTGCAATATAAGAAAAGATAAAAGATGACACTATAGCCTACCGTTTCCCGACATAATAAACAGTAAAGCAACAGACGACAAACAAGACGAGAATCCATCCAAACTCCTAAAAACAGAATGTGACTGCCCCAAATCACAGTCAACCTACAGTACCCTCCCTTCCCCTTCCCGCAGCAAAGTTGTGCCCTTAAAATCAGTCAGGAGGTCTAGGGAGGGCTGTAAGCTCCAGCAACAGGGTCTGCGGGACAACTTTGGACGCAGTCACGTTTTTCTGCGTTGTATGCTCGCAAAATGTACCTGGTTGCAGCATATCTAGTTCTTTGGCCAGCATTGCGATGAGCGGCAAATGAAAGCCAATCAAGGCTCAGGTGTTCGTGAAACAAACTCAATTTCAACTGATGTCATTAATAATGTAATATCTGTGTTTACACAATAATCTAAACACCAAAGTCGTTCAAATTAACAAGTTAATATACATGAAATTTTTTTTGGGTCCAAAATGGCTATCCCCCAAAATCAGCAGCCCTGTTTGACCGAACACCTCGAACATGCTTAAGGACAGTCCTGAAAGTTGGAAAAAAATTACAGACAGATAAACGGCCAGATTGAAAATGCCTATAGTATGACCACATAATAAACAAATGGATAAAAAATAAAATCAGTGTTTAGCAAAAATTCATGAGCAGGAAATAAGCGTATAAAATTTAATGTCCTGCTCGATACATTACAAGTCATTTCAGAGGCAGTCACCCAGTGAGTGAGTGAGTAGGGTTTAACATCCCGCCCGACACAGTATAGGTCATTTTGGGGATGGCCTTTCCAGGCAGAATGCACACAAACACATAATAATGGAACAGTAAGTTTAACCTTTACAGAAACGCAAAACACAAAATACAAAAAAAAGCTAAACCTAACATTGTAAGAACTCCATTATATGCGTGCATATGTAATTGACATAATGGTAGTTCTAATAATATTCCCTGTTATCCTCCAGACAGTCATCAATGTGATAATGCTGTCTGTTGGAGGACAGGGGGGGGGCAGTCACCCAGGCTATCACTTGCAATGCTACTGAGAGAACAGGCAATGTTACATACACCGTGTCCCAAAATTAGCAGCCCCTTACAGATAACTTAGCGCAAAATCATTAATACCAGATAAATTGTTACAAAATTTGAAAAAATGATGGGGACAAAAATTCTAAACAAACGTAAACAAACACGAACATCATAATGACGTTATACTGAGCACACACGATAAAGTGTGTACGCCATAATAGCTGTGATGGTAAGTAATGTTACGATAGTGCAGTGCAAGATATATCGTTAAAATTCACGAACTACAAACTGAATAAAGTGTGTTTGAAGCAGGCATAACACCAGTCAAGCTGAGTCACTACAGAACTACAAAGCTACAACAGTGTAAATGATTGATTATGATGGTGATGTTAAGGCATGCATATGGTCAGTTGGACTGCTCGCTCAGCGGGCTTCGCTTCCGCTTCGACGGAGGCAAGACGGCAGTCCTGTAAACATCACACAAACAACTAAAGTTAAGTAGGAAAGTAATAGTTTAATGCACACATCAAATGTACACTGTGGGCCATAAAAATGTGGCACTTTACTTTTGTCCACATCTTCGACAATTATTGACTGATTTTTTTCAAAATTTTTGCACCGGCACACTCTGCAGACAATTTGCAATAATGTGATTATTATATTTCCCATCACAAGGTTAATGCATCTCTACACTACCTTGTGAAATATCAATGTAAGCAAAAACTAACGATAATAACAAAACTTTAAGTAAATGAAAAAACACTTCAAACCAACATTGTGATGAATGATTCGTATGACACTAGACTGTGTTAGACCCACACAGTCTAGTGTCATACAAACCATTCAATGCAATGTTGGTCTCAAGTGCTTTTTTTCAATTTTACCAAAATGCTTGTTTGTTATTATCGTTATCAATGCATATTTCATTGATATTTCACAAGGTAGTGTAAAGATGCATTTACGGTGTGGTAGGATATGTAATAATCACGTTATTGCAAATTGTCCGCAGACTGTGCCAGTGAAAGAATTTCGAAAATCGATCAATAACTTGGTGAAGATATGGACAAAAGCAAAGTGCCACGTTTTTTTTGGAACAACTTGTACATCCACCAATGCAAGATGCCATATGCAAAAAGAACTAACTACTATTGAGTGTATTTCTGTTTAACCAGCATTTTTTCGGTAGTTATCCAAGATCAATTTCTGGCTATTGTTGTGACGGGACTTTTCCATGTTCCACAACTTTTCCTTCAAGTTGGCTAACTGACAGCTTCAAGATAGTGAAGGCAAAGACGAACAGGCAACAACAAAAAACATATAAACTTTGCAAATAAACTTGAAAAACTACAACTAACGAGAAACATCGGAAATGCATCGATAATGGAACACACAAGAAATGCCATCATCATTTACCATTGTGTGTCAAATGAATTATCTGAATTAATGATCACGTATGTTCCACAGCAAAGAATAAAAAGAAGTGCAGAATACCACGGCACACGACTGATAACTGTCTAGCAAAGATTACGAATCAACAAAAGAATCTCTGATTACCCCCGTTACCAAGGACAACTCAGTATCGTAAGAGTTCCATGTGAACACTTGAGACTGACAACAATTTTATTACAAAGATAATTATTAACTATCGTCGCCAACATCACGATGAATGATTTTCTACATCTACATGATTACAGTGCTCTAAAACTGCTGGATGCAAGATCGTCTTACTTAGCATTGTCTCGAGCTGCCGTTGTCCGGCCTACAGCAGACGTTGAGCTGAGTCGGGGTTTGGGTGCTACTTCAAAGTCGCTGCTGTCGTCGTCAGCAATGGCGTCCAGTCGGTCCAGTCGGATGGCCGGTGCTGCATGTCGACTTGGTGACGTCAGAGTGTCTTCATTTTCCGTGTCGCTATCACACACACGAGGGCACCTCAAGAATCCGAAGGAATGATAGTCTGAAAGTTTAAGGTTCTTTCCTATACACTTCTACAAATTTTGACTTAATCTCCACAGTTCCTTTACACAGTTAGTTGGAGTTAGGGTTAATGATAAAACAGGTTGCAGTGTGCACCTTCAAACTATATAAACATGGGATTACAGACACTTAACCCCCAGACACACATGATCGAACTGAAAAAATGCCGTACCATCAATAAGATCGGCCAATTTTTGTGGGTGTGGTTCAAATGACCAATAAAATTAGTTGACAAAAGTTGGAAACCACATCAAACAGCCAGTTACATCACCTGTAATTTTGCACGATACTGTCTTGATAAATACTCAACCTCAAGTCCTGAAGATAATGTCTGCAATATTTTCCACGTCTAGCAATCTAAAAAGTTACAGTATTACCAAAAAAGTTAGCTAAATAAAGGAAATACTTTAAAAAATCTGTCTGTTTGTAAGCAAACAATATCGTAAACAAATGCCTAATGATCAATGCTTCGTGGAACAGCATCTCGTTTGCCTTTTGAGAACTACAGTTCACTTAAAGTTAGGTAAAATATTTATTTTTCAAGTCCTTGCACCGACAAAATTAACACAGTTACACGTAAAATTTAAAATAGTTTTGGAAAAAATTTTTCTTTTGCATTCTTGATTGATTATCCTAGCGTAAGCAAATAAATGCACAGTTGCACACACATAACAGCTGACATGTTCAATTTAAGAAGACAGAACATGAGTTACATACTCTTCACTGATGGAACACTCTTCATCATCTGGCGAGAGACGAGACACGGACATTAATTGCTTTTTCACTGCAACATTCATAAATATCTCTAATCTGACTATGCAGCAAAAACTGACTGACCTACCAATCGACAAATCAACAAAAACCATAAACAGGCAACATGCGTTTATAAAATGCAAATAAAACTCGACCAAAAAAATGACACTGCTACAGACAAGAAAAAGAGAATTTAAAATCAGTCTGGCTGCAAGGGTGATGTAATTCATTTGTGTTAAATTAATAAATCTGCTCTGAGTGCTAAAAAAGAAAAAAAAATCACATCAAAACTTAGCATACAAATACTGCGGTCAGCATGTATTGGTATCTGACCTTTGACAGCATGCTGTGGCCTAGAGGACTGACAACCACTGGTGGTTGACCTGGATTGAGTGCCATCAGCATTGTCGTTATCATCCATCTGAATGAAGAAAACACACATGTCTAAGTCAAAGATGAGATGGAGGTAAGCTTGAAACAGTGCTATGGTCAATGGTCATGCATCAAGCAAATATCGAAACAGTCTATGGAGAAATGTACAGCAGGCACCCGATTTCCAATTAATGCAGCCTTGTGTGCAAATTGTCTAAAGTATAAAGACGAAACATGATACTGTATTGACAATATCGACATCAGCTGACATCGCATGAAGTTTGAGCGAGTCGAAGATCGATAAACAGTCAGTTAGCACAGCGACTGCTAGCTTGCTTGCGGCTAGCATAGCTGCTTAATAAAGGACAATTAATCACAATAAACAGTCTTAAATATATAGATTGCCAAAATGTGTTGGTGATTGTTCATGACATCTATTTTTGTGCATCATTCGGTGTTGCTTGCAATATATTATTAAAAAACATCCAATGTCAGTTGCTACAACTGATGTTTGTTGTTATCGCATTGTAAGTATGAACTAAAAAGGTAGATTTAACCAATCATTCAACAATACTCAAACCAAATAAAACACAATCGGCCTGAATCTACGTGATGCGACAATTTTCAGTCCAAAAAAACATCAGGGCCAGGGTGATGGGTAAAGTGTATCTGCAGGCGGATGGCCAGATAATATGTCGGCACTGGACCGATAAAGATCTCCAGTTTACAGACCTGATGTGTAGCATCAGTCCTGCTGTCAGCATCCACCGCCGGTGAGTCAAACACTGCACTAGTATCAGCTCCATCCTCACCAGCTGCCAGCTTCTGCAACGCATCCTTCAACGACCTTGAAAACTTCTCCAATGACCTTGAACACGTCTTGTCCTTCACCTCCTAAAACGACACACAGTGATGCAGGTGCGGCGGAAATGGACAGATACATACGCCCAGGGTGAACAGTTATGGGTAAGAAAAATTCTAGAACCTTTCAAGGATCACCAAAATCACTTCAACACAATCTCTGGCTGGTATAAAAATGGAAATTGCATCAGGTCAAAACTCTTCCTATAAAGCTGTCCAGATTAACTTAATATAATAATAAGCAAATGTTAGATTTATGCTTTTTTGTCACACTTCACAAACGCAGACAGATGGCAAAGCGAACCTTGAGCATACGCCGGCAAAGAATCTTCAAATCTTTTACAACGTTTTCGTTGCCGGTAGAAAGTCGCAGCGAGCACAGAACTCTGACAAGAGTCCGCACGTCGAAACTGCTCGGATTTGACAGGATTTCATTCGACAGTTTCAGCGCAAGATCATCGTGTGGCACTTCATCCTAATGTTTCGTAACAGCCAGAAATGTCACATCAATAATAAGGTGGACAAATAACAGGTTTCAAGGCACTCAGCACAATATAAAAATGCCAATACACAAAATGCGATAACGATGACAATAACAGATTGGAACAATGAAAAAAACAATCAGAAAAATAATTATTTAAAGGAATCCACCTGCAAGAGCAAATTAAGGAACTAGAAAGCAGTTAGAGCCCACTCACCTCGGCCAAATGTTGTTCGCTAGGTGGCAGCACCATCTTCAGTTTTGCAGCGGTTTCCCTTATGCCCCACTGAAAGCAGTGGTAACGAAAATTTCAAAGTGATCCAGAATCCAGGATTCCTTCCGGATCACCCCCAAAATTGAATCACTGGTAGTTTGTGCCATTCCCAACATACTCTCAAAATTTCAAAAAGATCTGTCCATAACTTTTTGAGTTATCTTGCTGACAAAGAGACAGACAGACAAAGTCTGGCAAAAACATTACCTCCTTGGCAGAGGTAATAAAACAAAAACAATCCAACACTTTTGACATTTGTTTAACAAAAAAATTTTCAGCAAGTTCCAGGCTCAGTTGAACAGACTGCTGAAAACTGATGAAGCAAGACTTTTGACAGGCTACAACCAGCAGCAGCAGAGCACAAACTAAAAAAATCTCCAGAACTAGACTAGAACAGATCATGCCTATTCTATAGCTGCGAGGACCCGCATGTAACAACAAGAAAAGCCCTGCTAACGCTAATGGGAATGCGCAATAACTGTGATGCATGTTTGAAAGCCCAGTAAAACAAAGTCTAAGTCAGTCGCCAGACGACCTGTGGCTAGTGTCTATAGTGTTTTACTCATACTCACCAGAGGGGGATGACGTGTCTCGCTTAGCCAACGCCGTATCGGCTGGATATAGCAAATTTTCCCTACCCCCTCTCACTGAGTGCCCTCGATCGAGATGACCCCGTTCAAATTTATAAAAAAGCTTTATTGACCGTAAAACTAGAGTCTTTCATGCATCCGTTGGTGAAGATTTGGTGATCGTAGCTTGCACCGGTTTTGACTGACAAACGAACAGACGGATGGACAAACAGACGAACGGACAGACAAAATTGCGATGGCTAAGATGCGCTACAGCAGTAGCTGCTGTTGCGCATAAAAACCGTATGGTGCCCCAAAGTCGTAACTTCGGTGACAATAAAGCCGCACCTTGACCACGATACTGGCACTTGGTGTCTGCTTCGCTGCCATCGGATGTTGAACGTCGGTCAGTTCAATCAACAAGTCTGCTACGTTTGTCACTTTCACCTCGGCCAACGGGCTTGTGTTTGGTGCATCAAACAACGCCCGTAGTGTCGGCAACACCGCTTCAGCAATCAGCTCCTGATTGCATCTGATACACAACAACGGAAAACACCATTCATCCCGAATTCTTGCTTGGCTCGAATAGAATAGGCACACACAGCAAAGCTGAGACATTCGGACAGATATCCCCAAAAAGTCAGTGGGTAAATCCACCTAAAAACCCACTAAAAATTCACTACAAAAATCACAGCTACCGTGCCATCTGCCACCTTATCAGTTAGCAATTACTGATACTGATCTCAATAATACTAATTTCTTATTTCACAGCATGCATGAAATGACATGTATAAATCAAAGACTTGATTACCGTGATGCAAAAGCATAGATGGGCAGAAAAGTTCCGATACAGTGGCGCAGCTTTGTATCATCCTCCGTGAGTGGGTTGTACCAAAGTAGCAAAAGGCGAGTCAGCAGACTAGGTGACACCACTCGGCCAGCAAGCAGAAGCTTCGCAAAACCCTCAGCACAGACCGTACGAATCTCCGAACTCTGCATGGTATCAGAGCACTAAGGAAAGAATTAACCAAAAAGTGCGCTAATTTGACAATAAAAATCAAAATAAAAGTCAAATAAGCAAACAATAAACAGGCAAACAATACAAAAAGGTAAAACTTATAAGTTTCTATCATCATCAACATACTAACATTAGCTGTGTGCAGTTTGTAAATATGACTGATTCAGTTTTTGGTTCAATTTTGAAAAAAGTGGTTCTTGGATCGGTTTTTTTAAAAAAAACAACAGTTTTCGATTTTTACCATCTGATGTTTAGTGTGTTGTATACAAAACAGCAGATTTAGAATTTACACTGATATCGTCGTCCACGGTAGCCATCTTTTACTTTGCATATGACGTCAGAAATTAGGCAGACTGCTTTGTGCGCTGTAATGGTCCAACAAATTGTTGGTCAAAGTGTTTCAAAACTAAGCCTAAAAAGGCTACTTTGACTGCCATAAAAAGTGTAAAAAAGACGACTAAAAACTGGCCATTTGGTTTCTTAAAAACCAAATTGCGGAAACCCAAGTTTTTGGTTTTCAAAATTTAACGCCGGTTCGGTTTGATTCAGTTTTTAAAAAACTGAAAACCAAAATTTTCAACGAATTCCACACATCTTTAACTAACATAATAGTTACGACTGCTGTTATATGATCTGTTTTCCGAAGCAAAAATACTGAACTGATTATTACTGAGAACTATTTTTCCTCCTTTTTACGTGTACCTTCCATGTCATTTCATAATCAATAAAGAAATAAATAGGCAGATACAGAAATAAATAAGTCACAATATAGACATATGAAAAATTCTGAAGTACACGGCTTACATTACTATCAAGCAGATCAGTCAGAATGGTAAGAATATCGGCTCCAATGTCGGTTGTCTCCTGCTGCTGCTGCAGAGGCTGGGACGAGGCCTCAGAATGCAAGTCATCAAAATCATCATTATCATCATCTAGCTGATCATCACCCGACCTATCGCTTTGCTTCTCCCGTGTACTATCCTCATCAGTTTCAGCTGCGGTGGACGTTTTATCATTGTCATCAGGCGTCGTCATCTCAAGCTTGAATGCCTCCAGTCCGAAGAAGAGCAGCAGGTCGAAGATCGCATTTAGTGCCGTAATCTTCACCGTCTCTTGATCCATACGAGACACCTGGATGTTAGACAGCCGATGATGTGATCAAAAATATGAAATAATAATCAAATGAACATTGCATGAAGAGTAAAAAATATAAAACTAGAAATTTGGAGCAAAGCCCCTAAGTCCGATTGGGGGTTAATTCAGGGGGGTCAAAATTCTCCCGGTAGCAAAGTCAAGTGACCGCAGTCAAATGCATTAGCATACGCAGAACGCGCATTGTTGACTTAGGGTGAGCCAACATCCAAGCCTGTAACTTTTCTGTTAGTGGATCAAAGTTCACTAAACTTTTTTCGTTCAATGTGGGAGGGATGGCGGTCGATCAAGTCTGTTATCGATTTTCGGTACGTCGATCCAGTCCGGAAATATTCATGGTCAAATTTTGAAGAACGCCCGAAATCGCGCCAAATTTTGAACTTGGGTGGGTCAACGTCAGTGCCTGTAACCTTTTGTTAGTGAACCAAAGTTCACCAATTTCTTGCCGAACTCAGCAAGAATTGCCTGTGATAAAGTTTGTTTCTCATTTACGACATTGCAATCGATTCCTAAGATATTCACGGTCAAAGTCGAAAGTTGTCCGAAATTGAACAAATTTTCGATTTTTTGGCCCTCCCAAATTTTTGGGGGCCTCCCAAATTTCTGAGGTGCAAGTCGCCCAAAATTTGTACATAAGTGATTATGTCCACCTTATGGCCCGTCATGTGGCAAAGTTTCATGGGGGTACTCCTTTTACCCCCAAAGCTACAGGCATGGATATGTCAAATCTTAAGCCAATTTTGGACCCCTTTTGAAAAAAAATTGTAAGGGGGACCCAGTCCCCGTTGGGGGGGTGCACTGATAAGACTTGGTCATTCTCTAGTGCAGGTGAAAATTTGGGGGCACAGCTCCCATTAGGGGCCGAAATATGGTCTTCCGAAAAAGACCATTTGGGTGGGTGTGATTCCACATCGAGATCTCTGCATTTAGCGGAACAAAGTTCACGGAACTTTTTTCACCGAATGCTGGAGGAATTGCGGTAGATAAAGTACTTACCGATTTTGAATATCCTCATCCATTACGGAAATGTTAGCCGTTAATGTTTGAAGTGACCGAAAAGAGGCCAAATTTTGCATGTTTTTGGCCAATAAACTTTTTTTCGCAAGCTCCCCTGAAATTTTGGACCAGGATTATAAAATTGAACACAGATCTGAGCACGTGCAAAACTTCGTGGCAATCGGCTGATGGAGCTCGGAAATCTCGCGAGGAAAAAAAAGAAAATAAAATAAATGCCAGCAAAACATAAGCCCCCTCTGAAAGCTGTCGCTTCCGGGCGAACTAACTAGAATTCAAGATAGTTAAAATGCATACTCAAATCAGTTAACTACACAGTAAGGATGGCAGAAATGCAAGCATTAATATATAGAAATTCAAACTAAATTTTCCAGAATAAAAACAAGCAGCAGGAACATGGTACATGCATAAAACTCACGAGGGATCAGATGGGTAGAAATATGAGTAACGCTGACATGATCAACTAAATCCATTGCAAGCAATAATATAGCTCCAGAAACTAATAAATCACCCACAGAGGCACAAGGGTCCTGTCCAATACAGAAATGTGAAGTACTAACGACATTTGTAAGAAGGTTACCTACCTGAAGCAGAAGAACAATGCGTTCGCGAGCCAGGTCGATACTGCGGAGGCAACACAACCCGAGCGACTTGACAGCCTTGTTACGAACAGCTGGATCGGTGTTCTGAATGCCTGGCAAGATCTACCGCAAGTACACACTGTAACTTTATCCAAGTGCTGCAACTGTACTGTAATCTTTAACAAGGAAAAATGTGCCGCGTTTTACTCGCTCATGTAACTCGGTTGCTACGCATTAAACTGTGAGAAACGTTTGGCCGTCAACTGATACGTTGAATGTAACCGCGACAAAAACATTAGCTTACAAAAATACAATTTATAACACAAATCAATCCCACAACATACTGTGCCAACTAACCAAAAAAGACTTCAGCTACGAGACAAACGAGACTGATCGGTAGTACCAGAGTCTCCATGAGTGAGTGCAAAGCCGGAGTCAACTTCTTGAACCTCAGTTCAGTCAGCAACTCCGAGACGATTCCGAGACACTTGAGTAGCGTCTGTGAGTCAGTCTGACAGCACACAGCATCTACTGCCATTCATAAGAACTATACTTATCATCTCTGCCAAGGTGAGCGTAGTGAACATTGGAAAAGATTAAAAGATTGGCCATTCTGTCCTTCGTTCCTTCTGTGTACATGATGACTCATAATGGTAATGACGTCATTGCACCAACAGCACAAGCAGCAACGACGGCTGTTACTTTCCCCTCACTCCCCTGCAGCACAGCGGCTCTTCCTTCTCCCTCCCCTTTCCTTGTTGTAGGGTGTAGTTGTACTTGTAGGTGTAGGCATAGTAGTAGTAGTAGTATATGTTTAAATCACTTCACTTGGTGGAGATATGCACTCTCACGAGCACCTTCTATTTAAGTAGGTAATAATTTCTCCTCCATCTCGTATATATCTCGAGAATTTTAGTTTTGATTAACTCCGTAGCAGAATAGACTTCAATCACCAACGCTTTAACAAATATCAGCAACAGTATAGTTCATTTCAGAAATTGCATTTACAGACAACTGCACACACACATAATAATGGAACGGTAAGTTTAACCAAGTTACAACAATGAAACAGATAGTTTAACCTTTACATAAAAACGTCATATGAAACACAGAAATGACCCAAGCCTACAATTATAGGAACTCGGCATTATAATTGTGCATGTGTAAGCGTAATGCCAGTTCTAAAAATCTTCCCTGTTATCCTCTAGACAGTCATCAATTCTTCTCCTTCTAAAGCAATTTGCTAAAGAAGAAGCTACTCGCTACACATTACTGAACTGCAATATGCCATACAACACTAATTCACAGAGTACCAACCTTCTCGGTTCTGACTTCAGTGGTGCCCGGAGTGGTTTCGGTGATGAGTGACTGACGACTGGCCTCCAGATCACTGATGTTCCGCTTCAACTCGGCCGCTCGCTGGAAATCCTCCTTCGCAACACAGACTTCCATCTCATCCTTCAGCTGGATCAGCTTCACTCGTATCCCAGCCAGCTGCAGACGACCAAACACAAGATAAGATGAAGATAATAGTGGCTAGATAGTGTAAGGTTACAGGTTTGACTCTGAGCCGGGGCACTGCCAGGTAACGAGCACTGCCAGGTAACGACCTTGGGCAAGTTGTTCACACACATGTGCCTCTGATTTGGTAATCCTAGCTTGCACTGTTTTTGACTGATCCACCCGTGTGACAGACGAACAGACAGATGGACAGAATTGCGATGGCTAAGACGCGCTAGAAGCAGTAGCTGCTTTCACACGTAAAAACTCAAAACTTGGTAGACAAGCACCAAGACACAGAAAACGACAAACACTTCTTTTATCAATGCCGACTACAAACAACTTCACTACCCAACTACTGTTCTTTGTTTATTTTTGGTTTTGATCTTTAACCTTTAGTTTTCAATGACGTTTAAAATGGATATCAGATCTACAATGCTTACATTTTGGATGACACTCAATGGTGAGATCTGTTACTAAACACAGAAAGAGTAAGCAATGAATGACTGGAGCTAAGTTCTTTAGCACTCTACAGTGTGAGTCAAAGAATTTTACCCCCTAAAGTTTCACCCAGAGAATTTTAAAGTTTCCACTTGAAAGCCCACTACATATGGACCTCGATGTAAAGTGTGAATGGCTGCCAAATTCACCAGATTTTAACCACTCAACTGTCAATGTGCAGGGTGCAATGCTTCAAACATTTTACAAACTTGACTAAAAGCTTAAGATCATTCCGAAGCTAAAAGGTACGCAGCAGCAGATGAGGGATGACTTGTCGCAGTTTCGCCATGTCATCTGAATGCATGTGCTTTGGCTGGTGGTAAACATTTCAAATATCAGATATGAACTTTAATAAAAAATTTTTTTTCATTGGATACGCTTAGCTGTTTTTATAACTGTAATATCCCAGCAGTTTGTGTGCACTTAAACCAAATGTTCATTGTCAAATATCAAAAACTAGCGTTTTGTGCCATGTGCATTGTGAAAATGAAAATTTCTCTGGGTGAACGTGCATAATATGGCATAACGTCATCAAAATTAAGAATAATTGAATGAAACTTTGTAATTTGGCATACATTTGAACATCAAATATGCGTGTAAAATATGGCTTTAAAATTTTCAGTGTTTGAAAAATAAAGTGCTAAAACATTAGGTGAGAGAGGTGGAAAGCAGAAGTGGAATTTTCAGATGCACACTGTATACTCAAACGTGAATCGTAGGTCTGACCTTCAGATCAAGCTGCCTGCGTTCTTCCCGCCCGAGTTCCTGCTGCTGCACTGTGATTGGTTCCCGAATGTCGGAGATAATCTCGGCAATGGAAGCAACGAAGGCGTCTCCGTCGACATGGAGCTGGGAGTATCTGGCCAGCACGCTGCTCACTATTGTATGCATCACGGAGTCCGAGAGCAGCAGATCGCGCAGCACTTGAATCACACACTTCCTACATAACACAGATACCAGGGTTGCAAAAAAAAAACCAAGTTTTTTTTCAAAAACCCAACCAGTGGGTTTTGGGGTTTCATTGCACTTTTTAAAAAATTTCTGTTTTTTTTTATAGTTTTTTTAGGTGAAGATGCTTTTTGTAAAAAAGGTAGTGTGATGGGTTTTGGGATTTCCATGAATTTTGAATTGGTTGAAGACTATAGTTTCAGGAACCGTAAAGCTTTTCCATAAATTTGAAGGGGGTCACACCGAATGAGAGTGCTACATGAGAAGAAAGTAGGAAAAATTTGTGATTTTAGCGAATAAGTCGCTATATCTCAATAACAGTGCGAGATAAGGCGTAGGTTACTATTAATCACTAATAAGAAGTCGTACACTGGCTCTCGACTGCCACTGAATTCAGTGACCTTGGATGACCTTCAACACAGAAATAGGGGATTTTAGGGTTTTTTTGGTGATTTCGAGCTGCGAGACACATTTCAAGAGTAAACTGCGCCGAAATCAATTGAGATAGACATGGAGAAGCTGCATATGAAATTTTCAGCATTGAACATAGATTTCGAAGGTTCAAGTCTCGATTCTCTAGGTTCAAGGAAACCTGTGCATGAGGGCATCAAAAAGCGGTACCATCGTATAAGTCGTTATTTTCCTGTTGTTGACCAGTCTTTTGCGAAAACGGTTGCAGATAGGCATGGACATGCTGCCTAGCACAACAAGCACTATTACATTCCATTATCAACTTAATCAGAACACCTGTTGCAACTTGAAATTTGCTAAATTAATATTAGCAGATTAACAAATCGTCATCGAAGTAGTCAAAGTGAGCCATTTTATTTGTCTCGAGTTTTGCCCCTAGTTAACCCCTAAGTAACCCTCCGATGATGCAGGGTTAACTTTTGATGAGTTACCCCTGGTTTAAACAAGGAATAGTAGTTGCAAAAATGCAATTTTTGCCTAACCCAGGGGTAACGCTTGATCGAGAGTTACCCCTGGTTTACCACTCATTTCAAAAACCAGGCATGACCGTACAATGCACAACACATAGCCAGTAGGTGCCATGTAAATACCGTGAAAGTTCATCGGACAGGTCAAGTGTGGAAATCAAGCTGACCAGCTGCTGCAGCATGAACTCATTCTTCATCCGTTCATCCAACGGCTGCTCAGGCTTCAGCCGATCTGCAACTCTGTATAGACAGACCAAGTACAACAACAACAACAACGACAATAACGTTCAATTTCTCATGTTCAGGGTTCCCACCTTTTACTGACAAAAAACCTAGGAATTTCCAGGACCCCCATGACAATATTTCCAGGACCTGTTCGTAGCCCACGAATGTTCAAATATAATAAAAAAGTAAATATTTAAGTGAGCGAAGCAAGCAGAAAATTTTTTGAACTGTTGTATGCAGTATTTAAGTCAGCAAACAGTCAACAAATCTGGATGATATACTACTGCTGCTTGTTTTCCATTTCAGCCTATGAAAAAATGCGTAATTTTCAAAAATATTTTTCCAGGATTTTCCAGGACCTTAGGCTTCACTTTCCAGGACCAAAGTGATTTTCCAAGACTTTCCAGGTCCTGCAATTTTCAAGAAAAAAATCCAGGACTTTCCAGGAAGCGTGGGAACCCTGCACGTTCAACCATCCGATGGCTGTTCATGCCTCAGCAGGTCAGTAACACACTACACATCAGAAACATGCGGACACCGATGTGTGTGCACGAACTGGACGTGCATCTGTGGATGGGAAGCATATCCGCAAGCATTCTGTGGACGTTATCGCAGATGCGGACACAATTTTTGATGCTTTGCAGATGCGGACGTTACCTGACAAAACCAATTTCTTTACTGAAACATTTCTACTTTCTAGTAACAATAATATTACAAATCTGCGCTTGCACTGCAGTTTTTACACATGCCACACTGGTTAAGATTAGCTCTGGGATCCAGTTGATTTCTAACATAATCACTGTTGCCGGAGTGCGGACATGATCGCAACGTAATTTCTGATGACTCTGCGGATGCGAATGCTACCATGCAGACACGGACGCAGAATTCCAGGATCTGCCCATCTATGCTACATATGCATTAATGACAATTTATCTCTCTCAGTCTGCCCATTTTCACGTGGTCCGCGCAGGTCAAGACAGGGTTACCACACGAAGTGCTCTTTCTGGTTATGCACGCCATGCACATCAGCAGTATAATAACGACATACAATAAAAAAAATCATCTAAGCTAACATGTTACTGTACAATGCCCAGAACATAAAGCTAACAATAAACGGATTTTCTCTGCAACAAGATCTTTCCCGGATACTATCCAAAGTTCTGGTCAATCTCGTACCGGCTGTCAAAATTCCGTAGTGTTTCCCGGTTTTTCCTGACATGTGGTCACTGTAATCTCCAGCTTGATCAGCAACTGCCACCTGTATCAAAATCTTCCAGTAAACTTATCTATGGTGTCACGAATGACGCACGTACCTGCGGAGGAACCTGGCATAGACGACGCCCGTCGGCAGAACTTTGTCCAGGAACTCGTCAGCGTCGGTGCCGAGTGATCGCAGATGTTCACACAAACAGCGCCAGTACATCGTGCTCTCACAACTCAGCTTCTCCTTCAGCATAACATTCCTTTCACACCAAACATCCATCAGTCACGTACTATGGCTTAGTTGCATAACGATTAGAATGTTAGACTCAGGATCAAAAGACTGTGGGTTCAACTCGCAGTCAAGTTGCTCTCAGGCAGTGATTTTCAGCATTACCCATTTTAGGAACCGAGTACCTAGTTGGAATTACCCAGTACCCACCCGGGTACCTGGACCCAATTTCAACTTTTAAGCAAGTAAGGAAAACCGACAATTACGTCACATTTTTTTCAGAAAGTTAGGTTTTTCATATAAAACATCCATGATCTGTCTATGATTACACGCGAAAGCAGAATGCTTCGCGCGTCTTTGCCATCGTCTGGGCGTCCGTCTGTCTGTCCGTCACACTCGTGAGCTGTATCAAAACGGTACAAGTTAGGATCACGAAATCTTCACCGCGGACTGCCCCAAGGTCTCTAGTTTATCGTGACAAAACTTCGTGCCACTGGCTGCAGGGGTTCCCCTCGAACGAGGGCGTCGAAGAGGGGTACCCCCCTTAAAAAGACGTCATTTTGCCGTTATTGGCTCGAATAATGTGAAAACGGTTGCAGATAGGTACATACATGC
>Ga0209367_1001146_pt1 | contig 31369 bp, 18 predicted proteins | sample WorMetLIZISLAND2_FD_187412 | JGI IMG/M metagenome (GOLD analysis project Ga0209367, IMG submission 187412) | Marine gutless worms symbiont microbial communities from Max Planck institute for Marine Microbiology, Germany - Olavius geniculatus... ...
CACCCCCACTACCCGACAAGCCGCCACCCACTGTGCCAAAGAAAGAGGTCTGGTCACAATGCTGTTATTGTTATCTTTGTCAAGTATAACGTAATAAACTTGGCAGAGATAATGTTTTTACTTTGTTCTGTCGTTTTCTTTGTGTGCAGCGGCATGATATCACAATGACATCATTGCAGATAGCGCCAAAATGATGACCGATAATGTCACTTGTGCCCAAAGGTCATAGTCGTAACCGCAAGATCTTCGAGGCTTCATATTTTTATAACTGTTTTAGATAGATGCATGTCATCACTGACCACCCATAGGAAAGCAGGTCAAGCAGTCACATGATTCAATGGTCACATAACGCCACGTGACCCCAAAAAGACAAGGTCGCGTCCTCTTTATCTTTTCGGCTCCATGTCTGTGCAAGACAGACACATGGTCACAGTGAACCACTTATACTGCATGTGCGTCGGTCGTGTGACCAGTGATGTCACGTGGTGGCGGTCGGCACTGTTCTTTTGATCTTCTGAGTGGCACGTTTATGACAAACTCCTCTGCCAGCTGCTTCTGTCTTCTGCGCTTTTTTTCAGAGTCATGTAGTCTTTGCTTGTGATGTCGCTGACCATTTGTAGGTGCTTTCATCCTTTTGTTGCTTTGCCCAACATCCTGCCTTTCATTATATCCAGCAGCAGCGAATCATGTCACAGGATTTGCCCTATCCATCGGAGTTGGTGCTGCCATACTCTATCCAAGATGCTTTTGGACTCTTGGACTCTTTGCCGGACTTCATCTTTTGTTACTCTGTCAACACAGCTGATCTTTTCAGTCCTACTCTAAACCAAGATTTCAAATGCTGATAACCTTTCTTGATCGGCCTGCGTCATTGTCCATATCTTAGCACCATACAGAGCACTGTGCGCTTTGTTATTTTTTTATTTAACTCTGTGTCCCACTTTTCAGTTAGTAGCAGGTTTTTGTTGGCACACATGTTGCAAAATTTCAACTCGTTATGTCTGAGCAAAGGTTCGTCCAATTCACTCTGTTTTGTTCCAGTGTATGGATTTTGGGGTCCGTGGATTCGTTGCCGCTTTCTGCGGTCATGCCGGAACATTCTAGATGGATTTTAGCTATGGACCCTTAGGTCCGTTTCATATTTGGTTTGATGCCTGGAAATTCTGGTTTAGGGTTTTCAATATCGGCACATAATGTGTGCGGTGTATAGATACGAGATTGTCACTAATATTGTCTGTGTATACTTTTTTCGTAATTTGTACTGAACCATTCGTTATTGCCATGCATCTCTCTGTCTGATGTAGAATCGCATATTTGATACATTTAAAGCCTCATCGGCCAACATTTGCATCTGTGTCATTCTGAAGTCTTTATTAATATACTTTGCCATTTAAACATTTATTAATATCTTTTGTTATCGGTCTGTGACGGTCTAGAAAATGTACGAATTTGATACATCGAAGGCCCCCACTGCCGGTGTCCAGATTTATGACACTCCAAAGGCCGTTGTACCTGAACCTCGCCAGAGAAAACCATCCGTGCCCAAACCAGCCGCCATAACATCAAAGTTTGTACATTGTCTCGCTTATAGTGAATTGTGCATAGAACTGTTTGTCAGATTAGCATTTTTGTCCCATTGCAGTTACTTTACATTTTACGATGTTGCACTCTTATACTGATTTCCTATGTTACAGTGTGTTAGAAATTTTTCGTGTTATTATTATCATTATTAATTATTCCGACTGTTGGAAAGTTCCAAGGGTGTCGCAAAATTTTGCTATAGCAAGCGAGTGGAATGAACATCAGTCAGGATTATTATTATATTATTCATAAGAATTTTTTTCCCAGTTAATACATGTAACTAGTAAATACTGCTTCTTTGTGTCGTATGTTTTTTTCCGTCTTTCATTTTCTCTTTTTGTGTGCACTGTAGTGTTGTTTGCTACCTTTTGGGTGAATAAAGATGTATGTATATATATAAACCTGTTTTGTTACACTGCTGGATTACATAGTCCACACTATTAGTTTTGAATTCTTTATCTGGTACTAAACATGCATCCTGCAGTTTATCTTGAGTGCGCATTGAAGCTGGTATTTGATCGTCAGGTTTGGCAGTCTGTCAATGGACAACTTCCGCTGTATTGCTGTACTTGGTCGTGGACACTTTGGCAAGGTCAGTCAACTTTTTTGTGGTGTAATGCGTGCTTTATTCTTAGAACATTGGAACATTGTGCATTATACAGTAAAACTTCGTCATAACGGACGTGGTTAAAACGTACACTCAGTTACAATGTACCGACTTCTATGGTCCCATCAGCCTGATGATGATGATGATGAGGAAGGACGAATTAACTTTAGCGTGACGTTAAGTCCTGAGACTACAAGGACACGTAACAATAAGCCTAAACAGTGAAGTCATGTAATAGTAGTCAGTGCACTGAGACGTTGTTAGTCATGATTGTAAGCCTCCTATTCTTTATCATAGGATGTCTACTGGATATAACGTACTTGGTTATAACGTACCCGTGGTTATTACGGACGCCATCTGTGGTCCGCAGGCCTGCAGAGGCCCTGCATCCAACAGATGTACTCTGATGTATGGACCACCCAGCTAGCACAGCTTGGTCAGTAGTCGGCGAGCGTGAACACGACCACAGACAACGATTCACACACCCAGGTGCTCAGTGCCCCAGTGAGCTGGCGTTCCAGGGATGCAGCGACTGAGTGAGTGGCCCAGTGGGGGAGGGCAATTGAATACCAATAGACATCGTTTCAGCGTGTATGGCGTGTACGTGTAATGTGATCCGTTTATGACCAGTGAACTGCCTCTTAGCAGATTCACGGGCCTGCCAAGCCAGCCCACTCACACTGTCTTGCGTTAGACTGTAGATATCGTGAGCAACTGACCGACAAGGACAAAATTGCTGCAGTGATGGCGCCTGCTGAGCCAGGCAGCACTACACCGTTGGCCGAGGAGGAGAAGGAAGGAGACTCGACCTCCCAGGTTGTCTACAGGCTATGAAGGCCTTGGATGCTTTGCTGCATTACCTGCTGTGTGTCAGCGACAGCGAGAATGCTTAGATGAGCCTGCTGACTGTGGAGCAGTTTTTCACGTTGAAAGAACACTGCACTACCCAAATGACATCGGACAATTTACTAAGAAAATAGTAGGCCTGTTGTACAGACCATACACTGTATACTAGAAGACTGATCTGACGTTTGATAGGTGCATTTGGAATGCATGTATTTGGATTGCTAACAACTGCATTTTTTACTTACAACGTACCTTGGATATATAGCATACCATTTTTCCCGTCCCTAGAAGTACGTTATAACGAAGTTTTACTGTACCTTGCATTTTTACCATACCATTAAACCAAGTTTTTAGTGTTGTAATGAGAGTTTGGTGTACTCTTATACACAACAGAATATATATGGTGTTTTACTATTTTGCCCAAGCTTAATTGTATTTTGTCTACAGCTACATTTAGGGTTAGGGGTCGGGGAAGGGTTAGCATTAGTGTTAATCAAAATGGGTTACTGCTATAAAAACATAAATGTATACAGTGCAGAGGCACAAAAAGTTGCTAGTGCAGTTTGGCATTAGATTTTGTAAAGAGCAAAGAGAAAAAAGTGTCACCAGCATTTAAAGCTTAATACTATTAATTGGTTTGCAGCATGTCAGCTTAGTATTTATTTATTTGCAGACAGCATGTCACTGTGCCATGGCATGCATGTGTCATTGTGTATGGTGTGTCCGTGGCTTGGCATCTTCAGATAGATATATATATCAGCAACCAGCATCGGATCCGTTTCCAGTTTGGTTCTAGGGTAGGGTACTCGTGGTAGGTTGATCCTACGGTCATGTGAACGATGACGTCATCTTACCCCCAAAAGGTCAAACTCATGATCCCAAATGTTATCTTTGAGGCTACATGTGTTTATAGCCGTGCAACGTATGTGCATGATCATCGTTGATTACAAATAGGAAACCACATATGCCGAGTCCATTGGTCACGGGGCTTTTGATCAAAGTCTAACCAGAACTTGCCGACACCCAATGTCACTTGTCTTGTATTGCTGTAAGTGATAAACGACCCTTGTTGTCAGACGGCATGTCTGTGAGTGTCTGCGTCGCTGTCTGTCTGTCCCTGGTCCGTTTGCAAAACTGCGATCGTTAGTAGTCGCAAGCCACGTCACCTACTGGCTTGTTACGTTTAACTAATTTCTGCTCTGTGCAGGTTCTCTTAGCCCAGTACAAGACAACTGGTGAATATTTTGCCATCAAGGCGCTGAAGAAAGGCGACATAATAGCACGAGACGAGGTTGATAGTTTGATGTCAGAGCGACGAGTGTTTGAAACAGCCAACACTGTCAGACATCCTTTCCTTGTGAACCTCATGGCTTGCTTTCAAACCAGGGTTTGTAGTAGTAATAGTTGTAGTAGTAGTAATAGTAGTAGACAGGAGTGTGTGGAACGGCCAACACTGTGAGGCATCCTTTCCTGGTGAACCCCGTGGCTCGCTTCCAGACCAGGGTCATTATCAATTGTTCTGCAAAATTTATAATGATGTGATAAAGGGCTAAATAAGTTGGTATGGTATCAGCCCGGCTGAAAGCTATGGAGTGTTACCTGCCATATGGGATCATATAGTGTTACTTGCCACCCAACACAGGTAAACGTGACCCACCATAACCCCTGCCAGACAGGCTGGTATCCAGTTTAACTACCTCGGAGGGATGGAAGGCTGAGTTGACCTTTTTGTTGGGTATGTACCCAGATGGTTTACCCGTCTGCAGACAGTCACCCGGCCACCTGGTAACCACTTGGTAGTGTGCTGACCGGGAGTCAAACCCATGACTTCTCGATTGTAAATTCTGCACCTATCGTTAAGCAGAAGCTGTAGTAGTAATCTAGTGATAATACGGAAATCAGTTTGGAATTTTTAAGGTGGCCTAAGTAATATGTGGCTCGGTAGTCTAACGGTAACGTGTCGGACTTGTAATCCTGAGGTAACTCAGAGGCGCAGGTTCAACTCTGCACTACGACCTTAGGCAAGTTGTTCACACACATGTGCCTCTGTCACCAAGCAGTATAATTTAGTACCGGTCAAAGGGCGGTGATGCCCCGAGGCTGGGAAGGTAACCATGGGTCTGGCGTCGCACTGGCCATGCGTCACGGACTCGAGTGGTTTATTCACCTACGGGCTCAACGGCCGCGAGTGGGAGATGAGCACCCCACCTACGCCCCAGATGGGGCATGGCTCCCTTCACCTTTACCTATGTAATATGAACTACTGCACTAACGGTCGTTTCAAGTGGTATTGTGGTGCTGTCTATGTGATAATCAGGAGCATGCAATATTCATTACGGAAATCACTCAGGTGGTTGACTTAATGATGCATATACTCACTGACGTCTTAGTAGTAGTATTCCTAGGCTAGTTGTAGTAATAGTATTAGTGGTGGTTGTTGCTGTTGTTGTTGTATTAGTTGTAGTATTTTCAGCTGTAGTAGTAATGTATGATGATACAGGAGCATGCAGTCTTTGTAATGGAGTTTGCTCGTGGAGGTGACCTTATGATGCATATACACACTGATGTCTTCAGCGAACCTCGGTCCGTGTTCTACGCCGGCTGTGTGGTGCTGGGCTTGAAATATCTGCATGACCACAAGATTATCTACCGGTGAGTTGGCACAGTAGTAGTTGTTGTTTCAGTTGTAGTAGTGTTCGTGGTGACAGTAGTAGTCGTAGTCGTAGTCGTAGCAGCAGCAGTAACACAAGGTAACTTCACAGTGTTTTAAGTACAACACAGCATGATTAGCACCATTAATGACAGCCTCTGGTGTGCAATGTTCGTGTTTCACTAGAACTGTTCAGATTTTTGTACAAGTATATGAACTGGAGCCACTGTTTTGCCAAATACAATTGCAGACAGACTACTTGGTATTATGGTAAAAAGCAAAGACCGTTAGTTGCTATAGCACGTGAGTGCTTTACAGTTTCAGAAGTGGCAGCTGATTGGCATGAGCTAATGATACTGCAGTGCATAATGCAGCTGTCCATTGCCCCCGTCAGCAAACAGTTGGACCCATGTTGCAGCCAGAAGATACCTCAGTCACACTAGGCTTTCACCAATAGCAGTGGTGTCAGGAACTGCAAGTTTTCGACGCATGCTGCAAATTTTGGACAGAATTTTGATAGACGACTGCAAATTTCCGACAGAGGAGATTATGAGTTCTCAAAATTTGTATTTTGTCCTTCAATTTCTCAAAATTGGGGGTTCTCAGCAGTAAATTAAGCCTTTTACCCTGGCCACGAAACCACTTACTATAGTCTGTGAGCTACTACTCATTTCCCATTTCACTGAGGGTAGGAGGCTGAGTTGACTTGATCATGTTGTTGTTGTCATTGCAGTGACTTGAAGCTGGACAACCTGCTATTGGATGCCGACGGCTTTGTGAAGATTGCCGACTTTGGTTTGTGTAAAGAAGGCATGGGCTTCGGTGACCGAACCTCCACGTTCTGCGGCACCCCAGAGTTCCTTGCACCAGAAGTGCTCACGGAGGCTTCGTATACACGGGCGGTGGACTGGTGGGGACTGGGAGTGCTCATCTTTGAAATGATGGTTGGAGAGGTGAATGAGGCAATTTAATAAAATTTTTTGTAGTTGCAATTTAAATTCACAGCACTCTATAGTGCGACGAATGATGCAACACATTTTACATAGATAGAGCTACATGACCATAGATATAAATCAGCTAGAGATGCGCTCAAATTCAACATTTTACTTGCGGTGTGCTTCATGACTTTCTGGCATCGTCATCGCATTATGACACACTTGGCTACTCGCTGTATCTGTGGGAAAACTGCAACATTTTGCCCTCCTATTTTTTAAAACTCTTGACACTGCTGCTAGCTTATGTAACAAGAAATTTGAGTTAATGCTCACGAGATGCGTGAAAGCCTATAGCAGTTCCTGTTCGCAAACTGTCAGTCTATCTCCAGCTATTTTGTCGCGACTTTTACGGGGGTACCGCTCTTTGATGCCCTCGTTCGCAGGTTTTTTTGAACATAGAAAATCGAGACTTGGACCGTCGAAATCTATGTTCAATGCTGAAAATTTCATACGCAGCTTGTCCATATCTATCTTGATTGGTTTCGGCACAATTCGCTCTTGCATTGTGTCTCACAGCCTGAAATCGAAAAAAAATCCATAAAACCCTCTTTTTGGCGTTCATGGTCATTCAAGGTCATTTAATTGGGCGCCAGTCGAGAACCAGTGTACCACTTCCTATTAGTGATTAATAGTAACCTATGCCCTATCTCGCACCGTTACTGAGATACAGCGACTTATTGGCCAAAAATCACAAATTTTGCCCACCCCCCTCTTATTTAGCGCCCTCGTTCAGGGTGATTCCCTTCGAATTTATAAAAAAGCTTTACGGTTCCTGAAACTAGAGTCTTCCAGGCAGCCGATGGTGAAGATTTGATGACCCTAGCTTGGACCGTTTTTGCTTGATCCACCCGTGTGACAGACGGACGGACGGACAGAATTGCGATGGCTAAATGGACTTTCAGTTGAAATTCAAAATAAGTAGGTTGACAGCTGCATCTGATATTGACAGTGTGATGATATTTTTGCATTATATCTGCTATGGGACTGTGTGTAGTCTCCATTCCCCGGGGACGATGAGGAGGAAGTGTTTGATAGCATTGTCAACGAGGAGGTGCGCTATCCCAAGTTTCTCAGTGCCGATGCACTCGCCATCATGAGACGCGTGAGCTCAATGAGTTGTTTTGACATCTCTCTGTGCTATTCTTTTCTTTTTTGCTCTTATTTTGTGTTTTTCGTACGCTAAATGTCATACTGTATGTTAAGTGATTCTTGCCAATAGGACTGTACCAAATAGTGGGTTTTGCTACTCGGCCAACTAAGAATAATTTATTCTGTCATTTGGTTAAATGTGAATAGAATACAAATGGTTGATGCAAGTTTATAGAAGTTATAAATGCTCTGCTTTCATCATTCTAACATACTGTGAAAAATTGCAAAGTCAGACATGTTGTGTCCGTGTCAAATGAATGATATTGGAAAAGGTCATTAACGACACTAATGAAACATGTTGTACTCTCGACCGTAAGCAAACTAAATCGCTTTAAGGGCTAATGCTGAAACATCACGTGTGGGCGTTATGCTGCACAGACTGATGGGCTTGTCTTCAATTGAGGCCAAGTGCAGGATAATCGAGCTGCAGTGTATTTTTTTCCCTACTATTTAGCCAAATACGGATTTTCTTTCTGGCTTCGAAAACGAGGCTAATAGCATATTTGATATGACCGTATTTTCTGAGCCTTAAGGCCCATAGGATGGCGATGATCTCCTTTTCCTTAGCCCTCTGCCAGACACCAGTTCACACTGCCAGGTCATGAATGCGAGGCGGGTGCATTGCATGGTGTGCCTGTTTATGCCTCAACTTTTGCTGGTACGTTTACCCACTTAGGGATGGAAGGCTGAGTTGGCCTGGGTGGCTAGCTAGCTATTCACCGAGATGGTTTACTGATCCCAGTACTAACCAGGCATCGATGAAGAACAACAGAGTTCAGTGCAGTGAGCACTTCATCGACCCTCCATTTTTTGATCTGGTTCGAATTCTGTTGTTTTCTGCATATGGAAATGGCGCAAATATTGGCTTGTGGCCAGTCAGAGAGATGTCACTTGCAGCGATGCTGTTTCTTTATGAGTCGTGATTGAAACTTATGTGTTAATGCTGTGCTATTGCACACAGCTGATGCGTAAGAACCCGGAGAAGAGATTGGGGTCGGGTCCGAATGATTCGGATGAGGTCATGAGACAGGCTTTCTTCAAGGTAATGTCTCTCTCATGTAGTAATTTTTGTAGCTGCAGTAGTAGTAGTAGTAGCAGCAGTAGTAACACTGTGCAGGCTTTCTTCATAGTATTCATATTTGCCACTCTTTCTCTGATGATCTATACTGGAGTTTGTTGCTTCTGAAAGTTACGACTGTTATGCAGTCATCCTAATTGAGCATGCTGGTTATATGCGAATATGCGATCGCATATTTTGCCAGAACCCGCATATCGCATATTTTTCCGTACATAATGCCATTTTCAGAATCGCATATGCAAAAAATTTGCACATATGCCGCATATTTCCACATATGCAGTTGCATTTTTTCAGCATTTTTCTTGTTCAATGTTGTTTTAAAACCGTTAAATATTTTTGGCGGCAAACGATTACCGGTATTTACAATTAGATGTTAAAGGTTCGAAGGTTAAAGGTGGTGATATAGCTCTTAATGGAAATCCCATCTCAGAGCTACGGAGCATCACCTGCCATATGGGATCACACAGTGTTACCTGCCACTCGACACTGGTGAACGCGTTGAGTAAATCAAGTCGAAAATGTCAAAACTGCAGAATAGGCCTATTAATGATCATGATTATGTTTCTCCGTCACTCGAAGTTGCATATGCCGGATATATGCGGCATATGCAGCATATATGCGCCGCCTATTTCGCCAGATTCTGCATATTTTCCGGCATATTTTACGTCAAAAAGTTCCGCATCTTTTAAGAAAATTCTCTGCTATAAACCAGCATCCCTACCTAATAGGCCTCATTACATGTTTTGCCTGTCCACCTGTTTATCCGTCTGTCATGTACACAGTGATGAATCTAGGATTCTAGTAGATTGGGTGGCAAACACTTCTTTATTGGCTAAAAGTTTGGGCTGGTAGTTGCTATCATATTTGCATTGCAGACAGTTTTTGTTTTTTTACATTCAGTATCGATTCAGAACTTTAGCGCTGAAACCTTGAACCATATGTACAAGTTCAGAATTGTAACATGAACTCGGTTGGAACTTAACTCGGGTGTTTTCAGTTGAAATGAGTATAGTTGCTATTCAAAAAAGTACTTGGAGATCTTTAAATACAGTTAACTTAGTCAAATCTTGAAAATGACTGTTACAACAATTGCACATTCATCATTTCATGTTAACATTGGTTTTTGTTACGCGCAACAGCAGCTACTGCTGTAGCGCGTCTTAATCATCGCAATTCTCTCCGTCTGTCTGTCTGTCCATCTGTCACACGGGTGGATCAGTCAAAAACAGTGGAAGCTATGATCACCAAATCTTCACCGTCGGCTGCCTGGAAGACTCTAGTTTCAGGAACCGTAAAGCTTTTCCATAAATTCGAAAGACGTTTCCCAAGCTAGGGCGCTAAATGAGAGGGAGTAGGAAAAAGTTGCTATATCCAGCCAATACGACGTTAGCAGAGCAATAGAGGCGACCTCTGGTGAGTACAAGTAATAAAACATAGTCATTACAGCCGCGGGTCGTGGCGGCCTCTGGTGAATGACTTAGACTTTGTTTCACTGTGCACCCTGGCTGTTGCGCGTTTCTGTTTACGTTAGCAGATCACTTGTCATTCATTTTTACACGTATTATGCTTGGTCTGATTTCCTCAGGTAATGCAAAAGCAGACGTTGGGTGAGGTGGAAACTAAAACACTTATTTAATAGGCAGTTATGCTGTTGTCTGTTCAGAGTAATTTTCTGCCAGCTATACACTGCGTTATTGTGTGTTTGTATGCACAGACTTTGAACTGGAATGATCTGCTTGCTAGAAGGGTCAAACCTCCGTTTGTACCAACTATTGTAAGTCACATAGTCTGTTTCTGCATTTGTTTTATTTTGTTTAGTTTTTGGCCAAATTCTGAATTCACAGTGTTCGGTGTAAGATGTCCTGTTTCTAGAGAATCTTATGTGCGCATTTGTAATTTTTACATCTGTAACAAATGTTGATTTTTACTGTTTGATGGAATACGAATATCTAACTCTCTTTTAGTGGCCTAATAAAAATACAAGTACAGATCTGAAATGCTGCTAATATAAAGAGAATTGTAACTGTAATAATTTTTTTTTATTTACAGCGGTCATAATTATACATGACAATCCATTTTTATTTTACTACCTTGCATCATGATTGACCGTGAGGTAAGAATTTGTAAGTCAGGCTTTGAATATCAACCCACGACATTCCTAAGAAAAAAACTTCCGAAGTTGTATGCTGCTGATTCAGGGAGAACTTAGGCTGGATTTAGTAAAATATTTGGAACACTTTCAGAATCAGACCCCAGTAGTTTTCTATATCTTTCCGATCAGCAGCAGTTTGGCTTATTGGTAATGTTGTTAGTTGCATCGGCAAAGTTAATCAATTCCGGGCCCAGTCAGTACTTGGATTGGTGGCTGTTGGCAGGTAGGTAAACCATCTCGGTATGTGACAAGCCACCCAGGTCAACTCAGCCTGGCCATCCCTCTGTGGGTAGGTACAATGAGTACTTGCAAAAGCTGCAGCACATCATGTAATGCACTAGTCCCCTTATCTGTGGTCTTGCAGTGTAAGCTGGTGTCTGGCTGAGGTCTAAGTAAACGGCGATCAGTGCCAACCCATGGGCCTATGGCTCGGAAAGGCTTTGCCTTTATGTACTAGGGCCGCAGAAATTGACGATTAATTTCAATTGACTGATCATTAAAAAATTGATCTGTTAAAATTTTTGAAGTTTGTGGACAGCATCATCACCATCACTTTTGCTTTAGTTTGTGAAAGACAACAGCAACCAGTAGTTGAATTCTGCAGTTTGAAATTATTTGATTAATTGTAATTAATTTTTACCTCCGCGAAGGAGGTAATGTTTTTGCCGTTTTTTGTTTGTCTGTTTATTTGTTTGTCTGTTAGCAAGATAACTCAAAAAGTTATGGACGGATCTTTCTGAAATTTTGAGGGTATGTCGGGCATGGCACAAACTACCAGTGATTCAATTTTTGGCATGATCGGCCAGTAATCCTGGATTCTGGATCACTTTGAAATTTTCGTTACCATTGCGTTAAAGGGGGCATAAGGGAACCGCTGGCAAAGCGAAGGTGGTGATGCCACCTGGCGAATAGCTTTGCCTTGGCGGAGGTACCTGCAGGCTACGACTGCTTTCTAGTTGGTAATAAATCAATTAAAGAATTCTATTCTGTTTGTTGTCGGTAGCGTCACCCAGAGGACGTGAGTAACTTTGACGAGGAATTCACGGTAGAGAAAGCTGTGCTGACACCACCGCGGGAACGACGACACATCGGCGACAAAGAACATCAACTGTTCACCAACTTTGACTTTGTCGCTTCCTGGTGCCAGTAGCAACCTGAACTCTGGGTCACTTCGGTGACAAAGAACACTGACTTTGCCTCTTGATGGCAGTGATAACCGGAGACGTACGTCGGCTAGCTGGCTGCCAACATATTATGTGTAGGGTTCCCGAACCTCCTGATTTTGTTTTGTGTGGTGATTTGCTTTAACAGCGGACGTTTGCATAGGCCAGTCTATGATCATTTTTCATTGACAATATGATGAACCAATGCGTGAGTTCATGTTTCGTCGAGAAGTAGGATTATCTTTTTTCTAATCGACATCCGCTTAATCTGACATCCACTAAGAACCGAATCTGATTAACTTACTTCTTAACCATAGATGAACTGAAAACCGATTAGAAAGTTTCTAATCGCTAGGGATTATGAAATTATACCTATTCTTTTGCATTGGAGCTCTCTGGTGTTAATCGGTAATGCTCGGATTAACTTTGACGAGTTTCCGATTATCTTTCTTCTTATCTGGCAGATAATCGGAAATGTTGGTTCGTAGAAGAAAGATAACACCGAATTCTAACTTCAGTTCATGTTTCCGATTATCTTGGTATTTATTCTAACGTACAGGGTGACCACTGGTCTGGAATTACCGAGTGGGAATCAGCAGAGAAATAAATCTTGTCATGGTTGTGCAAAAAACTGGCATGGAATGTCTTATCTTGTGTTGGGGGCAGCAACAGTGTTCGTCAGTACTCAGTATGGTAGTTACAGTAGTGCATTTTTGGCATGTTGTTTACATTATACGGCTATTTTGTATTCCTATACTGTTCATTATGCATGATGTCGGTAATCGCAGTGTTTTATTTAAGAGCGCCAAGTAGTGTCGGGAATTTTCACACTGCTAAAAAGTGGTCACCTTGTATATAAAGAATTTGAGGTGTTCCAATTTTGTGATTACTTTGGTTTCGTCTTTGCCACACTGAAGTTTTTGACGTCAGATCCAGTCGCTGAGAAGCTCATTCCAGTTCTTTTGAGAAGCGGCTAACTAAGCATGTTTATGGCTTTTTTGTTGTAAATAATTTTGTTGGTGTGGTTACGTTGTCAGCTTGCAACCGACTGGCATTTATTGCAGACCACAGCTTAATGTACTTAGCGCTATCATGTCACAGAGATAAATATAAAATACCACCCATCTACGATTGGTTTTATATTTTTATACTTTTTATTTTTATAGATTCAAATTTTGTTCGCGTGTATTTTGATTAGACCATAGTATATGCCTTGCAGCCAGTGTGAATTTATTGTTAATCATTCTTTTATTGCGTAAATGAAATCATAGGTTATGTTTGGTTAACTTAGTTATTGTCCTCAAGATTGCCTGCCTTTACTGCAGGTACTTTAGTAGCATTTCCAAATAATGGCTATTTTTGGTCATGGCTCAAGTAGCATTTTTTCCTGAATATTTGTGGGTTGAGCTAGGTCCCAATGGACAATTTTGGGGCTCTGCTGTCATCAGGGACATAGGTAGAAATTTGTTTTGGAGAGGTATAATATTTACTTTGCCGGATTTGGGGGAGATTTAAGTTCAAAAACCTATCGGACCGTTCTGACTTCATTGTTTTCTTGACCTAATTTTGGGGTGCATGTACTGATATGCCCCGTTATTATGCCGCCAAGTGTGTCATAGCTTTGAAATAAAAAGGTTTACAATTTGTCACTTACCGGTATGTGTGTGTTAATGTGTTATCATTCCAATAGTTTGACGTGTGCGTGTGCTTGAAGTTTCAGTGTGATGTTGATGATGTTGATGGTGTCACAATCTGTTGGACCATCTTCCTGCGTTGAACTATATTGTTCCTTTGATTAGTAATATATTCATTCACGTTTTTTATGTCGTAGTCTGTAGGAGATTTTATTAAGGGCAGTATGGCAGAACATCGTATCTATGATAGGTCTATGGCAAGACCACGTAACTACAAAATTCTTCAAAATGTTACTTATTATTCTGCCCGAAAATGATAGTTTTCGGAAGGACTTATGTTTTAGCCCAGATGTTTTATTTTTTTCCGAGCGCGAGATTTCCGAGATGCGTGGGCCGACCGGCGCGAAATTTTGCACGATGCTCAGTACTAAACCAAATTTTATAATGCCGGTCCAAAATTTTGGGGGTCGCACCCTAAAAAAATTTCTGGGGCCAAAAACATGCAAAATTTGGCCCGGTTTCGGACGACTTCGAAGTTCGGCGGCGAATATCTCCGAAACGGATGAAGATATTCAAAATCGGATAGTCATTCCGTCTATCGCGATTCCTCCTGCATTAGGCAAAATAAGTACGGTGAAGTTTGGTCCAGTGACCTTGGAGATTTAGATGTGAAATCGTACCACCCTAAAGCGCATTTTTTGGAAGACCATATTTCGGCCCCTAGGGGGTGCTGCACCCCCAAATTTTTACACGCATTAGAGAATGACCAAGTCTTACTAGCGCACCCCCCACCAGGGACAGGGGCCCCCTTACAACTTTTTTCAAAGGGGAGTCAAAAGTTGGCTTAACATGTAATAAAGGAGCGCTTATAACTTCGGAGTTAGGGGGTGTAGCCCGACGAAACTTTGGCACTTGATGCGCCTCTAGGTTGGGGTGTTACGCAAGTACGAAGTTTGGGGGCACCGTCCCCCTTAAAATTTGGGAGGGCAAAAAATGTCCAAATTTAGTACGTTTTATGACAACTTTCGAGTTTGACCGCAAATATCTCTGGAATCGATGAAGATAGCGACAAAATCTAAACGGCATTGACGAGAACGATCTCTTTGGCGTTGAACAAAAAAAATTGTGAAATTCGCTCCACTACGAACCAAGTTATAAGCGCTCACGTTGACCTACCTTAAGTCGACAATGCGCGTTTGGCGTATGCCAATGCATTTGAGTTCGGGCCACGTGACTTTAATGCCGGGAAAATTTTACCCCCCCCCTCTAATTTTTCCCAATCGGACTTAGGGCGCCGGGCGGACTCACGTTGGGCTTTGCCCCAAATTTCTAGTATACAATATGAAATACAGCAAGCGATCTGAGCAGTGTTTATCAACAAACTGTTCAAGAACAGTGAAAATACTGGGGAAAAGTCCGAAAAAATGCATTGCGTATAAAGTTGTTTTTCGCTTTTTTTAAATGCCATCGACAACGGATAGGATGTTTAATCATTCTGCGCTTTGATGTGCTGGTTGCAAATTTGAATATTTTATCATGGTAAACTTGAGTACCGTTCGTCCGCATCAATGTTATTGCTAGCAATAGTTTTAGGGAAATTTTGAACTCTGTGTTACTATTCGTTATTAATAGCATGATTTCGGTTTTGTACAGAGCAGTGTTGCGGCAGCAGTGACTGTTTGCATGTTGTATTGTAATGACAATGACAACATGTTTACGAGTGTTTTTGTACTTTGCTTTTGACAGCATGTGTGTCGTAAGGCATGCTTAGTTTTGTAGGAAGTACTGTAGTGTACATGTTGAAGTACTGTAGTTACTGTGACCCATGATTTTCCATGACCCAAACGTGACACTTTGCCAACAGCATCGTGGGTTAAAGAAGTAGGCGTGGCCAGAAGAAGTTGCAATTTTCAAGACACATGTTGCAAATTGTCAACAGAATTGCAACAGACAGCAGCAAATTTTATATAGAGGAGAATTCTGCCCCTAAATTTTCCCAAAATGGGGATTTTTCAGCCTCGGATTTTGTACTTTGGCATAAAAATTTTCCAACAGGATTTCTGACATTTTTCCCAGCAGCCCAAAATTTAGACGAGGCAGTTGCCCGACCTTGACACCACTGGTTGGCCTACATGAATATTAGTCAGTCCGCCGGTACTGAATTAGTGGCAGTGTGTGGCATTCGACCGAATTTGTGTTAGATGTGGAAAATTGTGGGTCACGGTTATCACTTGCATTTACAATAATTGGAATGTATACTTATTGTGGCAGAATAGTTTGATGTTTTAATGCTTTTATAACGAATATATATGCTACAAGCTCTCCCGGCATATCTTGTGCTTCTTAGCTTGTAGAAACTGTTAATTTCTGTAATTACTTTGTAAGATAGTTATGCCGTGTTTCAATTTTATTATTAACTGTATTGTGCTGTTACAAAAGTGTCCTTCGAATCGTTTCACATTCCTTGCCAGTATTTACAGTTTCGGTACTGTATGCCAACTGTGATATTATCATAGTAATATTATTGCAGATGTAATGTGTGTACTGTACAAGGGACCAAGCTAGTTATTTTCATAGACGTCTCTAAAGAATACTGATAGCACGGATATTATAGCTGGTCATTGCATTCCCTTTTCTCTCTTTGTTCTGCTATAAATGATAATACTTCGCTGGCATTGCCGGTACCATTGTGTTAAGAGGATCCAACATTCTACACCATAGAGTTCTCACGTAATACAGTGTCATGTTGAATGTATTTAAAGTATTTCAGTCTGCAAATATCTCTGTGGACTTTGCTGTGTCATTCACAGGATAATGTGCTGTTCTGCATCTGACTGCAAGGTGCTTGAATTTCTGATGTCACCCTGTGGCTGATTTCATTTCAGCCACACCTTGTACATAGTTACATCTTCCGTATTACACATGCTGTGAATAATGTTAGTTGACATTTCTACGGTTCACGTGAACCATGTCTGTGTTTTGATTTGGGATATCACGTCATTCGTTGCAAATAGGCTGTGGCTTACTTATGATAAACACAACAAATTTCCAGTTCAACAGTTATTATTATTGAAAATCATGTGCACACATTTGGATAACTGACGTTAAGAGAATATGCCACAAAAATCATGGTTCCTACTACTCTGCAGAATTCATTTTTCCTGACTTTCCAGGACAAAGTGAATCATTTTACTGGACTAATTTGTTCACGCGAAATACAAGTGTCGGTTTTCAATCGCTTGCAATCACACTAAAAACAAGGGAGGCAGAACAAATCTAAAAGTGGAGGCACGTATAATATGTGAGTGAAGCAAGCAGGAAAAATTTTTAGTTGTCTGTTCAAATTTTTTTCAGCACTGTTGTTAACTTTTGCACCTCACTGGTACTTTTAAATTCCCCGACTTTCTCTGATCTCCTGATTTTTCCTGGACTTTCCCTGACCGTAGGAGCCACGAAAATGCTGGAAATCAAATCCAACACAAACCGTAAGTCCGCTAACATAGGCCAATGTTGCGTGGAATAAACTATAAAGATAGTGTATAGCTCTCTATAGGAAACCCATCTCGGAGTTATTGAGCATCACCTGCCATATGGGATCCCACTGTTACTTGCCACCCAACAGTGAATGTGCCGTGCCTCAACCCCAGCCAGATAGGCCGGTACTCGATTTACCTACCCCAGAGGGATGGAAGGCTGAGTTGATCTAGGAACTATAAATCAGCATCCACTATGTGCCCAACTGTCCAGCTACAGCTGCATAAACCCGAAATATTTGGACCGAAAATCAGCACATTCCTCCCCTCCAGTGTTCCAAACCAGTTTCTATGACTTTCTGTTTACGCATTAGAGGCCCACACGGACAACAGGATGGCTGCATTGTAAACAGATTCTGTGACAGTATGTTGTTTACAACAAATACAAAATAAAAAAATACGGATGCAGTGCAAATGAGAAGAATCCAGACTTTTTAGCAATGTGCAAAATGGTAAGATGCAATTGATTTTCCCAGTCAAAATATGGTTGCCGCACAGAATAGCATAATTTGGCTTTTGGCATCAACTTCGTGTGAGTAATAACTTTACTTGCATAGTCATGAGTTGGAACTGTTCTATTCTCAACACGGCAACATATTTACACAAAGCACAGCAACAATTACAAAAAAAAAAAGAAATATGGTAACAATCAAAAACTAAATTAATCTTCCTTTGTAGAAGATTATACATCCATATAATAACATCCATTTAAACAAGAACTCCCAAATTTTCTTTGAAGATCTGGGCTTATTAAACATGAACTACAATATTATAACTCCTTAAAGTATTAAGCTTACTCTATTTAAAATCAATTGAATGGAACAATTTCTGCATCAAAAACAGATGCAGCATAGACTGGAAACTATACACTGTCCCAAAAAAGTCCCATTTTGTCATTTTCCAGATCTTCAAATATTAACCGATTTTCAATTTTTTTCACTGTGGACAATAAGCAAAACACAATTGTTGATTATCCCACCACACTTAAACTGTGTTGCTACACTACCATGTGGAACAAATTTCAAAAAATCATTAAAATCACTAATACATCTGCCAAAAAATTACATTTTGAGACAATTTTTTCTATCAATTTCCATATAAAAATTAAATTGCGTTTAGTTTTACATACATTTCTGATGTTTGTAAACAAAAGCAGACGATATTATAGTAAATAATATTTCTTAATGCAGTGACAATACCGGTGATGTAATGTGCCATTTAGCAGTAAAGATGAGGCTCTAATTAAGAACTTGTACCAGTTCAAAAAATAGTTTTCGGAGGATACTGACAGAATTTTTGAAGATAAACTGCTAACAGAGATTTGGGAAACATGCAGTACCAACCAAAGGCATGAGACCAGCAGATTAAAGCATGCACGTACTGAAGAGAACGTGACCACTGTGGATAAAATGGTATGCTTACTAAACAATAAAAGCCAGAAACAAACATATCATTCAACACACCAGATATCCAAAGAAATGGATCTAACAATGTGTAGCATCATACAGATCATTCACTGCATTTTTGTTTGAAGCTGTATTCTTTTTATCAACATGCTTGCTGTCTATTATTCTTAGTTTTTCGTGCATTCATATTTCTCAAGGTAGTGCAGTGACACGGTTACAGTGTGGTGGGATATTTAGTAATCACTTTATCACTAACTGTCTGCAGAATGCACTAGCGAAAAAATTTTGAAAATCGGTTTGAATTTAGGAAAGATATGGACAAAAAAACAGTGGGACGTTTTTTGGGAAATCATAATAATGGTAATCTGTAAGGACTGGGGAGCAAAGGTGTATTTTAAAGCAATGTCAGCACCCCGGAAACTGCATCTGGTGAGCTATTTTGTTCGTTACAATTTTCCCCTGAAGTTGCACATTTGGAGACCCAGGCTTGTCAAAAAATGGACCAGTTAAACACAGAATAATGAGAATTCCCAAAGTTTTCCAAGTCAATAAAAAATTCACCGAGTATTCTAGGTTTTCCACTTTCTAAGTTCGCGGCCACCCAGTTTCAGTGCAGCTTTTTCGGCGGACGGCCACGTTTGCGCGGCAACGGCATACGGATGTCGGTCGTGGCATCAAGGGGCCGGAGTTCCAGCCTGCTACCCACAACATCCGCCAACAGTCCCGAATTCTCTGGCACAATCACATACGAAGTTCCATCTTTGCCGGCAGCAATACAGTCACTAATATCAACGATGTTGCTACCTAATGCCTCCGATTCATCATCATCGGCTTCGACCGACGTGGACACAGCCGGTTTCGAACCCGGAATTTCGTCTTCGTCAGCATCCGCCTGTGCAGATAAGTACGTGTCGTCGTTGTCATCATCAACATCAGCAGCCATCGCTAACAGCATGGCGTCCACGTTTTCATCTATAGCTTCAACATCACCGTCAAGTACAGCCTCGGATGTTTCATCGTTGTCCTCATTGGTGCCTGCCCCGGACTGGTAATATCTCAGCTGATTCGTACTGCCCTTTGGACGGCCAACCGACCTCAACCGTTTCTGCTGTTTCATCGGTGGGGTATACCCGTCCCCCAGCTTCGTGGGACGTCCCCGCTTCCGTTTCTGCACCGGCTCAGTATCTTCCACGACAGTCTCGTGCTTAATCAGCGACACCTCAACTCCCTTCGACCAGCTCTCGTACAACCTCTGTAGCAGCTGCAGCCGGGAAGCAAATGCGGGCATCGACCTCGGCTTAGCGCAGAGCACTGCTAGCTGGTCGGTCATGTGACGAGCCTTGCGATACTTTTCCGCCTGTTCGACGCCCCTCGACTCAATTTTCGATCTCCCATGCACGCCCCCGCCATCACCGGACAAATCCTCCCCGTCCTCCGTATTGGATTTCGTGTCCAGCACCGATTCCGTATCATCGGTGTCACCGCTGCCGTTCGCCAGATTCAGCTGGCAGTGGGTGATGTAGTCAGCGCACTTCCAGCGACTGTCGAAGACCGAATCGTCGAACGCGACCCCACGCAATCGGCGGACGCAGAGCAGGTGTTTGCACGGCAGGCGTGTGCTGGTGTAGGTTCGGCAGGAACAGCAACCCAGGCGCGTCGTCTCAGTCCCAGCCGTCGATGTAAACACAAACGTATCCACGTCCTCGTCCACCTCGCTGCAAGTACCTACAAAACAGAATGTGGCAACATCTACCCGATTGCTGGTAATGACTGCAATCCCGAGACTGAATTCTCAATCCCGGGATCCCATTATTGGGATTGGACTTACATATCAGTCATCATTTTAGTATCCCTTATAGCAAGGCACATTCACCTGTGTCGGGTGGTAGGCAACATTGTGTGATCTCATATGGTGGGTGACGCTCCGTAGCTCTGAGATGGGTTTACTATGAAAAGCCATAGCATTTAACTTATTTTATGCATAGAATGTAGTAGACCCCTATGGAAAATTGGAGTGACTGATACTATCAAAATATAACTTACAGCAAAGAGTAAGACTAGCGCACATAAAATATGTTATTTATTGGATAGTTAGAGTACTAGGCCTATTAGAATCACATTTAACCTTAAAAAGTACTATTTTAACAAAGTTTCTGCAATCCCGAAATCCCAAAACTGCAAACACTGAACGCAGGCAAGCCAAGAACTTCCTGCACAGATATAATTTTTCACAAGCTCAGTATTCTCTAGAACTTTCCAGGAAGAATTTATAGATCTTAGTTGCTGTACTTACTGGCCATGCCATGCGGGGACCTTAACTGACACCTCTGTATTAAGGGTGTAAGTTAGCACTCTAAGTAACTGTCCCCTCTGTCAAGAGCATGAGGATTACAGTGCAGTGGTTAAATGTTTCTTCAGGAGGGAATTATTAAGGAGACTACATTATTTTTTTGGACAACGTGAGTAATATCCAGTTCTTCTCTTGAAGTTTGCTATTTAGCTTTTATCAACACTGAGTTCAGTTGGGGTTGCACATTAGGGAGACATAGTGGTCTCAGCCCTAGATGGCTGCTTAAAGTCCAAGTCACATCAGTTTACGTAACTGTTATAAAGTGCTAATTGGCTTAATCAAATGCTTAAAGTCCAAGTCACACTCATTAAGTCAATATTTATTAATCTTCCTGTTGCCAGTGTTAGCTTTATACTGTAAAAATAAAGTCTATTAAAGTGGACAAAAGTGACAAAACTGCACATGTCACAAACAACTATTAGTGTCAGACAGAATTTGAACACTAGCAGTGTCGATGGAGTGCGGTACCGAGCGAAAAGACTTCGCTTGCATTTTGAGAAGTCGCTGTCATACCGAAGGAGACCAAGTGTTACGACTGTATGCCTGTTCTGTTGCACCAATCGCTGACAGATTCCAACTTTCGCTTCCGGAATGCAAGCAAGTTACCCTCTCTGAGCCCCCGCTGCATCGACACTACAGCCAACTCACGGCGTATAAACTTCCTCACATGCTGAAATGCACGCTATAAACAAAGCGTTGTTCATGTCATCAAAATTCCGTTCGCACAACATTATTTTTATTGAAATTAATGTAAAGCAATGTTTTTATTTCAAGCGATCAGCGTATTATTAATTAGTATTATGCTCTACACATATTTAGGCAATAACGTTTTTTTGTGCGACCTGGGCTTTAAGCAGTTACCCAGTCTGCAGGCAAGCTCAGATAAAGTAAGGCCGTAAGTACCTAGTGTGAGGGACTCGGCATACTGCTGGTGGACCATGCGGAATGCGTACGGAGTAAGACAATCTCGGTACGGTAACAGATCCTCCGGGATGGATGTGGTCGGTTTCCTGGTAAGCATGTTCATCGCCTGATGCGTCCGCTCGGCTCGCATGGACACGAGGAAAGCGCGGAACTCGAGGAAGAACTGCTGAAGGCTTGCTATCTCGCAGCAGACGTTCTTCATCTTAGCGCTGACGCTCTCCAGGCGCTGAAGCGAAGACTCGCCGAAGGTCACGTGCTGTTGGTCCTTCAGTCCTTCGACCCACTGTGACCTGATCTCGTGCCAGTAGGACTGTATATAATCTAGCACCTGCAGAAAAATTTGTTACACAAATGTAAGCTTTCTGAATTGAAACACTAGCAGTTACTCCTCTCCTGCAGAATGTCTAAACCAGATGTTGTGACCTTTCCTTTTCGCATCAGAAGCCTACATAAGACGGATAAACAGACAAAAAGACATGAGCCATAATATGGCTTATTAGGATAGCTGAATTATAAAGTCAGTAAAATGTAGTTTCCAGCAAGTAAAAAAATCAAAACAGATTCAGTGCAGAAAAAAATCATAAATCCAGCAGTTACTCCTGTCCAATATTGGTTTTCTCGCACCTTCTTGTTTTCAATTTAGGAACCCATACATGAAACACCAGATCTAAGATTTGCTAAAGAAAAGGTGGACCTAAGCAAGTGGAGAGTGTAAGCCTATACTGGGGTCGGGGTTTGGAACAGACCCTCTGGTGGGGGGGGGCAAAAAAGCAAAGCCCCTGGCCCTAAAAGCATGTTTCCATTTTGCTTACAAAAGAGAGGCTAAAAGTTGAATATCTAAACAAAAAACTGACTGCACCGAGTGAATGGTAGCGACGACAAGCCCGGACTTTTGGTAAAAATTTCGGGAGCAATCATCCCTCTCCCCCTGACGACGACACCACTGCCAACCCACCAATTTCTGCTTAACAAATTCATACCTACTTTGATGGTAAATCACATTTAATAATTCAGCGACTAATGGGCTACACTACCGTCAGTGCATATGCAGCGTTCATGCTCATGGTTAATACATGACAACATCGTTTCAAAAACACACACATTGGCTATTTTTATCATCTTTCCGAACAACCAAAACAAAGCAAAACTGCTCTTTCGTAGCCACTGTCCCCTCCACACACATCGGCACTTCATCGGGGCTTTAGTGCCATAGGCACCTTTAGACCATTACGGTCTGAGACTGAACAAGCTCGCCACCTTCCTGAGGCTCCGGTCCCCCGGCCACAAAAAGAGTGCCGACAACGACAGAATGTGTCCCTCTCATTATTCAGCAACCTCCGTAGCCGATGCACTTCTTATGCATACACAAGAAATAATGGTGTGGATGTCATTTTATCCGTTTAACCCGTTCGTGCCTACAATCCCCAAAACGGGACACCTACTTTGACGGTAAATCATAAAACATGTCAGGCGATAATGGGTAAAAAGTTTGACTAAAGACCTGACTGCATCTGAGTGCCTCCAGTCGTTCCACGTGCCGGTTGTACATCGTCTCATCGCTGGAGTACGCCATGTCTCGCAGTACTGACAGGCAGTTGTCACGCACCGAGCCCGAGATGAGCATTTTCTCACAGGTGATGTCGTGACGGAACGTATACAGTGTGTGGTTCATGCAGATCTGCAGTGAAACATCTGTAAACACCGGCAAAAAATAAACGTAAATTATTTGCCACTTCAAAAAATACAGATGACCATTACAATCCACCTGTAAGGTGAACATACAGTAGTCACTCTCAGAACCAGCATTCCAGCAATGCTATACAATCTCAATGACATTCAATGTAGTTAATTGTCGAAGATATATTCAACAGAAAACGTTTTGTATAAATTCGTAAACATGGTGGACCTGCAACTATATCTTACCACAAACAACCGCCAACAAATTAAACAAATTCAGCAATTTTACTTTTTTTTCCAAACAATCACAGCTGAAAATATACAGCATGAACATCAACCTCCCACATATCTCACTTCTACGATAACACAATGACAAAAAAGTGCAACTAAATAATTGACTGAAACTCGGCTGATAAACAATATCATTACGGCAAGCTATAAATTCCCCAAATTTCAACCTTCATTACTAACATGTTGACACTCTGCTAACCACTCTACCGATGACTTCTTTGGAAAGCCCAAAAATCAGTACATGAAAGTTGTTATTTGATGAATTCACACCATTTATTAACCACCGTTTTAACCTTAACTTCACTCACAGAAAACAACACAATAGGCTACACCATTATTACCTCTACCAAGAAGATAATGTTTTTGCCAGACTTTGTTTGTTTGTCTGTCTGTGTTTTAGCAAGATAACTCAAAAAGTTATGGATGGATCTTTCTGAAATTTTGTGAAAAAGTCGGGAATGGCAAAAACTACTGGTGATTCAATTTTGGGGGTGATCCGGAAGGAATCCTGGATTCTGGATCACTTTGAAATTTTCATTACCATTGCTTTCAATGGGGCATAAGGGAAACCGCTGCGAAACCAAAGATGGTGCTGCCACCTGGCAAACAACATGGCCTTGGCGGAAGTCTGCAGGCTCTGACTGCTTTCTAGTTTGCATAGTTCTAACCAGACCAGAAGTCAACCCACCTCGATAAGTAAGTAACAGCTTATAGCTATGGCATTGTTTGCAGATAGTTATTGGTCCATTTGCTCATCATCAGTACTATTTTTGCAGCAATGTAAGTGTAACTTCATTAGGCCTACATCATAGTTCATTAGTCCACCACCCGAAAGCGATAGCTTTCGGAGTGGACTTTTGTTTTACCGCAGAGTGAGGGCAACTCCAGAGTATACAATCCACACCTAATAAAAAGTAGCTGTAGCTCTAAATCACGAAATACTCTGTTAAATAATGTCATCCGAATACAGGAAACCTGGAAACAGAGTGGTAAACACATCTCTCTCCGTGAAGTCGTTGTCGGTCATAACAGTCTGGGTCTTGAGCCAGGCCGGGTTGTGGTGCTGGAACGCCTCTATGGCAGCGGACACTGTGGACCGAGACTCGTCTGCCAGTAACATCAATGACACCACCTCACTCTGGCCATTGCCGTCTATCACTAGCATCAGATAGGCTGTGATCTGAAGCCCGGTCAGAGTGAAGGTTGGACCGACCAGCAGCACCTCCGGGTAGGCCTCGAATACGCTCTGCATGTACAGGTCCTGACAATCACAATGACAATGGGTTTTATTTCACACCTGCTGCTAGTGATTGCAATCCTGGGAGTCCGAAATGCGAAATTCCAGCCATTTTTGCCAATCCTGAATACCAGGATTGGTGACGTGGCGTAGTTGGTAACGCTTTTCGGCTGAAACGAAATTACTCTACGCTGGGCCTGGTTAGTACTGCGATGGGTGACTGCCTGCGGGCAGGTAAACCATCTCGGTGCGAAGCCTGCCAGCTAGGTTGACTCAGCCTTCTACCCTCCATGGGATGGTAAAATGAGCAGTAACTCATTTATATGGGTTACGAAAGGTGGTGACCTTAGTACAGCTGACTGGGGTTGCCTAGCTGGCCGCTGCATTAGCCTGTGTCTGCAGGCTGTACGTGGTGGCCGTGCGGCTGGCGGCTCGGGTTAGTGACGGAAAGCGCATTAGAGGCATTGTGTGCGAGATGCGCTATACAAATTGACACCTTTACCTTTACCTTTCGTGCGATTTGTAAGCCGAATCCCGAAAATGGGATCCCGGGATTAAAAATTTCTTAATCCTGGATACCAGGATTGAGAATCCAGTGACTGAGAATTACTCTCAATCCCAGAATACTTGCAACTGGATAGCCGAATAGTTGAATAACAGTGCGGGTATTTTGGGACTACAAAAATTGTTCAAACAGCACTTCTTCGAGTGTCGAATGATATGAATAACAATTCTAGCCATCTAATAAATAAAATATTTCATGTTGTATTTTAACTAGAACAGTCAAGTTAACTTGTTAATTAATGCATTAATGCGTTAATAAATTAACGCATGTTAAAAAATTAACACATGTTAAAAAATTAACACGTTTAAAAAATAAATGCACATGTGTAAGTTTATTTAATTTACTAAATTCTGTGAAGCAAAAGTTCCAATATTCCGTTAAACTGCGGTTATTTGACAATCAAATGAATTCAAGTAACTAAACTGTAGTTGCTGTTCCATCACTACTGTAAATAAATATTATTTAGATGACAGGCTAATGGATTTCTATGCTAGTGGACTAGCAGTGATGTTAGTTATAGCTGAAAAATGTGCTTCTATTTGCTTTCTAACTTTCCATATTATATAGGCGGGGCCCCCAAAATGTTGCGGGGCCCGGGGTAATTTCCCCCCTACTCTCCCTTTTGACAGGCCTGGGTGCGTTAATAATGTGTGTGTTAATGCGTTAAAAAAATTAATGCTTTGACAGCTCTAATTTTAACAATCGCAGTCATTCCCTACAGTCTACTACAACGTACTACATCCTATGCATGAAATAAGTCTATGAAGTACGCTCAACTGACAACCAATCTGTAAGCCTAATCCCGAAAACGGAATCCTAAGATTAAAAAATTTCTTTATCCCAGATGCCAGGATTGAGAATTCAATGACTGCGAATTCACTCTCAATCCCAGAATACTTGCAAATGGATAGCCAAATAGTTGAATGAATAACAGTGTGAGATACAATAAGCAAGTGCGGATTGAAATGGTAATAACAATAATAACACTATCCATAATGAAAAAAAAACACTGACTTATGTAGACGACTGGTGTTTACTGAAAGGGGGAGGATTCATGAATGATACAAACTTTTAGGGGATGTCAGACGAATGACAAAGTTGGCCGACTTTTGTGGGCGTGGTTTAGTTGCCCGACTAAATCGGCCGACAAAATCGGTGAACCATGACACATGGCTGATGTTTTTGTCTGCTACTTTGTACGATATCAGCTAGCACAACAGCAGAATGCAGATCGCAAAATAATACTTGCATTACTTTTTTCTAATGAACCAAAATAAATAACAGACACAATAAATAACTAATATAAATATTCAACTTCCATTGTAAAACAGTCACCATGGCAACATAAACAAAATTTGTTGCCTGATACACAAAAAGTTAGCCAACAAAATCGTCGAAGATAGAACATCCTCTATCTTGGTTGACAAAATCGGGCAATTTTGTCGGCAGATAAAATCGGCCAATTTTGTCGTTCATCTGACATCCCCTTTATAGTTTCTTTTGAGGTTGGGTGAGGGAAAGGTGTGCTAGAACGTAAGCTCCAGGAAGCTACCAAAGTGTTGCGAGGAGATGGGAAGAGGTGATGAAACCATGAAGGGATCTGACTGCGTAGATTAGTTTTTAAAAAAAACTGATGTGAAAGTTTATCTCACCTGGTAGAAAATGCCCTTGAATGAGTTGTCCTCGGCCACAAGGACATCAACCACGCTGTCCCCGGTGGCCTCAAGTTGCTGGAGAACAGACTTTAGGTTGTTGGGCATCGACTCTTGCTTCTTCATCTTGTGACTGATGTTTGCGATGTCCTTCAGCAGTACGACCTTGCAACAATGTATACATATACAAAAACCCAACTATATGTCTATTGATTAACTGCTAATATCTAGGCATAGTAGTGCATATGAGAACTGTTAATGACATGCTAGTAATGCTTGCTGCTATGCATTGACTGGAACATTGCTACATCTACTGGAACACTGCCAATTGAACATTTTGTTGTCATCACATTACAAATAAGAACTACAGTAAATCAATCACAAGGTTTGTATAGTCATTAGAACAGTGTTTTCCAAAACTTTCCAGGACTTGCAAAGACAAACTCCAGAGTTTTCCAAGACTCAAAAACGCATTTTTAAGGACTTTGCAGGATACATCACATTCACAAATATTGTTGTACGAGATCACAAAGTGCACAATCCAAATCAATCTTCGATATAACTGCATTACAGTATGAGTCAACAAGCTTGGGGTTCAAGGGCAGAACCCCTAGTTAGGGGATTAGGTGGCTTTTTGGGAGGTCCCAAAGCTACTTGGTTTCCTGATGTCCCATAAAAGTGGCAAAATAGCCTAATTCTCTGCATTTTGCAAATGCATAAACTCTCAGATGGTCATATATCCAGGACCAATGCTTTACAATTCCAGGACTTTTCCCTGGAGTGTAATCCAGAACCTATGCCATTTCCAGGACTTTCCAAGCCTGGATATCTCAACATTTGAACTTGCCAATGTCTGTACGAACCCCCCAATCAATCAATTCAAACCACATGCAATAACCAACTGGCCACACTCCACGTACAGACCTTGCCTGAGACATTCTGCATGTGTTGCTGGACTAGCTTTACATTGCCACAGACCGACAGCAAGGTCTCCGCCTGCATCTTATGAGCCTGGTCAAGTCGACGCTGCATGGGTAGGTGCAGGTAGACCTCCTTGCTGACAACATGGTTGCTATGGTCTAGGTCTGATTCCACAACATCGAGCGACTGTCCATCCTCAGAGAGCAATAGACGCACCATTGCCTTGCAGTCCACCTTACGTGTCCTGTACACAAACAACATCACAAATATAATATATGATGAGTGATTATTTGCATTCGTACACTGGCAGACAATGAGTGCAAAATTTGCCACTTGCACATCGTTAACTGCTTAGGCATAACTACCAGTCATAACATAAGCTACCAGTTTAATCATGACATATTGTTATATAGAGTATAGACTGTTATCCAACACAACACTACAAAAACTAACATCACTAACAGTACTTTGGTACTACTACTGCTTTTGACATTTGTTTAATCAGCCAGTTTTTCACAGTTATTTACGAAATTTTTTAAATAAACTTTACACAGGATAGATGCATTCCTGATGCTCACCATCAAAACACTCAAAAAAGTCACAGTACAAATAATTGGTATGCTTACAGCAATGACTGCATCGATATCTTGACACGTGCATTGTGCAAATACTAATTAACACATAGATCAACAATGCCAATAGTCCTGTCCAACGTCCATGCTTCGTAGACATCTGTGTAATCTAAGCCTCACATTTAATAGGGTTCGATATTGTTAAAACCGCAGTTTTGATTCCGATCTCGATAACCATAACAACACTAGAAACAAACTATAGTAAGATAATTGCCAGTGCTATTTAGTAAAGTATTATCAGATTATACAAGCAATAATAGTAAGTTAGCAACTTCTGTAGGCCTAACCTGTTGGCCTAGTCTATGTAATTGATCACATTTTTTGGTAAGTTGTCATGGCTTTTCAGCTGATAAATTTCTAAATAAACTATTCGCAATGAGTCAAAACGTAGCACTAAACTTTTGTCTATATTTTCACATGGACATTGGCAGTGAAAGAATTTAGCAAATCAGTCAGACTTGTGAAACAAGTTAAGCTTCCTTAACGTGCAAATTTTTCACCATACCAAATTGTTATTATTAGGCCCTAATTGTGTGATTATTCTTTTATTTCTTAGCTTCAATATATACGTTTCCGTACATTAATTTTCACGGCATATATCCAAAAGTAAAAAAAGATGCTTCCGTGAAAATTCACGGAAAATAAGTAGTGGATTATGGCCATCTGCCGTGAATTTTCACGGCAGATATAATCTTCGCATAATAATCACCAGAATACGACTGACAAATGCAGATACCCTGTTATTCGCTGGTTGCGGCCCTGGCTTTTGTATTTCTTGCCGCCGAACGTGCAGCAGAGTCGGACCGTGTAGTAACGCAGGTCAGCTCGAGCCCCTTCAACGCGTTTCGGCGCGTATTTTCTAACCGATTCCAGCGACTTCGTGTCCCGCATCACCATGTTCACAAAATTCGACTTTTCGTACTCCAGTTTCGCCTTGTTCAATTCCTCCAGACTGAAAAACTTCTCTCCCACCAAGAAAAACGCCATCTTTCTTCAAACAAAAACAAACATAAAATATCTACAAACAACGCGTCGTAGGGATGCGCCGATCGATATCGTTTCGGCATCGATGTTGTATCGTACTTTCGACATACCGGATTACCGGGCAATCGTCTGTTGGTATTTGCAGTGGCGTTGTGGCAAGAAGGGAGTTAGGGAAAATTTTAATCTGTTAGAAAACTATCTTTTATGGAAATTTTTTTCCAACATTTGAGGCTTACAATCCCCCTTGGAGATTTAGAGGCAAAATCAAACTTTTCAGCACACATTTTTTTTCTTTGAAAATTTGCAGCTGTCTGTAGAAAACTGTAATTTATTGCTTTCCTCTACTTTTGTAGCCGACAACGCCACCTGGCGCCGCTTCTGTTTGGCGTTTGGCGTGATTACAGCCAACATTCATTGATGTTTATCAATGCTTTTTGACGCGCTACAGCCATGATGTAAAACATTTTTGCACGATGTGTCTGTCGTCTGTTTGTTTGCCCGTCACAAATTGTACTGTAGCAAAAAGGCAACTCGATAAGGTCAGCTGTTTGGCCGCAATTTTTAGTAAAAAGTTTAAAGCTATAGATGTAAATCGCAGGGCTGCAGTTGGAATTGGATTTCAATTCCCATACCCATCCCATACCCACAGAAAAACCTGTGGGAATTCCCATAGAATTCCCACAGAATTCCCACATATTTTCTCTACCCAATAAATCCCGAAATCTTTCATACTTAATTACTTATATTCCACACCTCGTTGGATGCATGTTTTTGCTGTTTCTCATGACATTGTACACTTTGAGTGCAGTCGGTTTTTGCTGTCCGTTTAAGATGATAGGCCTATCCATAAACATGGTGGGCTCCAGATTTTAAGCCTACTGCTGTTTATTGAATTAGCCCTCCTCCTTTGACACCGACAAAACTCAAATGCTTAATCTTAATTGTTATTTCTGACACAACTCGTCACATTGTTGTGAGGAACAGAAACAGATGAGTTGTGGCAGTGCTAGTGGGGCAAAGCATTTTGTCTGTGATCTGCGTTTTACGAAACACTTCGTTACAAAATAACAAAGATGAATTTATTATTAATCGAAAGCCAGTCAGCCTAGCCAGAGATTAGAATTTACAAGAATACTAGCAGTTAATTGTCACCAGTTGCTGTACCAACAATGTTAAATTCGTAAAAAAACGCCTAGAATGCCCAGCAACGGCTGCTGATTGGTAGGGACCAACCAAATTCACGGACAAAAATGCATGATTTCACGGCAGAATTTTTAAAATGTGTCAAATTTCACGGAAAATTCACGGAAAGAGTTTTGCAAATTCACGGGCCCCACAGACG
>Ga0209367_1001147_pt1 | contig 31360 bp, 11 predicted proteins | sample WorMetLIZISLAND2_FD_187412 | JGI IMG/M metagenome (GOLD analysis project Ga0209367, IMG submission 187412) | Marine gutless worms symbiont microbial communities from Max Planck institute for Marine Microbiology, Germany - Olavius geniculatus... ...
GTTATTGAGATACAGCAACTTATTGGCTAAAAATCGCAAATTTTTCCCACCTCCTATCATTTATGGCCCTCGTTTGAAGTGACCCTTTCGAAATTATGAAAAAGCTTTACGGTTCCTAAAACTAGAGTCCTCTAGGCAGCCGATTGTAAAAATTTGGTAATCCTAGCTTGCACCGTTTTTGACAGATCCCCCCGTGTGCAGAACAGACAGACGGACAGACAGAATTGCGACGGCTAAGACGAGCTAAAGCAGTAACTGTTTTCGCTCCTATGACGTTTTCATGCAGAGGCCACATAAGTAGATTAATAACTAAACTAACCAAAATAATAATTAGCTTTTATATATAATTTTATTTTTGTTTTCATTTTGTGGGTCTTGCCAGTGTGCTTGTGTCTGTCTGTTCATTGCTCCGTCTAGTCTATTACTATTACTACTAAGCTTACTATTACTACTAGTTTGACACCTGGTGTAGTTTCTTCGGGTGGCTCGACGGTAGAGGTTTCCTCGGGTTCAGCTGCAACGCCCATACACGTTAAGTCATTCACTAGAACAATGAAGAATCGCAAGTGCCAGAAAGTCACGTGGCACTGCAGCCAGGCCCGACCGTACACAGCAGATTTAAGCCTAAGCTATTTACGTCTAAATAAAACAAGACATTTGAGCTAATGCTCACGAGACGCGCAAAAGCCTATAGCAGTTCTTGTTCGCAAACTCAGTCTATCTCCAGCCATTTCGTCGCAGTTTATTCTTGGATTGTGCGCTGCAGCCAAAAATCGCAAAAATCAATTTAAAAACCCTATTTTGGAAGCTCAGGATCTTTCAAAATCATCAATGCTAATACGACTGAAAAGCACGTTACTAGTGCTTGTTGTGATAAGCAGCATGCCCACGCCTATCTGCAACCGTTTTCACGAAAGACTAGCCAACAACGATAAAATAACGACTTTTACGAGGTACCACTCTTTGATGCCCTCGTGCCCAGGTTTTCTTAAACTTAAAAAATGGAGACTCGAACCGTCGAAATACACGATCAATGCTGAAAATTTGATACGCACCTTCTACATGTCTATCTTAATTGATTGCGGCGCAAATCGCTCTTGAAATGTGTCTTGCAACACGAAATTGCCAAAAATCCATAAAACCTTCTATTTTCGCGTTCAAGGTCATCCAAGGTCATTGATTTTAATGCCAATCGAGAGCAGAGCAGTGTACGACTTTCTACTAGTGATTAATTATTAACCTAGGACTTATCTCAAACCGTTATTGAGATACAGCAACTTATTGGCTAAAAATCGCAAATTTTTCCCACCTCCTATCATTTATGGCCCTCGTTTGAAGTGACCCTTTCGAAATTATGAAAAAGCTTTACGGTTCCTAAAACTAGAGGTGATTGTTTTCAATGCCAACGCATAAAAAACAGTTGAAGGCAGTGTTTGAATTGCCGGGGGGTTAGGGTTTCAACCCCCAACTGCTTTCTCAACCCCTTAACACCCTGACAAATTATGCGCTGGGGGTCAGCTATGTACTATAAACATAGGATTTACATCACAATTTCGGTTGGGCTCTGACGGTCGAAAAGTTTAACCCCCCGCTAATTTTTCACAATCCAATACTGGTTAAAGGAAAATTTTGTTCTACACTGCAGACTTAAGGCGTGATGAACTAAAAACTGTTGCGCTATTCTGTAGAATGTTTACGCCGAAACGAAAACAAACGCAAAAATCGCAAGCGATTTTGTCGCAGTGAGCTTTGGAAAGTTTCAGCAGGTTTAGTTTCGCTTACTATTACTACTAGTTTGACACCTGGTGTAGTTTCTTCGGGTGGCAATCAGGTTGATGACTTTATCAGTGTAAAAGTCTGCAAAGTTAATGGTTGAAAGATAATGCTCTTACGAGTATTATAGGAAATAAACAGTACGATACAGGCCAGTCTGCCAAGAATTTGTTTGTAAATGAGCTAGGCCAAAGACTGAGAGATGGTTCGGAAGACACATGTAACATAAAAACTACAATAATGTATCCTTCGAAAATACTTATTTGGTTGTATTCTTACCCAATAAAGCTAGCGCTACGCTAGCCATAACAACAACAACAACAAAATACAAAGGTGGTCGTAAAAGCAGTTGTAGTTGAGGTGGCTTCAATGTTACATATGCCTGTGTAACTAGACACTTCATAAGTGTCACTAGTTTGAACAGTTATTGACCTTCCGTCGCAACGTTTGGCTCTGGTTCTCTTGCAAAACAAAAACGCACAATAACGTTTCAAATATTACCTAAGTTTTTTTTGCAAAACCAAAAAAATAAAACCGCTAAATTAAAAATTGTTTTAATAAATCTAAAAAATAAAAATACGTTTGATTTTTGGTTTAATAATTACTTCAATAATTCAATTACCTTTCGTTGTAACTTCTGGCGCCTCTGCGGAACACAAATGCATAACAACAGTTAAGCTTATAACGTACTCGTTAGCAAAATATCGTTTTAATGAAGTTGAAATATAAGAAAAAAAGTTCATAAACGTTTATTACAACCATTATGCGTAATACCAGCAGAACAACATAATAGTGAAAACCAGGTTTATTGCAAAACTGAAATGTCTTAAAGACGTTTAAAAATTGTTTCATAAGTGTTTCAAAATTATTTCAAAAATGTTACCTTTCCAATATTAACTACAAATTTGTGCGTTATTATGTGGCCGTCCTAATGGGTAACATTAAAAATCTTGCGCGTCCGTCTGTCTGTCCGTCCGTACCACACAAGCTTTCAAAAACATAAAAATGAAAAAGTTAGAGCATGAAAAACCAGTGTGTCAATAATCAGCACCAAAAAATCAAAGGCCAAAGTTATGGTTAGCGCAGGATGACGGCCGCACATTATGTAGGCACTGGTCTGACGTCTTTGCTAGTTTGTCTAGTCTAGTGCTTAACGGATTAGTTTCGATTAACAACGTTGTTTTAAGGCAGGTCCGATAATAATCTAGATGGGTGACTGACTTTGGACAGATAAACTATGTTGGCATGGAAGTACCGTATATAACTAAGCACTGAAATTAAGCCTAACTCAGCTTTCCATACCTCCGGGGTAAGTTAATCAAGTATCGATCTGCTTGGTTGAGATTTAGACTGTGTTCACGGTGTCAGGTAGCAGGTAACATTATGTGACCTCATGCGACTATTACTACTACTACTACACTGCTGCTGCAGCAGCTGCTGCTACTGCTACTACTAGTCCTACCTGTTGGCGCACACGTAGTTTCTGGTGGCGGTATCTCTACAACACAATAACGTTCAACCACAGAATGTTAGTCTTTGACCACGGCCATGGCAATTTTGTAGCTTTGGCCATGTCACAATGCAGCACGCTAGTGCTGACACTGTTGTAAGGGCGCTGAGCGTTAAGCTAGTATAAAAAATGGCGTTTGGGGGAGTCATGTAACTCCGAAAACCCTTAACCGATTTTCAAAAAAACTTGGCAACAGTGATCACATTGTCCACCGGACCTAACAAGCTAAATTTGATTACAATTGGTTCAAAGGGGGCGTGGCTGCAATTTTGTCGTAGTGAGCTTTGGAAAGTTTCAGCAGGTTTAGTTTTGCCCAAAACTGCCTAATGCATGAGAGTTATAGTCCAGTTTAAGTTTCAGTTGCTAATTAGCTTAATTCTTTACTAACCTTCAGTCGTAACTTCTTGTTCCCCTGCAAAACACAAATGCACAACAACGTTACAGATTTTGCCAGCTTTTTTGGCAAACACAGCACAAAAGTAAAACGTACATAAATTAAGTACGATTAATATCAATAAATTGCTAAAGATGTTTTAATAGAACTTTTGAATAAATGTCAAAAATTAGCTTAATAATTTTTAATACGTTACCAACTTCTGGTTCCCCTGCGAAACACGAATGCACATAAACGTAGGCCTATCAAGTATTAAATACGTTTAAAATAATTAAAAAAATAAAATTAAGTAAAAAAATTGTTTCAAAAATGTAAAAAGGGTATTTTTATCTTATTTTATTTTACTTAGTAATGTAATAACTTTTCGTTGTAACTTTTGGCGCCTCTGCAATACATACATGCACAACAAACATGATTTACTTGCTAATAGAATAAAAAAAAACCTTAAAATTTTGGTCATACATAATTATGCACTTCGTTACAGTGATGATCCACGATCATGACCTTAAAAACAAATTCTGTAGCATAGATCATGCAACAGACAACATTAACTCTGACTTCAAAAGCCAGAGCCTTGTGCCAAATTTTTGGCAGACTGGCCTGTATCGTACTGTTTATTTCCTATAATACTCGTAAGAGCATTATTTTTCAACCGCTAACTTTGCAGACTTTTACATTGATAAACTCATCTAGCATTTCACTTGTAAATGAGCTAAGCCAAAAACTGAGAGATGCTTTGAAAGACACATGTGAAATAAAACTACAATTCTGTACCCTTCGAAAATACTTATTCAATTGTATTTTTACAAAATGAAGCTAGCGCTACGTTAGCCAGAACAACAACAACAACAAAATACAAGGTAGTCGTAATAACAGTTGTAGTTGAGGTGGCTTCAATTTTACATATGCCTGTGCAACCAGACACTTTATACGTTTAACTAGTTTGAACGGTTATTGACCTTCAATCGTAACTTCCGGCTCTGGTTCTCTTGCAAAACAAAAACGCACAATAACGTTTTAAATATTACTTAAGTTTTCTTTGCAAAACAAAAAAAGATTTAAAAAACGTTAAAAATAACAATTGTTTTAATAAATCTGAAACACAAAAATACGTTCGATGATTTGTTTAATGATTACTTCAACAATTCAATTACCTTCCGTTGTAACTTCTGGCGCCTCTGCAAAACACAAACGCACAACAACTTTTCAGTTCAGCTTATGACGTATTTGTTGGCAAAAAACATTAACATATGGCTTTAATAAAACTGAAATATGATAAAAAAATTTTATAGATGTTTATTACAAACGTTTTACGTAATATCAGCACAACAATATAAGAGTGAAAACCAGCGGCGGATCCAGAACTTGGAAATAGGGGGCCTAGGGTCTGGGAGGGTTCGTTGCCCCTCTCCAGCAAAATTTTTAGAAATTTTAAGCAAAAATAATGCATTTTTGCGCGAACTTTTCACTATTTTTGAGATGCATCCAGTCAATAGAAAGGAGGCCGCCCCCCGCGCACCCTTCCTCTCCTTTGAATCCGCCACTGGTGAAAACCACGTTTATTGCAAAACTGAAATGTTTTGAAACGTTTAGAAATTGTTTTATAACTGTTTCAAGATTGTTTTTATAATGTTACCGTTTCCAATATTAACTAAAACTTTGTATATGTCATTATGTGGCCGTCTTAATGGGTAACATTACAAATTTTTGACGTCCGTCTGTCTGTCCGTCCGTCCCACACGAGCTTTTAACTCCAAAACATAGAAAATTGAAAAGTTAGAGCATGGGAAGACAGTGTGTCAATAATCAGCGCCAAAAAATAAAAGGCCAAGGTTATGGTTAACGCAAAATGACGGCCGCACATTATGTCGGCACTGGTCCGACATCTTAGCTTGTTCAACTAGTCTACTGCTTAACGCATAGATCTCGATTAACAAAGTTGCTTTAAGGCGGATCCGATTATCTCAAGCTGAACGGTAGTTCAAGCCCTGTGTTAACGGCGACTTCTCTTTCTTATGAGGAATCCAAAAATACGACCCCCGCAGAATCAAAACCCCTGATCCGATTGAGATAAAATTTAACACGGTTGATTACGTCGGCGAGGGGACCAGTCATGCAAAATTTTATGCAAATTCCTTCAAGGGGGGCTTCTCGGCAAATGAGTGAAATATACGCAAATTTTTTTCGTTGTATTATTGACTTTAGTTAGTTTGATAGTTTAGTTAGATTTCTGTAATTTTTTATCCTTAGTCTACTGTGTCACTTATTTGTGGGCCACTGTTAGTGCACTAATGTGCCTTGTGTGTCCGGTTCTGCTGTCACATGTTGTACTGTGATGTGCGTGTGTGTTGGTTTATTATGAACAAATCAATGGAGATGGAGATGGATATTAAGAATGTGTTCGCCCGTGTCTGGCGGCAGGTAACACTGTGTGATCTCATACTACTACTTCTACTACAGTATACTGCAGTCCTACCTGTTGGCGCACATGTAGTTTCAACTGACGGAGGTTCAGGTATTTCTACAAAACATAATGTTCAACCATATGAACAATTTCTAACGTCTAAATCGTAAATATTGTCAGCTGTATAATATACTTCCTTTATCCGCAAAAGTGCAGTTGAATGCAGTTCGTTATGGGGATATTAGTCTTTTGCCATGTGCTTAAGACTATACAAATGTGTTCTTCGACTTGCAATGGGCGGGCTTTAGCCCTGGCTTAGAAGGCCAAAAACACAATGCCAAATTATTGGCAGACTGATCTGTACCATACCGTCTGCAGTGGCAACACATAGGCCTATGTTTCAACCACTGGCTTTGGAAACGCTTGGACCAATAAACTCTTCCGCGAGTAATTAAACTATGGGGGAACACGAAAGAACGCAGTTTCCTCACTTCTAGTTTTTAGTACATAGCGTTCCCCCACCTCAAGTTTCCAAAAAACGCAGCAAGAAGCCCAGAACCACCAACAAAGGTCCAAAGCCAAACTAGCGTTCCCCCGCCTTTGTATTTGTACTTTAACCACTGGCGCTAGAATTCTGCAGCCTCCAACGATAGTTTTTCAAGTTTATTCTTACCGAGTTGAATGAGCGCGACTTCAGCTAACTTGGTTTTAACTTCTGTTTTAATATCCGGGATCTTTACTACCGAGTTATCAAATCGGCCTACATAATAATTAAAATAAGTACATGTAGAATGTCACACCTTCATCAGAGCTAAGTACTACCCGGTACCCGCCGGTAGACCCAGTATAATGTACACACAAACACAAAGCATGCAACCTTGACTTTTGGCCTATGACTATGATATACAACAGGGATCTAGAAATTGAAAAAAAATTAACAACGATGCTGAAAACAATAGGGGCCTACTGATGTCAATTGCTCGGTGAATAATAATAATAGCGATACACATAGCGGTGCAATGGTAGCCGTTTCCAGTGAAGCCCGCCTTACACCGGCATGTCTTAGTGTCAATAGTGTTCATAGTTCCATGCTAATCTGGAGATGCTAAAATCTGGTTGTGCTATAATAGCACACCAAGAATTCGGTTTAGATTGCTAAGATTGTTATAGCACCCCCAGCTCCAGGCTATAGAACCGCCACTGTGTACTTTAGGGCTCGTATGTATATGACGGTACAAAGCTAGAATTCTGTAGGCCTACCTTCAAAAATGGCATTACAGCTTTTCACTTCTAGTTCTATCGAATTGGACTAGCGCAACTCTAGCTAACTTGGTTTTAACTTTTTTTAACTATTGGGATGTTTACTACCGGGGTATAAAAGAAGTCGCGCAATAGCAGCCGTGCTGCCACCGGGGCAATCGCGTACAGCATGCAATGAAATAATACTGCGTTTGAAGGAGTACCCCCTCCGTACAGAAAACTTCTTGAATTTAAGAGATCGAAATTTACGTTGTTTAAAATGGACGTTCTGTGCTAAAAATTTCATAGGCCTACGCAGGTTGTCCAGCTTCTTCTCCAGCCATTTCGGCGCAATTTACTCTTGAAATGTCGCCGCAGCCGAAAATTGCAAAACAACATTAAAATCCCCTGTCGTTTAAGATTCAAAGTCATTCAAGATCATTCAAGGTGATTGACGTTGACACCATTCCAAAGCTCGTCACTAGGCCCTTAATGCTTGTTATGATAAGCAGCATGTCTGTGCTTATATGCGGCTGTTTTCATGCTAGTCGAGCTAATAGCGGTAAAACAACGACTTTCTAAAGAAGTACCTCTTTTTGATGTTTGCCTGCAGGTCTCCTTAAACTTAGAGAGTCGAGATTTAAATTGCTAAAATTGCATTTAATGCCAAAAATTTCATAAGCAGGTTGTCTTGGTCTATCTCCAGCCATTTCGCCGCAGTTCACTCTTAAAATGTGCGCAGCAGCCAAAAATAGAAAAAAAAACCATCTTTTAAAAAGTTCAAAGTCGTTTAAGGTCATCGATGTTAATAAATTTAAAAAACTAGTCGCCAGTGCTTGTTAGATAAGCAGCGTATATGTACCTATTTGCAATCATTTTCATGCTACATGAGCCAATAGCAGTAAAATAACCACCTTTTGGGGATACCCTTCTTTGACGCCCGCGTACGCAGGCCTCCTTAAACTTAAGGAGTCAGGACTTAGACTGCTAAAGTCTATACAGGTTGTCTGGGTCTATCTCTAGCCATTTTGGCGCAATTCACTCTTAAATTGTGTGTCGCAGCCCAAAATCACGCAAAATTTATGAAAACCCCTAATTCTGAGGATTCAAGGTCGTTCAAGGTCATCGATGTTGATAAAACTAAAAAGCCCGTGACCAGTTCTTGTCATAATAAGCTACATGTCCGTACCTATCTGCAACCGTTTTCACACTAGGCGAGTCAATACCGACAAAAAACGTCTTTTTGAGGGAGTACCCCTCTTTGACGCCCTCGTTCGTGAGGACCCCTCACCCAAGACCACGAAATTTTGTCACGATAAACTAGAATCCTTGAGGCAGCACACAATAAAGATTTCGTTATCCTAGCTTCCACCGTTTTGACACAATACAGCAGTGCGTTGGACAGACGGACGGACGAACAGACGCCCAGGTTATGGCTAAGACGCGCGAAGCATTCTGCTATCGCATGTAATTACGTTATTCTTATTGCAATAACTAAACTGTCAAGCCTTGCTCAAGTCTAAGTACTATCCGTGGGTAGCCCCAGTATCACGCATACACAAAAACACACACAAAAACCTTTAACCCATGGCTTTGACCTTTAATAGGTTTAAAAGATTGTCAAGGCAAAAATTTATGCGAAATTTCACCAATCTGTAAATGCAGCGGTTTATGAGTTGTCGTAACAGAAAGAAAAAATGACGCTAAAAACAATACTGTAGTTGTCGCTTGCGGGAAGAGTAATAATAATAGCGATACACATACGGGTGCAATGGTAGCCGTTTCCAGTGAAGCCCGCCTTACACCGACATATCTTTAAGCCACCAGCACCAGGCGTTTCAATGCATTCAGCGTTAATACAGCAGTCGCGATCGTCATCACACGTAGGTGGTGGTGGCGGCGGAGGTGGCTTCGGCGTTGGTCCTGGAAGTAGTATTGAAAAACAACAACAACAACAACTTAACAACAACGGCAACAAGTGGTAGTAGTATAGTTGTAGTAGTTTGCACAGCATCAACTGCGCACGGACGGGTTAACGGTACTACACCTTGTCCATAAAAACGTGCCACTTTTACTTTTTGAATGGCTCCAGGAAACATTGGCCGATTATAATAATTTTTGGCATACAACATCAAGGGAAAACTCGACGGAAATGACTGTAGTTTTGACCATCTCACATTAATACTGTTGCTACACTACCTTGTAAAATGCAGAAGTCGTAGTTTGATCATTAACAACAATTAATTCATACTGGATAGCACACGCGTTGGCTCAGAAATGATTAGCTGAATAGCAACAAACACAGTTGGCAATTATTGTCTTTCAAAAAGTCATACGTGTCATATCACATTGTCTTTATTACAGCACAAGTTCAAAATGTCCTCCTCAAGCTAACAGCAGGTGCAATAACCTACATTTTACAAGATAATGTAGCAACAGTATTAAGGTGAGGTAGTCAAATCTACAGTCGTTTCCATCAAGTTTCTTCTTGATGTCGCATGCCAAAAATTATTAAAATAAACCAATGTTTCACAGAGCTATTTAAAAAATAAAAGTGGCACGTTTTACGGACCACGGTGTACATTAAAAGACATTAAGTTCGCTTATCAAGCTAAAAATCTCTGTTGTCCCTGAGCCGACACGCAGTGCGGCCGTCCACTTGAATTTCGACCTACTGACCTGAGAACTGGCACACCGATTACCCTTTCTCGGACGAACGTTTATTATTTCGGATTTTCTGCGACATTTTGTTTTTAGTTGGACTGTCGTACAGGACGAACGGGTGGAGAGACGAGCAAGCCCGTAATGCGGTCTATTGAGACAGCCTCGTAATAAAACACTTATTTGGAGATACTGTATTACAGTGGGTCATACATTTTTGTTCTTTAGTGCGATAGAAAACAAGATAATGTTCATATGAACTCGGAGTCTGTCCAATGCATTTCGACAGTTTACAGTATATGTCCGTATAAATATAATTAGTGAGCTGTTTAGACCGGTAGAAAAAAATTAAACAGTTTAATTTCAAATTGTACAGCAGCAATGATCCTTTCAGCCTTCTGTATTATTTTAACTAAACAATAAACATTGTCAGTTACGAGACCGTTCGATTCGTCACCAGCGCTTTACTATAAAAGGTCCGTCGTCACCATGCGTCTATCTTGCACCGTTATAAAGATATGGCGTCTCAAAAATAATGGAATCACGAGTTTGACATTTTGGGGTCACGTGACGTCATCGGTCACGTGACCATTCGACTTCCAGGGGTCGACTTTCTATGGGTGGTCCATAGTGACCATGCGTTTATCTGGCACCGTTATGGAGATATAGCGCCTCAAATGTTGGACGCACGGACGTTGACAAGGAAAGAATGAAAAAAAAGAAAGTAAAAAAGAAAGGGGAGGGGAAGGAAAGGGAAAGGGAAAGGGAAAGTAAAAGGAAAAAGGGAAAAGGAAAGGAGAAGGTGAGGAAGAAGGAAAGGGGGAAAAGTTAATGGGAAGGAAAAGGAAAAGAGGAAGAGGATGAAAAAAATGGACACGGAAAAGGGTAGGAAAAAGAGAAGGGAAAGGAAAAAAAAGAAAAGGGAAAACAAAGAAAAAGGAGAGTGAAATGGGAAGAAAAAAGAGAAGGAAAAAAAAGAAGGAGAAGGGGAAGGTAAAATGGAAGGGAAAGTGAAAAGGAAAAGAAATGGAAAACAGGAAAGGGGAAGAAAAAGAGGAAGGAAAAAAGGAAGGAAAAGAGAAATGGGAAAGGACAGAAAAGAGGAAGGGAAAGGGAAGAGGAAAGGGCAAGGGACGGAATATGGGAAAGGAGAAAGGGGAAGCAAAAGGGAAAAAGACAGGGGAAGCAAAAGGGGTAGGAGAAAGGAAGGGGAAGAGGAAGTGTAAGGAAAGGAAAAGGTGGAAGGAAGAGAGCTTAAGAAAAGTTGGTCGCATGAATGGACGCACGGACGGACGGACACTCAGGCGATTTTGTACTCTGTCCAATGCCGAGACAATTAAGAGGTCGTATTTGCAAACACTAGTTTTTGAGCAAAAAAAATTGAAAAAATACAAACTTGTAAATACCGCAGTGAAACGTATCACACAGTGTGATAAATATCACTAAAATAGGCCTAAATGTAGTATTTTGGAAATGAAAAGACAGCAAGCCAGTTCATTCAACTCAGCTGCTAAAAGAATTTTCTCCACTGTCTACATACGTGTAACTTGTATTGAAATTTTATTAGAGCCCAGCACTTATCGACATAAAAGCAAATTCTTTGAGTGGACCTTAATTTACAGTTTCATTGCTGTTTGTGGCTTGCAGTAGGCCTGATGTCATAAAGTTGTTTATGAAACAGAATAATCACTGATTCATTGATCGACTGATTTGTCTGTGTAATAAATAGCCTAAAACTGGCACACTGGTTTTTTCTTCCCTCGGGACGTAATGCGCTGGACGTTGCGGTATTTTTTATTCTCTGAGTAATATTAATACCTGGAGGTTGCGGTATTTTCGTACAGCTGAGTCCGTTGCCATCGTATCCCAGCTTGCATCTACACATGTATCTTCCGATGGTGTTTATGCAGAATGCGTTCTCGTCACAAGGTTTAAACCGAATACATTCGTTTATATCTACAGTCACAGACACACCGTGCAATGTAAAAATAAATAAGTAATGGGGTGGTTACACAATCCAACAAACGTCCAGCAAACTTCCAGCAAATATATTCAAAATACACGTGCTAATGCTGGACGTCTGCTGGAAGTTTGCTGGACGTTTGCTGGATCGTGTAAACACCCTATAAGTAAGAAAGTAAGTAAACAAGGACCATTATAGTGTCCGAGGCAACGAACGTCACTGTCAATCACAAAGGCGCAAAGTATGAAATGTCCAACAGACACGTTTTAAGACAGGACCGGAAGAAAGCCACAAAAAATGCGAAGGTGACATGTTACGATGTTAAAACAGGCTGTTCCAAACACGAGCAGCGGCGACCGGAAAAGCTCGGTCGCCGGCGGTAGACAGTCGGGTGCGGCTGACGATCAGTGATGAAAACGAGCTGGAACATAGTCGCTGACAAGCCTCGACATCTGCCACCTAACAAAGTTTGTCGATGAGGTATAATTGTAGATTGAAAAGATTGAAAAGATGTTTATAGCAACTCAACCCAAAGCTACGGAGCGTCATCTGCTAAATGAGATCAGAAGTGTAGCCAAATATTAGCTAGTGGACAAAATAATAGATACGGAAGTTGGTTCGAAGTCTACAATGGTGTAAAAGAACAAAGCTTTGGTGACGGTCTGGGTACGAAGCCCACAAAAGCTGCGGACGCACGAAGGGTAGCCTGGCTTACCAGTTACAACGAACAAGCATTTGAGCAAAGCTCACATGAAGCGGAACACCATCGGTGCTGCCACCTGGTAAATTAGTGTACAGTGTGCATCAAAAAAGTGTGTTTTGAAAGAGTACCCAAATTTAAGACTTCGTGCGGAAGACTTCTTGAACCCAGAAGGTCGAAACGCAGTCTGTTAAAATTTACGTTTTATGCTGAAACTTTCATATGCAGCTTGTAGGAATTTATTTTTAGTAATTTCGGTGCAATTCACTGTCAAAATATGCGTCGCAAGGTAATTTGCAAAAATCATTAAAAAACCCGTTTTGGAAATTTTAAGGTCGTTCAAGATCATCAATGTTGGTACTCTTTAAAAGCTTGTCAGCAATGCTTGTTACGGTAAGCAGCAAGTCTACGTGTATCTGCAACCTTTTTCACGCTAATTAGCGGATATTAGCAAAAATCGCGCATTTTAAAAAGGTACCCATATTTGATGCCCCATACGAAGGATTTATTAAACCCAAAAGGCCGAAAGTTGAACTGAGGCCTACTAAAATTCACGTTTAATATTGAAAATGTTATGCGCAGGTTGTCTTTGTTTATCTCCAGCCATTTCGTCGCAATTCAGTTTTAAAATATGCGCCGCAGCTCAAATTTGCAAAAAGTCATTAGAACTTTGTATCCAGGTCGCTCAAAGTCATCGATGTTGGTACTTCCGGAAAGTTTGTCGCTAGTGCTTATTATATATGATAAGCAGCAAGTCGATGTCCATCTGCAACCGTTTATACGCTAGACAAGCCAAATGCGGCAAACTAACGATTTTTAGGGGGAATCTCTTTTTGACATTCTCGTTCAAGGGGAATCCCCTCACCCAGTAGCACGTAATTTTGTCACTAAAATTTGTGGCAGCCCACAGTGAAGATTTCTTAATCTTTGCTTGCACTGTTTTCGATATGGCTTAAGAGTCTGACTGACAGATGGACAGGCGGCGGACGCCTCGACCATAGCTAAAAGGCGCGAAGCATTGCATGCTGTCGCACGTAAAAAGTGGACCAAATCCACATACAAAAAGCTCAATAAAAAGTAGCCTAAATTCACTTTTTCGTTGTGTTTTTAACATGTTGCATAAATACTCTACTGACGAAGTGAGTGAAAAGCACAGCGTGGGGGGTCTTTCTGCTCACAGCTTAGCTTCAGGCTGACATGTACACCGGACCAGGAAAAACAAAACCGAGTTGAACCTAGATCCAGACATCTTGAACCAAATTGTCACTGAAATCTGAATAGTTTTCTTCATGGGCCATGCGCAACTTTTCCGCAAATTTTTCCTCAAATAAATATCCATCGACGACTTATATGGAATCATCCAACAGGCAGTATCGTCTGTTCTCGGCGGAGGAAAATCACTTAGTAAAAAAATTCAACGGCGGTTATTGTTGCTAATTACATTTAAATAATGTAAATCACTTACCTTCGCATCTTCTGCCATCGCCTTCGTATCCCTGCTTACATTGACAATCTGGTCCACTTTCAGTATCCGTGCAAGTGGCACGCGAACAGCAACCACCGTTACGGACAGCACACGAGCCTGGCACCACAATCAACGTTATAGCTTAGTTGTTTTGTATTAGGCCTTAAGGCAGGTACGAGAATATAAGAGAGCACCAGACTCACAGTGAACAAAGACCTACAAAAGATGGGGGTTCACTTGCAAAGATGGCATCTCTTGGCAGACACGGATGGCGTCAGAGTGTGGCCCAATGTGTTACCCGAACCCAGATGTGTTTATCTGGATAAGGGGGGGGGGTGAAGCAAGATCCAAGGATCAAGGTCCCTAAGACATGGCTTTTTAATTGTGCCAATACAACGCAATAATCACAGGCGCGCGGTAGCGCAGCCCTGTGTTAATGGCGACCGGCTAAGTCAATGGAGAATGGCAAAATTCGACCCCGCGCAGATCCGAAATCCCTCAACCGATTGACACAAAATTTGAAACAAACGATTATGTCCGCGAGATGATCCTCTGTGCAAAATTTCCTGCAAATCCGTCCATTGGGGGCTTCTCGAAAATGGGTAAAATATAACCAAATTTTTTATTATTCAACAGCACATTGACAGTTAGACGATGTGATAGTGAGTGATATCACCTTTTTATGATTTTTGCTGTTTTCGATGTGTCACTCATTGCATGTCGTCGTTAACAAGTGTATAAACTGATGTTCTGTACATTTATTGTTTATTAAAAGCCACCGTCACAGGGAATACAGAGCATACACCACACATTGGATTACACGATAATAATAACTAAAATATTTCAATGTCTACACAAATACAAAAAATATACAAGAAATTTGAGCTAATGCTTATGAGACGCGCGAGACCCTATCGCAGTTTCTGTTCGCAGGTGATCTTGGTAAATATCTGTCCATTTAGTCGCAATTCACTCTTCTGCAGCCAAAAATCGCAAAAAACACTCTGTTGACATTTCTAAGAAGCTCGTTGCCAGTTCTTGTTATGATAAGCAGCATGTCTGTGCTTATCTGCAACCATTTTTTACGCTAGAGGGGCCAATAACGGGAAAATAATGTCCTTTAGTGGGTGCCCCTTTTTCGCCCCTTCGTTCATGAGGACCCCTTAACTCAGCGGCATAAATTTCTGTCGCAAAATACTAAAAACTTTAGGCTATCATATGGTGAAAACTCTAAGTCTCTATCTCACCTGGGCTTAAATCGGTACCGGGTCGTGACGGACGGACGGACAGACAAACAGATAAACGGACAGACAAAATTACCGTAGCTATATAATACGCGCTAGTGCTATGCTAGCTTTCGCGCGTGAAAGTATAACAAAACTAGAAATTTGGGGGTAAAGCCCAACGTGAGTCCGCCCGGCGCCCTAAGTCCGATTGGGGGGACAATTTAGAGGGCTCACATTCCTCTCGTAGCAAAGTCACGTGGCCAGAACTCCAACGCATTAAAATACGCAGAACGCGCAGTGTCGACCTAGGGTAAGTAGACATAAGCCAACTAACCGTTGTCGTTAATGGACCTAATTTCACCAAATTTCTTTTCTTCAACGCGGGAGGGAAGGACGTAGTTGATAACGCCGTTTACCGCTTGTCGATACATCTCCATCCGGTCTAGAGATATTTGCGCTTAAATTTGAAAGTTGTCCTAAATCGCGACGAATTTTGGACTTTCTTCGCTATTCCAAATTTTAAGGAAGCGGTGCCCCCCCCCAAAAAAATTGTACGCACGTTATCAGCCCCACTTAACACTACATTACGTGGCAAAGTTTCATTAGGCTACTCCATTTGGCTCTAAAGTTATAGTGGCTAATTCGCTACAATTAAGACCAATTTTGGACCCCCCTTTAAAAAAATTGTAAGAAGGGCTTAGGTCCCAGTTGGGGAAAGCGCTAGCAAGACTTGGTCATTCTATGGCGCGTGTAAAAATTTGGGGGCGCAGCATCCCCTAGGGGCCGAAATATGGTTTTCCGAAAAAGTCGATTTGGGTGGGTATGATTTCACCGCTTAATCTCCGTGATTAATGGACCAATGTTCACCGAACTTTTGTCACCCAACGCAAAGGGGTCGCGGTACAAAACCTCCTAGTCCGATTTCGAATATTTTTCATCCGTTCCGGAGATATTCGCCTCCGAACTTCGAAGTCGTCCGAAATCGAATCAAATTTTGCATGTTTTTGGCCCCTAAAATTTTTTGGGAGAGCCCCCGAAATTTTGGACCGGCATTATAAACTTTGGCCTAGTACTGACCAACGTGCAAAATTTCGCGCCGATCGGACGACGCATCTCGTAGATCCTATGATTGAAATAAATAAAAAAACATCTGCAGAAAAACTTAGGTCCGCTCTGCAAGCTATCGCTTCCGGGCAAACTAAAAAACAATTTCAGTAAAAATTTTTGCCTACTCGTAACAGGCACCTCCTACTAGATCTATGTTAAAAACGCGCTTTACAAATTTACCGATTTCTTGATTGATTGGCTGCAATAAAAGTAGTATGGTAATGGTAGTATTATATCTCCTATGCAGGCGCCGTATAAATTCTGTTCCATGACACGTGGACACCCGAAGAATTTTTCGTCGACCATTAAAATTGAGCCTTTGCTACACTATTGTTTGTGTTTTCTCTCTGTTGTTTGTTTTTTTGTTTGTTGTGTAGGCCTATGTATCACCAGAAAACTGTCTAAAGTAAATAGAGTTGCCCGACGGCTATCTTGTGGTAGGCCTACACATCCTACAACTCTCTTAGTTAGTTCCCTCGAACGGGGGTACCGACTGCGCCCCAAATATTTGCATTGAAAATTGTGGTCAAACCGCTTCAGTTAGTGGCACGGTTACTATTGACAGCCTACAACAACTTATCAATGCCCCATCCGACGATAACATCCCCGATCCCTACACACACCTTCCAAAATAAGGAGTCCCGACCCCCAAAATTAGCATGACGCATGACAGCCGAACTGTATCATTGCAATGATTACTATTATTAAGCTTCATTTTTATGTCTTATGCATTTATTGCCTACCTCTACCTTCCTTTTAAACTGACAACTTATTCATATTTTCTGGCTTTCGGACACCGGCGTACAGTCGGCTTTCCCTAACGACAGCTGGGCTTTTTGTTTCCAAGTGAAAACGCTGAGGCGCCGTAGGCCCCTGTGTTAAGAGTACGCTCGCTTATACGTGTACAAAACGGCCAAAATGGCTTGCGTTCCGAACTTCCGACTCAAAATTTACAGTGGCAATTCGATACACCATACAATTCTTATTCGAGAAAATGCGCGCCTTTGTTTAACTGTTTACAAGCATACAAGTGCATGCATTGTTTCGAAATTGTCACTATTAATTTGAAATCCAATTAAATTAGCACTCAACAAACTATTAAAGTTTAATCGTTGCCAGTTCCCAACTCTAATTTGAAACAATGAATCTAAACCTCGGCGGTATGGAAAGGCCAGTGCCAGCTCGGTGCAGCAAAATAAAGCTAGAATAACTCCAAACGCCTTCATTCTTGTGTCGTAGTAGTAGTAGTAGTTGCTGACTGACTTCGGCCTCAAAACCTGCTCGGTCGTCTCCGCTTTATAGGCAAACAGTCTGGCAACAGATGCTACTGGTGACCCGACCGCTTGACTGGTTCGACTAAAATCGGAAAAGACCGAGCTGCGCTTTGAGGCAGAAACAGAGAAATGCTAAATGTTAACCGAATGCGTATAACATTATTGCAAACAAATGTTAACGCATGAGCTAACTAATTTGCTTATGAATATCAATATGCACTGTGTCTCAAAATTAGTACACTAAGCCATATCGTCAAGTGTCTATTCTCAAGGGATTTTCAAAATTCTTTCACTGGTACATTCTGCGGACAATTTGCGACAAAACTATCGTTAAAGATCACACCACATCTACGCGTGGTTACACTATACCTTGCGGAATATATACCGGTAGGTCTATGTTCAAAAATTGCGCCAGTCAAAGCACACCAAGCACACACTGAAGACGTACGAGAGCTGTTCAATAAGTACGCCTACTGAGAATCAATGTATTAAACTTATTTTTTTCACAGTCTATATATCAGTAAAAAAAGTACATTTTCCACGAACACATATGAGTTCGTTGCGGATGTGACATCATTGTAATTTATGACGTGATAGACGGTCAAATGCAAACAATTCGCAGCGTTAGTGCAAACAGCATTGAATACAGCACAGCGGACAAAACAAAGATAAAATTTCAGATATCGAGACAGATGATAGTTACTGGGGGTTTGTTCGTTAGTGTGTGCAGAGTGATCTTATTGTGGGTCGTATGAAACCAGAGTCGCCAACAGTTTGTTGGGCAATCATAGACTTGTGGTCGGGATTTTTGGCATGGCGCGATGGGCTCCCTCTCGGACCCTCGCACATTTATAACAAGTTAGCCTAAGAATGTTGCTAAGCCTTTCATTAATACAACGGATATCATAAACCGTTAACTTTTCGATAAAATTCTAGGCCTACTTGCAACATTAAATCTTGACGTGACGTCATTATTACGTATCGCCGCAGTGACAAGGCTTTAGCCAGTAGCACCCTTTTGAGTATTCGACTTACCAGCTAAGGCCGACTAAGACGGCTGCCGGATAAATAGCTGGGCTGGCTAGGACCGGTTATTTATCCGGCAGCCGGATGAACAGCCTATGAGACGTCACTAAGTGAATATAAACATAGATATGGAGTTGAAATTTCATTTGTATGTGCTCTAGAAACCAAATAACAGTTAGCATGGAATTTTTCGTCATTTGCCGGTTGTGTGTCGGTTTCCAGCCGCCATATTGGAAAAACAAGCAAAAATATTTTTTTAAAAATCTCTGCAGCATTTTAGGCCGAACATATTCAGGAAAAGTCACCAAAGCGTTTCTTATAATTCCAAGCGGTTTCAGAGATAGGCCTATGATTAAAAAACGTCCGTGGGTCCAATGGACCCAGGATCGGACCGGTAAGTTACAATTTTTGGTCGGACCACCGAAGGTTAATCACAAATAGGAAGTTGCATACGCCCCTTCAAATGACAATGACAATCATTGACGACGTTGGATGACCCTGAAGGTCAGTACGCGCTATTATGGCTAAACGATAAAAGATAGGACCAAGGTTGCTATTGATCACAAATAGGAAATCGCATTATAAAATAACAAGTAATTTGAGAAAAGCTCACATGACGCGCGACAGCAGCGGTCCTGCCATCTGGGCAATCAGACTACAACGTGCAAAAAAATAATAATGCATCTTGAAGGAGTACCCAAATTTGAGGCCACCGTACAAAAGAATCCTTGAATGTAGGAGGGCGAAACTTAGATTGCTAAAAATGTACGTTCTATGCTAAAAATTTCATACGCAGGCCGGCCGTCCAAGTCAATCTCCAGCCATTTCTGCGCAGTTCACTCTTAAAATGTGGACCACAGTCGAAAATAGCAAAAAAAACACGAAAACACCATTTTGGGGGTTCAAGGTCATTTAAGATTATCAGTGTTGACACCATTAAAAAGCTCGTCACTACTACTAGTTATGATAAGCAATATGTCTGTGTCAGTGTGCCTATCTGCAACTGTTTTCACGCTAGACGAGCCAATAACCAAGTTCATACGCAGGTTGACTTGGTCTATCTCCAGCCATCAAGTCTTAAAATGTGCGCACTGCGCTGCAGCCAAAAATTGCGAAAAAATCACTAAAAACACTATTTTGGGCGTTAGCGGTTGTTCAAGGTCATCGTTGCTTGTTACGGATACCTATCTGCAATCGTTTTCACACCAGACGAGCCAATAGCGGCAAAATAACGTCTTTTTAAAGGTACCCGTTTTGACTCCCTAGTTCAAGGGGAACCCCCCTCGCCTAGGAGTACAAAATTTTGTCACAAAAAACTGAAGTCCTTGTGATCCTAGCTAGCTTGCACCGTTTTGATAAGGCTCAAGGGAGTGACAGACGGACGGACGGACAGACAAACACTTCGACGATGGCTAACACGTGCGCTGTTGCGCGGAAAAATCTGGGATGACCTTGAAAGTAACTACTCAGTACTGCAACAGAAACCGTATAAGCTGTAGCGAGTCTTCCCTAACAACAGCTTGGCTTCTTGTTTGTTGTTGTTCGTGTAACAACATACGAATAGTTCTTGCGGCGATGTCACATTTGAGCGTCAAAATGAAAAAAGTCGTAATTTGATTCCAAAAATTGCCAAAATGACAAACCAAAAATTTCACTGCCAACCGTCAGATTCCTTCAAAAGTTCTAAGTTCGACTTATTTTGGAATTTTAAAGTGCCAGTTGGCAACATTGGTTATACGTTTGATGTGATAAACAATACGACCATTTCATTCATTCGATTATTCTATGGTGCGAGATATCAATCACTCGCCACTCTGCGGATGGGCTGATAAAATGGCCAACATGAAAATGATGTATCCTAAACCAACCACAAGAAACAAGATAATGATAATTTTTATTGACCAGTAACCAGTCTTGCTCCCAATAACACCCACAAAGTGAACCTATCAGCATCCTTAATTGGAGCTGCTCAGTATAGCGTTCGACTTCGCACTTTATTCGCCAAATTATGACATTCCAGATCTAGACCGCATGCATTGCTTGACATTTGCTCCAATCTGCCAGCACACAGCTGTAACATCGATTCAAATGCACTGCAGCGTTACGATAGCTTGGAACACCTGCTTACAAATGTTAATTAGTTTACGGTCATAGTCATAATTTTCTATACTTCACTGCTGGAATTAAAATAAATATATCGTTTGCTTACTTAAGATATGCTATTCGTTCTTTTTCTAAAATATTTTGCTAGCTAAGGTCCACCAATTCACATACACGAGGGTTGATCAATATATAATGAAGATCAACGTATTAGACCTAAATTTTTTTCACAGTTTATATATCGGTAAAAACTACATTTTCCACGAACATGTATAGGTTTGTTGTGGATGTAACGTCATGGTAATTTATGAGTCATAGACCATCATATAAAAACGATTCGCCACATGCAAAATAACATATAAGTGATAAAAATGGGCACACCCCTTTTGTGTGAGGGCAAATATGAAAAGAGGGAAACTATTGTCATAATCCTGTGACCAATATCCCATAGTTACAACCAATTATGACATCATTTCCATTTCCTTTCCTTTTTTTACGATTTTAAAAACAACACAGTATAAATGACAATGCAAATTTTTCTTATTCAAGGTAAGCTAAAGCTATAGTACCTTACACAACACATACAGATTTACAATGTGACAAGACAACATAACAGCAATATATCAATATCAAATATTCACATAAATAATTATTACATCCGTATACGACAAGCACTGCTTATACACTAGAAACATATTATGACTTATCCATGCCGACTTATTATGCGGTCATCTGTCAGGCTGTCCTTACTTATTTTCATGCCTGGCCTAATTCATAAACGCTGACAAATTAAATCAGGCCATGTTCTTGTGAGATGTGCCATATATTCTGCAGACTTGACCTTTGACCTGCTGACTAAAAAATTAGCACACTAGTTACTCCAGTCCAGTGAAATGTTCACCAGTCACACCAATTTTGGTCTTTCTACGCCTTTTTGTTTTCAAGCTAGGAGCCTGCAAGGGTCAGATGGACGGGCAAGACCGAATATGGCCTGCTGAGATGGTCGCATAATAATCAACAGTGCAGCATCATATTTGGCACATTAATTATAATATTACATAGCAAAACAAATAACAATATAATAATACAAAATCTTACTACTGCTGTGTTGGGGCAATTTTTCTGAACTCGAGTTAATTTCAGTTTATTTGCTTGGTAGTTACAAGTTGAGATGGAGAGTGAAAATTTCACATTTGAAAGTTACAGAAATTTGAAATTTCACTAAATCTCTGAAATATTTCAAGACCTCTTTTTTGCAATTATCACAGAAGTCTCTTTTAATGTATTTCAATTTATTCAAAACTAGAGAAAAACATCAATCAAATACAGCAATTACAAAAATACCCACAATTTCTCCCAAATTTCACACCTGTGAAATTTTTAAAAAGTTCAACCCACACTGAGAAAAATTTTGCAAAAATTTCCATCTCTTAGTGCCAGGCTTGAGACTGCTCTAGGTCAGGACGGCTCCTTTACCTTTTGACCTTTACTGCAAGTCGGGAAGCTGCAAACAACCTTCCAGGGCTGAGGCCACAGCAGGGGCCCAAAAATGCACTTCCCCAGGTCAGGGTCGGTCACTCGAAAAGAAATATTATTTGGGGGAATTGCAGGAAAACAAAAAAGCACTAATAAATACATATACATCACAGCAGTGTACGTGTGTGACACTAAACTGCACAGCAGTACCAAGTCACAATATTGTTTATGGAGACACACGCACACATCTGAAATCAGGAAAATATCAAGCAGTACTGAACAGTGATTTTACCACAAAGGCAAACACAAATGCAAATCAGATATTCCACACACTCTAGCAAAATGACATGATCTAATCTGCAGGAAAATGGGTATGACATTATATCAGCTTGGCAAAAGTCACGGAAACAAAGCTGGTGTAGAGTTAGCCCAATGGGCAACCAAACAGAATCAGACCTCAAATTGAAATGTGCGCAACCACAAAATACACTCGGTCAAACCAAAGTGGGATGAATAATTGTGGCACACGAACATAAGCAATGTTTTTAGTTTTCTTCAAATATCAGTACGCCTGCTAACTGTGTAGTAACAGTAGTAGTAGTAGTAGTCGTTGTGGTTGTAAAAATCAACTGAGAAACATTAGAGCTATAAGAAAAAGTAACTTTGCCTGCTGGTACCAGTTAATTACCGGTAACTTAACTTATATTCACTGCCAAAAACAGTCGGACATTAAAGTAGCACAGCAGCAGTAATTAACGGCTGAGTAAGCCAGGGCAAGTGTCTTTATCTATCTACAGATACTGTTTACCCGATTATGTGAGAATACAATCAGCAGAACTGTAGTAGTATTAATGGTGGTGGTTGTGGTCATAGTAGTAGTAGTAGTAGTATCTGTCCTACAACAGTTCGTGGCTCACGGGATAAAGTAGACACATATGCTCGGCACCCTTGACCGGAAGTTTACTCTGAGTATAGTGGTAAATCATTTGTGGAATGCTGGAGAAGGGCTGGCTGAACTGTCCCAGTATGTAACGCACTGTTCCCGTCTCGGAAGTTTCTGTTGCAATTTTCATATGCATGAAGCCACGACTGCTCCTGGAATTAATAACAGGATGATTAATAGTTATTACTACTAACATAAACATTGTACACAAAATACACTAGAAATTAACAAGTCACACAGTTTCAAATGATGACCATTTCCTCAAAATATCTTCATTAAAACTGTGTAACAAGAAAAACAAGAACACATTATAAAGAAAGAGATTACCCACAGAAAGAAAACAAGCACCAAATTTGTGATAGCAAAAGCACCAAAGTAATTCAGTAAAAAGCAGATTCACTGATCAATGCTGCTACCTGGTGTATCATATATCATCTTTTTTTGTAAGTCAAAAGCAATTGCATGTTTTGGCTGGGGGTTTGGCCCTCAAAATCTCCTCTTGGCTCATAACTCAGGGATCCAAATCTGAAACAATGTGTCACTGGATCTCACTAGTTTACTTGCCAAATGATAAATAAAACCGTCGAATGGTTTAAGCAGGGAACACAATCATGACAGAGAGACGACAGACAGACAGACAGACAGAACAAGCAGCGATTCCACCAAATAACCTAAGGTGAGTTTTCTGCGGACTTACTTAACAGAGAGTGAGTAATCCTGTTGTCTGCTCTCACTCGTGCGTACGAGATAGCTCCCCTCACGACGGACCCGTAGCAGTTTCTCCGCTTCAACACGACTTATTGAACCATGGTACCAACTGTATGAAAAAAAACAACAACAACAGCAGCAGCAGTTAAGTAACAACAACAACAACAACAACAACAACGGGAGTACTGGTAGACCTAGTAGTAGTAGTAGTACTAGACGTAGCAGTGGTAGTGGTGTAGTAGCAGTAGCAATTAGCCAATTAACTCGAATTAGCTGAAAAAGTAATAAAGCACTAATTAATTTCTACACTACCCATAACTGGTAAAGCTGAATATGGATGGTGTTGGATGTCAATATTACCAGCTAAGTTTGTGCTGTAAGACTAATTATAGATTAGCCAGAAATGGATTCATATCTGACAGATGCCTGAAACAGATCTGTGTTGTAAAGACTACAAACTTCAAAGTACAAGACCAACCAGTGACACTTTTTTAAATACAATGACAATGCCAACAATGACTAATAATGCTACTGCTACTGTCTACTACTACTACAGCTACAATGACTACTACTACTACTTATTAACTAGTATTACAACCACTACTACTATTACTACTACAATGTTACCATTGACATTGACATACTACTACTACTACTACTACAAGCAGGCTTACCTCTGTTGTTGTAGTGGTAGTCGTTGGTCAAACTGCTCTGCTGCAGCTGGTGGTGATGGTGGTGGTGCAGCAGGTCTGGCTGGTCTTGCTGGTGACTTACCTACACCATTGTTCTTCAACTCTGCAGCTACAAGACAATGACCCAGTCTAAAGTCTGATGGGATCGTTAACAGTTACTGTAGAAGCTGCCAGTGTCAGCGAAGCTGTGACAGAACACCAGTTTTAATATTATAATTAATGCCAGCAAGCGTGAAAGCTGGCACTGCTTGAAACGCAAAGTTTACAATACTTTTGTGACAAGATTTTTTTTCTCTGAGTATTCTCGGACACGTTCCTGTTTTCCAGAAAAGTGGATGCTGTGAGATGACAACAACTGATGATGCTATCACAAAAAGCACAATACTACGAAAATTGCTACTACAACTACAAAAAGAAACAATACAACTACTACACCTACTTCTACTACCACTACCACTACTGAGGTAAGGCAAATCTCCCATAATCAATATCACCTCTCACAATTTTGTGACCTTGGATTTGGTGCTCTATTTACAAGGGCTTCACCTGGCAGTGAGCTGCAGACATATTCAAAAATATAAATGGTAGGCAACACAGTTAACACCTCTCCTGCTGCTACTTATCCAGTGATTAGCCTGGTAAAAAATTTATACTGCTTGACGACACAGGCACAGTGCACACATGTGTGAACAACTTGCCCAAGGTTGTTAACTCGTTACCTGATAATGGAACGACCGGAAGTTGAACCGACGACCTTGTGATCACTAGTCTGTCGGACAAGCTAACCATCAGCTAACAAATACTAGAGCCAGACAGATCAGCTACCTGCAACTTTGCCGATAAGCTGTTTCTGCTTCTGATCCCAAGGCTCATCATACTGCTGTGGACACCCAGATGCTGCTGCTGCTGCTGACGATGATGATGCAGACGATGACAGAGTTTGAGGAACAACAGAAGTCCTAGGGGTTCCCAGAGGGGTTGGATGACACCCCCCTGCGGAGGCAGCAGCTTCCTTGGCGGCAATGACCTCTCGTTCCACCATGCTGCGTGGTTTAATGTCCCACGGTGCGTCGTAGTCACCTGGAGCTGCTACCGAGGAACGTATGTCCTTGTCATGCGGTTTCAAGTCCCACGGTTTATCGTAACCTAAAACAGTGAATCTGTTGGTTGGTCAAACAAGTAATCAAATAAACAACCAACAAATCTATCAACCCATTAAAAACCAACCAAGTGACCAACCAACTAACCAACCACCAACCAAATAACAAACCTAACAACCAATCTTTTAACCAACCAGCCAACTAACCAACGAACCAGTCGTATGCTCGATGAAAATCAGCTGGCAGACTGCAACAGGCTGACTAAAATATGGCATACTCACCATGCATTGTAAGGAGTAAAAACAGCAAAATGCAAAAAAACTAATGTCAGTACAAGTCTCAACATTCTGAACGTTTAGTATATCGGTGTATATACTATATAACCTGCATCATCTCGATCATCTCGGCGATGTGGCTGTAAGTCCCAAGGTCTGTCATAACCATCGGCTAACACCCGAGTATCTTCCGATGACGACTGTGAATGTAAACGTGGCACTATCACTGGGGCTTTTACTGGTGTTGCCCCTACAACTTGACTTAGTTTTGGCACAGCTCGAAATTTTTCCTCCAGCTGGCGGAACTTCGATGTCAGGTCCCACGGTTCGTCATAATTTCCAGCAGATGGATTTTCCATTACTCCTCCACCACATCCACTGCCACCTCGGGGTACAATCGGAGGCGGTGGTGAATCCAGAATAGCAGAGGACAGCTGAGGTGGATCTGCTTCTTCTGTTCCACATGGAGAATGAAAAGCATCATCATTTTCGTCATCATCAATATCATCATTGGAAGTGAAAGCAATGGAAAGTGGGGGCATATACCGGCGTGCAGATGCTCCGTCCCCAGGAGGCCGGCTGTGAGAAATTTCAGAAATTTCCAGGCTGCCATTCACAGCAGTGGCGGTACAGAAAGCCTGATCTTGCTGAGCGTTACCATCTGAAGCATGATCTTGGGTATTACCAGATGTATGGCTAGCACTATCTCTTGCTGGCAAGTCAGCAGATGGTGTGGAAGCAAGAGAGACAGGTGGCTCTTCATATGGGTCATCATAAAGCACAGGAAAACGACTGTCTTTATTGGCAACTGCCATCTCTGCAAAACAACAACAACAACAACAACAACTCTTCACCTGGATTTATGCAGAAACAACTACGACAGTTACTACAACAAAAACTAATACTACTACAAAGACAGTGAGGACAGGAAAATGGCTGTCTTTGTTGGCAAGCAACATTTTTTGATGAACGAGATCTTTTAATCTGTTGATGAAAACAAAGTTTCACACAACAATTCTGCTTCAACTGGTCAATTTTTACCACCAATAAAATAAAAAGAAGCAAAAAATTATATTTTTTCAAAAGAGGGTGGTTGAGTTGATGTCTGTCAGCTGGATTTCAAGTACATTATGCAGGATTTTCAATAAACCCACGATAAAGCACTAACTAAAACAGTTTATAAATTCATTGAATTACAAACTTTAATAACAGACAAAATAAGTTCTGCTGAAAATGACAGCAGCGAAGCCAAGATGTCAACAAATTAGTTACTGGGCAATAAAAGTTGTCATTTGATGAATTTGTACTGCTTATTAATTATGCAGAATCAGAAAAGTTCAAAGCAGCAGCAGTAACGGTATTGACTTTTTTGCATCAATATTAACAGTGTATTACAATTATTGCTGCTAAAGGTTGCGACGATACAGTACGTCGTCATAGATCATAGAGTGTGCTCCGCTGCAAAGGTTAGAATCTAAATCAGCCATAAGACATTTGGAAATGACATCGCACCAACAGGTCAAAATTGATTACATCAGAACTGTTGCTTGCTCCCTATGGCTTGCAATTAGCTCATAGTGACTAATTAAGCAGTTTTTTCCAGCTGTAATGCTCTTTGCACAGTAATTTAATTTCCTCCACGTAAGATGTGCCTAGCCAGCAGATAAAAAATTTGTAATAATGTCACAACTGCACGAATGAGTAATGATTGTATTGTACTGCTTTGGACTGAATTTGACTTTACTTGTTGAAACCAGACACTTTGTATTAGCTCAGAGGTTGAAAACCTTGAGACAAATGGACCTATAGCAATATGGTCACTTTTGCTTACTGGTGTACAGGGGAATCTTAGGCCATCAGAAAAAGCTCAACTGGTCCTTCTCGTCTACAGCAGAACTGCAAAACTGGTTTGCAAAATTAGTATTTCTAAAACTTGATAACCTCACAGTCTGAATTTTACATTAAGTTTTCCTCCAGTCCTAATCTATACGGTATTCAGTGTCACTCAAATCATGTTATATGCTCAGCTAAGTCAGCTTAATACAGCTATCACTCAAATCAGCCTATGTTAGCATCAGCTGTTGGTAGACTATTAAAAAGCTAACAGTCACTCAGTTAGGCTTAAACTTAAACTCTCTTGAAATTGAGCAGTCAATACAAATTTGGTATGGATTTGGTTACTTAGTCTGCAGGGCCCCCAAACTGAAGCACTGCACCAATGGCTGCGGTGTGAGAACAACTTGCCCAGGGTTGTTACCTGATAGTGGACTAGCCTAGAGTCAAAACCCTGACCTCAAGGTTATTTGGTCCAACTCGCAGACCACTAGACTATCAAGCCAAACCATAATGTATTCACGAAAAGAGGTACCGGGTAGAATGTAACAAATTCAGTCCTGGTTAAATCTGAGATGACAGACTTGATAGCCTAAGTTCTTTTTAAAGCCTGAGACTGTTTGACATTGCACCAATTCCTCTAGCAGTTTATTCCATTCACCAAGAATTTTATTACTGAAAAATATTTTCCAACATCATTGTTCCAATTTTGTAAAGATCCACTCACTCATATCTTCAAAAACCTTAAATATCATAAATACTTCAATTAAATTTCAACAAATCTGCCTTGTTTCCAATGTAATCAGACCCGAAATCTGCTGTAATAATCCTTATCAAATATTCCTTCAATCATCTTTGTGGCTCTACAGTGTACCCTTTCCAGTAGCAATATATCTTTCTTTAAAATAAAGCGACCATACTTGAATACAGCACTATAACTCAGGCCTAGGGTTAGAACGATGCTAGCATCGGAGTATTGGGTATTGCCCAATATTTGCTAGTACTGGGTTGTATTGGGTACTGGGCAATACTTTTCTGGGCCGTGTTATCCAATACCAATACCGCCCAATGAGTTCTAAGTGCCCACCAGCCACAGTCCACCTGCCACCGACTGCTGTCCTGTAGTGATGATCAAACGTGGCTGTCTCTTATTCCTGGTACAGCATGGCCACAGGCCGAGACTGAGAGACAATGGACAGAGAGTGAAAGGACATTGCCCCATTAAATGGTGGGCTGAATGTTACTGTAGGTGCTGGCGAAGCAGACCAAACAGATCCTAATGCACAGTTAACACAGTTTGGCTAGCACAGTTCGGTTCGCACAACACACTTCACTTCTCATGTCCAGCTGTAGGAAACGTTGCAAGAAGTCAATATCGGTATTGGCATTGGGTATTGGTAGTGGCAGGACCCAATAATATTGGGTACTGGGTAGCTTTTTTGGTATCGTTCTAACCCTACTCAGGCCTAATAATATACTTACCATCTAAGGTAAAATTAGACCTGGCAGTCGCTCGCTCAAGCTTCTGAAGCTCGGCTCGAAAATTTTGCATCTCGCTAGCCAGCACAAGCCGCAAAACACGGTTCACACTTTTAAACATGACCAGTATGCCAGTAACTCAGAATTTTACCTTATCCAGTTTTCGATCAAATAAAGTGGCATGAATGCCTGATAACAAAATTGCAATTTAAAGTTTAAGCTTACCAGTTAAATTAGTTAAGCTAGCTTTAAAAAAACTGAAATTTTCACATCATTAACAAGTTTAACAGTGGACTTTGACTTAAGCCTAGTAGCAGGCCTATTTCAATAATAGACTTTCCTAGTTAGACTATAGTCGTTTCATAGTATCATCTTTTTAAATTTCTCAACGTTAGGCCTAAGTTATTATTTACCTCTGATGTAAAAATTATGCTACTAATTAGCTCAGCTAATCTTGCTTTGATATAATTGAACACAAAGTTATGAAAGTATTCATAGGCCTGAATATATGATGCTCCGTCTGATATGTGCTACAGTTGGTGATAGACCCATTGACGGATCGTAGATCATGTTTTATTGTGTCTGCTTTGTACACTTCTACATACAACTACAAACTGTTATGTGTTAATCCGAAAAAATAGCGTAGTTGTCATGCACGATACAGACACGATTCAGACTGTGCGGTGCAAGTGATGATCAAAAATGATAAAAAATGAATATCATGGACAGCTAAAAAATATATACAAAAAATTTTACAACTCGAGCGACTCGACTCGAATATTTTGTGGCTTTGGCTTAAAAATGCTGCTCAGCTTGGTTCAAATATTTTGCGGCTTCAGCTTCAACTGCCAGGTCTAGGTAAGATAATGTGTTCTATACCACATCTATTACTGAAAAAAACTGCTGTCATGGTGAGGTGTACTGATGATAAACAAAGATGAGTAGACGGCTACATTATCACTAGCCTACAGTGTTGACTGTGATCATAAACTGAATATGACGCTCTGTGCCATTGCTACATTAACGCCATGGCATGACACGGGTAAAATGTGGACCTGCGGACTTGCAAACCGACCAACAGGTTAACTGCGAACCAAAACTTGCGGACCGCCAGTGCAGACCAGTGGGTGAACTGCGGACCACCAAAATGCGGACCCCACGCAATCGAACGCCTAATGAGAGATGTGCTGTAATGTGTATAAGCTTACTATAGCGTTCATGTTTTAGGCCCCTGTCAAAGCGTTTACTGCTGTAGTTCAGGCAATTGTAAGTGTAAACACGGCAGATAATTTACTGTCAAATAAATTGCTTTTTGAACTTGTTTTAAGTTGCACAAGTCGGCATGACCAACCCAACACATCATATCTAGATTAAAAAGATGACAAAGTTAAGTTTAAAGATCCTTTGAAACACATTTTTGGAAATATCTCGAAAACAGTGCATCGCAGCTCAAAAATTCCAAAAAAAATCCGCCTTACTAACCTGCTACCTGGAAATTCTCTCCTTCACAAGATGGGATCAAAAAAATTAAATAATCTTTCGTGAAATGAAACACATTTTTGGAACAATAATTCTAGCAGTAGATCGGTGATCTTGCTGTTAGCACTGGAAAATTGCTACAGGTAGATCGGGTAGGCACATTATTAGGTACATGGTAGAACTTATGTTCCTGGTAGTCATAGGACCATGCCACAACACTGTCACGTATTTAAATCAGGCTTATTCAGTATTGACTTGCGTCCAGCATACCGGGCAATTAAGCAAATGCATGGCGGATGTGAATGTGTTGAGGGAAGCACAGTGCCAATCAGCAAGAACGACGGGGCACCCTGTACCATTGTGGATGAAGTGCTTGAGCGTTGGAGTGAGCACTACCAACAGATCTTGAATCATGCACCTGCTACTCAGTGCCCAGAACTTGACGTCTCTGCTGTAAACGCTGTCCCTGCAGACGATATATGCGAGGATGCACCAACCCTCGAGGAGGTCCAGAAGGCGATCAGGAAACTTCG
>Ga0209367_1001148_pt1 | contig 31356 bp, 17 predicted proteins | sample WorMetLIZISLAND2_FD_187412 | JGI IMG/M metagenome (GOLD analysis project Ga0209367, IMG submission 187412) | Marine gutless worms symbiont microbial communities from Max Planck institute for Marine Microbiology, Germany - Olavius geniculatus... ...
GAAAAAATGAAACACAGTTGATCGACGATCAGTTCTGAACATCAAGTTAATCGGAGATCAGTAAATCGGAGATCAAATTTGATTTGATTGGCGATGGAAAAACCGGACCTTAATCTGTTTTTTCTATGCCTTTTTCCATTCCATATGGAATAGACGGACCATTTTAGAAATTACTACACTTAATGATCTAGTTAGATAGTAGTACTTCAGAAAATGACTGCAGGTATAGCTTATCTGGCTGGAGTTAAGGCAGGGTGCGTTCACCCGTGTCGGGTGGCAGGTAACACAGTGCAATCCCATATGGCAGGTGACGCTCTACAGCTTTGAGATGGGTTGCCTATGAAAAGCTATACCCTTTAAATAATAGTATTCAAGATTCAAGTCAACGAGTAAATGGGCAAAGTCATTTCATGCAGGCAACACTGCTGCTAGTGCCATGTCAGTTTGGCCATACATAATTCACAATACAAATTATGACCAGGGGTTCCAACTCAGGACCAATGTCGCTTTGGGCCAAAACATTATCTTCAATTCTGTCCAACAGCTTCAGCAGGATTAAACCACTAAGCCAAATTTTTTTTACATTTATGGCTGGCTTATTAGAATTTATGGCTGCTTTTCGGCTAAGCTGGAAAACTACGGAGAAGGTATTTTTCGGCTAAAAATTTCAGCGGTTTACCAAGTGTAATTTCCAGCTAAGCCAGAGCTAAGGAAAAAAGCTGCAGGATGCACAAGTGTGACGGACAGACAGACAGACTGCACTACAGTAATAGCAATAGCTGGCCAACATCACTGATGCTTTCAGCAGTACCAACCAGCTAATAGCAACATAATTTATACAAACCAGTGAACAGTGACGTCTTTCACTTCCAGGCAGTCGGACATCGCTCGTGTAACATCGTCGATGCGCTGTTTAATAACAGGGAGAAGTCGACCAACCAACTGCTGGTCATTTTCATTCACCGACTCGCACAGTTCTACAACCATAGAATAGATATATGCTCGCAACGTTTCTTTGTATCTCTTCAGGACTGCACAAGGCAAAAAACTGAACTGAACACAACAGACTGATTACGAAAAGCGAACTCGCTTGTGACTCTGTGTGAAATGAAGTTGTAGTTGACTTGAGTTCACGGAGTATCCCAACTCGTGACTTTTGTCGTCTTTCTACAACACCGAATAAAGTTTTTAATCCAAATTACCATTCAGTTAACCGCAAAGTTGAGTTCTGAAACAAACATATTACAGGCACTCGTTAGATCAATCAGTTTCAGATGCCGCCATTGGTATCCATCGTATGTGGCAGGCTGTCGTACCAACAAAAGACTAACTGACCAGTTCAGAGTACCTATACAGTAAGCATGTAAGTCATCTATTGTGTACACTGTCAACAGAACAGATGTATCAAGGTGACAGCCATTGCCAACCAGGCTTTCACAATGTTCATCGGCCCACGGACCTGAAAATATCTGCCAGACGACGTGACCTATACTGAGTTGTTATACACTAAACTAAACCCGACCCCATTCAACTGTTTCTAGTGCACCTACTAGCAGTAGTTAGTTCAATCTCTGCCAAGTGAATGATGCAAACAAAGGAGATTATGCGTTCGTCAAACTTTCTGTCTGTACGCAGCGGTGTGATGTCATACATTACTTGCAGATTGTGCATTGTCTGTGACATCACCAGCAGCAATGCTGGGGGCAGCCAGCATTATAATGTAATAGCTATCCTATAGTATTAATGAAACGACTTCTGTTAATTGTTTTAACTAACGAATTCATAAAATGCACTTAAATTACTTCTATGTAAAAATTCACTTGACTTGGCAAAGATATGCACTTTCACAAGCGCCTACCAGTTACGCTACTTAGGCCATTTCAAAAACTCCCACTTGACTGAATAAAAAATTCCCGCTTGACTGACTGGCGGTGAGTTGCTATAACACCATTAAAAAGGTAAATAACACCAATTCAACACATACTAGTTAACTGGACAATAAAACTCTGGACATCAGTGTGCCGATCATGCCTATGCTGGGCCTGTAGCTCTGTAGCAGTATCAGCACAATCCGTCTGTAGCTCTGCCATCCGTTGCAACAGTAGCTCTGATGCCTGAGACCATTCCAACAAACGTCAGTGTTAAAATTGCCACTAGACATGCACACCGAAAGCTTCGGTGTACATGGCTCTGAAACTACATATCGAGGACAGAATAACGAAACACTGTATCTGCAGTCGACTACAGCAAAACTAACTACAAACTACAAAACTCGGGGTAGCCAGCGCCATAATGTAATAGCTATACTATTGTCCAGGTAGGAAAACATTTGCTTGTAAAAGACAAAAATTTTAATATAAAATGTAAGCTGAAATTAATGTTAACCTATTTGGTGGACATTCCTCCATTTCTTTTGAGTAATTAATACTCATACAATATAGTTGAAATGGCTGCAAAGTGATGACTCAGTACATACAATGAATGGAGGTATGTTGAGATCAGCCAGCAGCTTAGCGATGGTTCTGTTGCAGTGAACGTACGGCAGTTGTACATCAAGCTTGTGTACTGACAGGTCAACGACAGCCACTCTCTGGCCACTATGAACGTAATCACATCGACACATGACAGCAACATCGTGAATTAGTCCTGTGCTACGATGATAATCAAAAGACGTGTTTCGCACTTTTTTCCACAAGGTTATCGTATAAGCTAACGTAGATTCGTGTTTCACACTTTAACACTGGTGAGCAAGAAATCGCAAGCAAGATTTTCCTTTGCTATGCTTCACTAACTTCACTCACAGGCTTGCATGTTATTGCGTCATCCAGAGAGTAGGCGAGATTAAGCTAAGAAATACCAGTGTCAAATAATCCAATGTAAAATTCTGGAAAATTCTTGCATATGCATTTACACTTTGAGCGACAATTCGCGAGCCGCAGAAATGAGATTCTCATACAAAAATGTGCGAAACACACCTCAGGTGACACAATCCACGGTGTCAACACAGAAAGCAAAAAACCAAATGCACACCACTTGCACTGTTTTGGAGGCATAGCTTGGGTAGTGTTGCTGTAAAGTTTTCTAAAGAATGCCAAAAAATATTTGTCACAACTACAACTGAAAAAATAACAGTCCAATATGCAAAGAAATGCATTAATGCAACACAGCATGTCTGTTAAAGATGTCAATGGGCAACTTCACTTTTTGACTTCGCTGAGCCTTTTTGCTGAGCGAAATCTAAAGCTGAACGCTAAAGTCTGTACTTAGACCACAGTTCAACTAAACTTTGGTCTAAGTTTACAGACTTAGACCAAAACGATTATAAATGGCGGAAAGACAGGTAAACCTAACAGGAAATAAATCAACCATTTACGCTTGGACTTGCTTATTTAATTGCGCCACGCACGCAAATAATGTAATTAGGTAATATCTGACGTCATTGCACATTCATTTCAGCGTTTATTTGCGGTACCAAATCGCTTTAATTTACTAAACTATCCGTAGGCATAGGACTGTAAATAGTTGCCATGTTTTCGCTCAGCTAAAGTCGAAAGTTGAAGTGGATTCAGGCTCAGCGAAAGTTAAACCCTAAGGGCTAAAGCTATCTCTTCCATGCAAATCGAACCGACTATAGCCAGGTTAGTTCGGTTCAACTTTGGTGTACTTTTGGACTCAGCGAATTGCTGAGACTTTCGCTGAGTCCAAACTTCGGTCTAAGTAGGTCAGTTTAAGCTCAGTGAAAGTCTCAGCAGAAATCTAAGTCAAAAAGTGAAGTCGCCCAATCTAACACTCTCACCGGTCAACTCTCCCACATCATTCTATATACACATGCCGCTACATCGAGTCGAGCAAACTACCACTGACGAAATTCCTGTCCATCATAATCAAAATGTACATGTGGCACTGCAAACGTAACAGTGCAACAGAAACATGTCAAGTAACCAAATGAATCAAACTGTTACCTGACAGTGTCGACAGTGGGCAGAAGACACAGTGGCAGCCTTGTGAATGCACTGGCTTCAGCGACGACCGAGTCTTTCAAGTTGACACACAGCTGGTCCACTTCTGACGAGTGAGTGTTCAGCACACGACGCATATAGGCCACGTTCTGACATAGCAAACATAGGACAAGACATGTAACGATTCAACAATTTTTGCCCTTGTGCCATGCCCTATCCCTCCAAAAAATTTCATCACAATTTTTTTATCACTTCTTGAGGGATGTAGCTGACAAACAAATGGAGATGAGACAGCCAAACTGTTGCTAAAGAAGACACACTACAGCCTATGCAGTGCCTGGTGCAGTACTGACCTTCAAGGTCATACAATGTGAATGATTTTCGTTTCACCTGAAAGGGCATATGCCACTTCCTATTAGTGAATAATAGCAACCTTGGCCGTATCTCTCACCGCTTCCAAGACATGGCCAGTTTTCCGTTGAAAAATGCACATTTGTCTTATCCCCCCTCCATTCAACCCTGAATTTAAAAATGCTCGCCTTGCACAAAATCGCTGAAATTTTGCATGTCTAAGTTTAAGACACAAGGCCAATGATTTGTGTAAAAATTTTCCCACCATATATATAGTCACAATACATCTGTTACAAACAGATGGACAGAGAGACAGACGGACAACACATCGTGCCATAGACAAAAACTGAACCCTGAGCCCCTACTTCTCTATTAAATTTATTTCTTTCAACGTAAACAAAACACGTATATAGATATCGATAAGTTTTGTACAATGAAATTTGCTCAACAACAATACAAAAAAACTTAAATCTCAACAAAGTCAACAGTGTTTTATGACAGTGCTAACGAGGCGCAAGACACTGTAAAGTACCATCTTAAAATGTACTTATTTCGTGGCCGTGATCGGCGGCGTGTTCTGCCTGGATGCACGTGTGATATATACCAAACGTGAAATGCCATCAGTCGCCACGCTTAAGTGGAGTGAGATTACGGGCACTAACAACATTCCAGACACTATATAGTGAGAGATAGAAAGACTGAGCTATTGATACAAAAATTTATTCATCCCAAATTTTAAGAAGCATGGAACAAGAAGAGATGAACCTCTGACTGTTGGTTCTGAAGTCTTGATCTTGCGTTCATGTTCTGTTTCACAAGAATGCGAATCAAATCCTGTTTTTTCTCCTGCAACAAGACAACACAAGCTTATACATCGGGACCGTGGAATAATGCACAATTCTGCACGTACTGTAATAGGGTGTTTACACGATCCAACAAACGTCCAGCAAACTTCCAGCAAATGTATTCAAAATACACGCAAATTGCTGGACGTCTGCTGGAAGTTGCTGGACGTTTGATGCCATGTTATAATAGAGCTGGACGTTTGCTGGCAGTTCGCTGGACGTTTGCTGGATCGTGTAAACACCCCATAACTGGCGATATTCCACGTAATTAGGCAAAATGTATAATGCTGCGAGTTGTGCAGAATTAATCTTTTCTGTGATTAAATTTGACCGAACACACAAAAATGTGCCAGAGCACTGAAGGGCTGGTATTAATTCAACAACAAGCAGATATTTTGCTAGATTCTGCCTACATGTAGTTCAGCAAATTCTGTCAAACACCAATATTTCTGAATGTTATCAGTATGTAACTTCTCGCTGACATTCTGTTCTATATACAGGGGTCCAAAAAATAGCACAAAGTTTATGGCACCATAATTTTGCAACCGTACATCACAAAGTCATGCGATTTTCAGCAAAATGTTCCAACAGAAATTCTTTACATGACTAAAGTCAGTGTTTAAATACAGCAATTAAATATTCTCTGTGTTTGCCACTGGCAGTAAAGTTTCTATGGAAACATTTAGCTGAAAACCGCATGACTCTGTGACATACAGTTGCAAAATTATGGTTCCTTAAACCATGTGCCATTTTTTTGGACCACCATGTTTTTACCTACTTATAATCGGTTCTTAAGCAGAAGGCTGTAGCAAAGTCCGTTATATTAATATCTCTACCAACTCAATGACAGGTAGCCCCTGTCTTTTCCAGATTTATCACTGAACGACCTGTGCCTGCAGCTGTATTCTGTAACATTGCAGAATGATGCAAGTGTAACAAGCCAAAAAAATTCATTTTCACGACATCTGTAAAAATCCCCGATATTTCCAGGTTTTCCAGACAAGTCGTCAATCCGAGAACAAGCTACAAAGTACTTAGTTAGCTATGTAACTGTTATGACATGCAAATCAGTCAACCGACCGTGAGTCTGTTAAAGTCTTGTATCTTCTGGTACTTGGCGTAGAGCACCTGCTTGTCAGTCGTTGCTTGCTTCACGCTGGTCGTGAGATTGGCTGAGACCGAGTTTAGAGCCGCCACAGACGCACGCGAACCCACAAGACGAGTCTCCACGTCGATTATATTACTGCATTGTATGCAAATAATTACTCAATAACATAAAGATATTACTATCACTCTTGTCACTATCCTTGGTGTGGCTTGGTGTTGTAGCAGTAGCATGTTGGACTAGGGATTGCAAGGTTGCTGGTTCGACTCTCGCCCGATGAACTGCCAGTTAACAATCCTGGGCAAGTTGTTCACACGCGTGACTCTGTTCACCAAGCAGTATAATTTGGTAACGATCAAAGGGCGGTGATGCTCCGTGGCTGGGAAGGTAACCGTAGGTCTGTCGTCGCATTGACCATGCGTCACGGACTCAAGTGGTTTATCCAACTACGGGCTCAACGGCCGCGAGTGGGAGATGAGCACCACGCCTACGCTCCTCGCGGGTACGGCCCTTTTACCTTACTGTCCTTTGGTAAACAAATGTTCAGCACTGTAACTGAACTTTAAGCTGACTTAGAATAAAAGCTGCAATGCCATCTTCTAAAATTTAATTATAATAACCCGATTCAATGACAAACTGCACATACATGAATGCACACTGTTTCACTGTTGAACACTTTAATAAATTATTACTTCTGTTATAAATTGGCCAAAATACAACCTTTACCTACTGGAAATTTACTGTTGACATTTTGGCTACCGCTGCTGCCTTCTTCAGAACAAGCACCTGCAAGATGTCACTGGTGGACAGATATTCTGAAAAAGGCAAAAGCAGTTGCCGATACATCAACGATAAAGTTGTATTTTAATGATTCTATATAACCTATTAGACACCAATTCAACCCATACCTATACTAGCAACCAGGGGCCCGATTCACAAACATTGTCATAAGATTTGTCTTACAGTATGTCTTTAGAGCATCCTAAGACTTGAGTCAAAATGTCTTAAAAGTTTTCCTATTTCATTTACAACTTCCGAATGATTCTTAGGGTGGGTTTCTGGATCTCAACTGTATTAACTGACAGATTTGCATAACTCTCGTTTCCCGTTGCACTAACCAACGGTCAATATGGCCAAAAATTTAACTGGCCGAAATCGGCTAGTTAGCTAACCATCGATCGCAGTTATCGTATTTAACGCAACTTTTGTACCATTTTGCAAGCAGTTTATTGACGAATGTGATACATGGCGAGCACAAGCTTGTACCCGTGACACATTATGACGTCAGCATTACGTCACGACTAACAAAGAATATTTAATCAACTGCCATATTTTGTTACAATATTTTGAATTAGTATTTCTTCAGCTACAAGTGGTAAAAATTTTGTGTAAATTGATCAACATTTGAGTGAATTATGAGAAAAACGAAAAGGGGTCTTTTTTATGAAACGCCATGTACAGCGTCTATTCAAAGCCATGCAGTTAACCTGACAAGCTGAAGTGCCTGTGGGTCGGCATAATGCTGCCTCAGTTGGTCGTCAATAGCAGTCCGAGCCTCGTGCAGGCGTTTCTGCAGCTGCCACGCACTGTTCTTATGCTTCTCTGTCTGTACGAACTTTGAGAACATCGCTGACTGGGCAGCCTGCACAAAGTAATGATAGACAACGCAAAATAACTGGATCACAAAGTGCCGCCGCCCAGCACTGTAAGTCCGACTGTTACGTTTGGTCCACAGCTTGGCTGTTAACTCACAAAGCCAATAAGCCATCAATTATAAACGTGGTAAAATGTTTCTCTCTCCGAAACCCCTCAACAGATCTTGCTGAAATTTGGCCTTAATTTCTTCAAGGTAAGGGTCCACCCTGCAATTTTGGTCTTGATGTGCTGTCCGTTTTGGGACGAAAAATGAAAATAAAAGGAAATAAATTATAGCAATACCGTAGAAAAAGAAAAACATATGGGCAGCCTAATGACACAAATCAATTGTCTGCAACATCTATCAGGGTGAAGATACCAAGGCACATACCCATAAAACCCAATGGGTTTGTCGTATTAAACAAACCTACCTGAAAAACCACCCCGAAGCCAATTTTGTATGGCACACCAAATTCTACGTAACAATTCCAATTCTACATGTTCAAAAGCACAGTAACCCATGGACCATAGTTCAATGTGCTGGTCACGGTGTGTAGCACAGACGTATACATTAAATATTCTAGATACCGGACGTTTAATGGCTTGCTCCATTACGGAATGTGTCATCTTCAAAATGCCCCCATCCCCCCCGACTAGCATGCTGTGCGCAAAGGTACACGTGGCATTGCATCATTTGACGATTCATGCTATGATTAAGGTAAGCGAACACAAATGAATTGTAATCGACACAACGTTACAAAAAATAAATGTGCAGCAATTTAATATTAATTACATATGAATCAAAGCAATGAACAATATGGCGGTCGATCAGCGAGCAGATCACAATGCATGCTAGTCAGGCGGGGCTGTTTTGAAGATGTTGGGTTTGGCTGGCAGCACTGCCCCTGTGCTGTGTAGCTATGAATTAAAATACAATAAATGCTGTAACCAGTAAATAGAATGTCAGCACAAACACCAAGAGCATCATGGGTCAAAAAAAGTAGGAAAAAGCAGAAACTTCCAACTTTCCGATAGCCAGTAGCAAATTTCTGACAGCGCGGAATATCAATGCTCAAAATTTCAATTTTGCCGCTAGATTTCCCCCAACATGAAAGTTTTCAGCCAAAATTTTTTGGATTTAAAAAAAACAAATTTTTCAGATGAGGAGATTTTTCAACAATTTTCTGACAGTCAACTTCTGTCCCCTTGGCCACGACACCACAGACAAGTTACACTTACCTCTAGCAACTGATGAACACTCTGTAGCACTGAAGGCGGAGAAGACAGATCAGAGAGCCGACCACCCTGCTCATACTTGAAACTATATGCACAACAACCGATCAACTATACTTGATTACAATACGACGAAGATCAAAAGTCGACTCCAAAATAAACTGATACGACATAAGTCGACAAAAAACTTTGACTACACAGTTTGTGCGCTGCACCATCATCATCATTTTTGCTACAGTTCACGGAATTCCACAGTTTCTGGTCTTCCGAATGACTGCAAGAATTAATCGAAATTAATCAATTACTCCTGATTAATTCTTGAACATTAATCGATTAGAAAATTTTTAATCTGGCACAGCCCAATACATGCAAACCTTAAAACAAAAATGTAATAACTGACAGCGCATTTTAGACAAACATGCAAAAACGCAAATATTTTATTAATGACTAAAAATATGAATTCCCAACACGAAAGCTTTTGATGTTCTTCTTCAACCACTTATGCACTAATTATTGGAGATCGATTAAGCAATTAAAACGTGTTAATCAGTAGCAGCCATACTATTACAGAAACCCACGTTTCGTACTACATTATCCGTTCGACAAAGACCTTATGCAGCCAACAGCACAAAAAAGTAAGTATCTGACAATCTTGAAACTACACTGTTTTTTCCTCAAACACTGCCTGTATATTTAATCTTTTATCACTTTCATTAATGCCAATAAAGTTTATTAAATATATACTTCAATTTTAGGCCATGTTGTTTTCAGGGTTTAGTTCCCCTTTAATGGCATCAACAGAAGTAAACATTTCATACCGTAACTTTTCGGCATCTTTGCTGATATCAATATCGGCAGTTCTCTGAGCAAGTGCGGTGGAATTTTCGTCGGCGTGAATGCACAGAGCTGATAGTAAGTCATGCGCTGTAACGCTGGTCAGGGCGGATTCTACACATCTCCACATATCCTCCTTGCTACGACTCCTTTGCACAACATACCAGGTCCACAAACGTCAAAGTAAATGTCAGAGGCCTAAGTTACAATCCATCGTAAAACAATCGTAAAATTGTAGTTAAATCTTCGCAACTTTGTCACATCTTTGTCGTGAATCAACAAGTGACGATGTCGTCAGATTGTCGCAAAAACTTTGTATCCGAATTTTAAAATCTGATTCTACGACTTTGTAACTTTCTTGCAATTCTGTTGTAACTCTAAAATTACACAGCCAATCAGTCGCCATTATACTGACCTCAGCCAATCACGACGCAGTGTCACTGAGCCAGGCGGCACACAGCACTGCATGCTGATTGCCTGTTTCCACCGTTGCCAACGGTTACCAATTGATGTAAACAACAAGAAATAAACTGACTTTGTGCTGATTTTGCTGCCTGAAGTTACCACAAATGAAATTGATACCTATTATGGCACTATGTCAAAAGTATATACTGATGAAAAATTGAAATAATTACTGTATGCAAGCTTGATGCTTTCAGATGACAGCTAATGAGCAGTTGTACTTCTTCTCGTAACTTTTGTCGTAACTTTCTCGTAACATTGTCGGACGATTTTTTGTAAATCGCGTTTTATCGTAAATCTGTCGTAAACCTTCCATATGTTGTAACATTGACGAAAATTTGTCTTACGATGTTTTGCAAATTTGGCCTCTGGTACTTGCAACAGTGCTGCATGCATGAGTTAAAAACTTGTGACCAGAAGCACTTTGGAATCTCCAAAGTGGCAGCTGATTTGCATGAGCTAATGATACCGCAGGGCATTATACAGCCATCCACAGCCCACACCAGCAAACAACGGCACTTGGACAACATAATTAAAATTTAATTCTGCCATAATGCTTGTGTGCACTGTATATGAGAATAATAATCAAAATTAAACACAAAACTCATTGATATGTGGGAGACTTACTTAGTACGGACAATTTTGCAGTAAGCATACGAAAGTAAACAAATTAGCAAACAATTAACTGACATGGCTTGTTCGTTGCCTTCAAAAGAGCCGTGATGCAGTTTCTCAAGAAACGCAGCAATTACTTCGCACGTCTCACGCATAGCCTTCTACACAAGTTCACAGCACAACAAAAATATTAATAAACAACAAAACAACCGTCAAACTCACACATTTACTAAAATTCAAGAAACTATTTTCGACTTTGACTGCAAATGTCTTAGGAACCAATCAAGATATCAAAAATCATTAAAAAACCTGATCAACAGCAATACCTCCGAGGTTCTACAAAAGAAATTTGGTGAACTTTGGTCCACTAACAAAAAAGTTATAAGCGTGCATGTTGACCCACTGTAAGTCGACAGTGCACATTCTGCATATGCTAATACATTTGAGTTCAGGCCACGTGACTCTGCTACCGTGGGAATTTCAACCCCATAAATTTTTCCCACAATCAAACTTCCGGCACTGATCGAACTGACTTTGGGCTCTGCCCGAAATTTCTATTTCTTTTTCTTTGAGTAAACAGTTTATATAGCACACTAACTTCACAAGGAAGTTATTTAAGAAACAATTACACATACAAACAAACATTACCAATCAGTGAGACTGTAGCTTCAAAGACAATAATGATCAAAGATTTCAAGACACCATCGAACACTAATTAATCTTAAAGCATGCATGCTTATAATACTTAGACCCTGTTTTTTCATGCACATTTGATCGCCGATCAAATTCATCTTCGACCAACTTTGGGATTTGATTGAAGATCATCTCAATAACCGTTTTTTCTATCGCCAATTAGTGACTGATGTCCATCAAATCTCACATCAAGTTGATGGCCGAATAATGGCCGATCAAGTCAGACAGTTGACGATTAAACATGGCGATCTGCAGTTCGTTGCTTATTCGCACCAGAAACATCGCTTCACTTCGTCAGTCAGAACGGCAATTCACGCATAAAAATGAAGTTCCATGCATGGCTATCAATCATTACTGATTAATTTATATTGTGTGTAGTGTTTTGTGAAGAAATACAAAAAAAATTTAAGCTAATGCTCATGAGACATGAAAAAGCCTATAGCAGTTCCGGTTCAGCAGTTTAGCTGAAAACTGGGGTGTTCATGCTAAGTTAATATACAAATACCAAATTCTCTATCTGGATCGCATAATGATAGTTCCGTGGCGCCACCTTGTAAATGATAGACTTGCGTCACAGCCCGAAATTGCCAAAAAATCCACAAAACCCCTATTTTGGCGTTCAAGGTCATTCAAGGTCATTGAATTCGGCGCCAATCGAGAGCCAGTGTACAACTTTCTATTAGTGATTAATATTAACCTAGGCCCTATCTCGCACTGTTACTGAGATAAAGCAACTTATTGGCCAAAAATCGCAAATTTCCCTTACTCCCTCTCATTTAGTGCCCTCGTTCGGAGTGACACCTTTCGAATTTATGGAAAAGCTTTACGGTTCCTGAAACTAGAGTCTTCCAGACAGCCAAGAGTGAAGATTTGGTGATTTTAGCTTGCACCACTTTTGACTGATCCACCCGTGTGGCAGATGAACAGACGGACAGACGGACGGATGGCCAGAACTGCGATGGCTAAGATGCGCTGAAAGCAGTAGCTGCTTTCGCACGTAAAAATGGATAGACGCTCCCGTATTGATTTACGTTAGAACGTATTTTTCACAGTAGATGATATCGTTGCTATGATGACGTTTACTGGCTACGGCGTCCACTCACGGCGCATGCTGCGCAATTTAGCACAACACTGCAAATCGAGGTCACTGTCAGCCAATCAGATTGGCATAAAGGAGGCTCAGTTGATGGTGAAACAAGAAATTGTGGATCACGTATATGGAAATCAAAAATGCATGAAAAAACTAAACATTGTTGATCGATGATCAATTCAGGGGTCAAATTCACAAAACATCTTAGGACAATTTTACACGTACACCAATGTGCTAATTCACAAAACATCTTATGACAATTTCAGACAAAAATCTTACAATCACTTTTTAAGTGTCTTATGACATTCCAAATTATACGATTCCAACATCGTCCAACAAGAAAAACTTCTTTGTATTGATTTATAAGACCTTTATTTCAATTATGCTCATAATCTAGAAATGTCACATTTATACTATATCTGTTTTGTGTGGTCTTTTTGCCGAATAAATTAATTAATGGAAAAATAAACAGCACTTTGCATTGGCGATGGACTGTTGCTACGCCGTAGCCATGTAAACACATATCTTGACAACCGACATAGAATAAAAATAATACAGCGTAGTGTTGTGCTGTGTGACAAATAAATTACTGATAACATTTTGACTCAAATATCACGATACTTGATAGAACCACAATACCAAAATAAAACTGCATAGACAATCACTGTCCGTTGGTGATTGGTGCAGGATGTTTTTTTCTATACAACTATTTAATGTAGTAGCTAAATGTTAAATAGCTAATGCAATCGCTACCATGCTCTGTCTAGAGAGTGCAGCAGAGTGTGCCACAACCAACAAATGCTTCAAATACTTTACCTCTCCCACCCTCATACAGCTTTCAACAGGCCAATTGTCTCTAAAAACTAGCAAATATTAATAAACTATAAAAAATACCAAAAAAATTCAAAACATTCAATAAATGAAAACATCTAAACAAATAAAAAAATAAATCAGCACCTATGTTAACACCATGTAGGCTACTCAAAATTTTGTAGTCAGAATATTAAAAATTTCTAAATTAAAACACTACAAATTTAACTCTAAACGACCGTTTTTACTTACTGACTGGTCAGTGCCTCGCAGACGACCACAGTCACCATGACAACAAGACGCCTTTGTGAAAAAAGTTACGATCATTAAAGATAAATTCTGTGAATTCACTTACAACATGTCGTAAGATAATCTTATGACATCTTAAATGATGAGTTATGATAATTTTATGATATGTCTTATGACATGTCTTACGACAATGTTTGTGAATTGGGCTCCAGAACATCAAGTTGATCAGAAATCAGCAAATCGGAGATCAAATTTGATTTGATTGACGATGGAAAAAACGAACCTTAGAAAAGTTATTCGACATACTAGGGGACTGCACTTCAACTGCCAAGTAATAGTTTAAACTTTGCACGCGCCACGAATATTTTGATGTAAAAACACAGATATGGCACAAATCCAAAAAATAAATTCTCCATTAATGAAAAAAATACTGAGACAAATTCTATGATTTGAAATACCCCCACTGATTTCACATGGACATCTTTTTAAAATTTTTGTCTTGTAACTTCTGAGTTCCACCATAAGTCATCCAACTGTTTGACATTATTATGAGCATCAAAATGGATGTCATTACGAGAATTAATAAAACAGGAAAAATCCAAAATATATGTTTTGTAAAAAATTTAATTCTGAGCATCGGCTGTAAGTTTTATTATGACGACGTCACCATTAATGGAATGGCACCATTTGTAAACTTATTTATCCAAGGACCTTCGTATCTATCACTATCACAATCAATATACACTGATGATGCATTGATGAGTTACCATGGAGACAGTCTCCAGACTGGCACTGGATCCCGCAGACTCAGTTGACTGTACACTTCTAGCTACCATCAGTGCAGATTGAGATGACTTTCTATGCAACAACAACAACTACTACTACTCAACTACAACAACAATTAGCCTATGTATCACTGGTGCATGCTGAATTTTTTATTTTTGCAATGACTACAAGAACAACAACACCAACTACTACTACTACTACTAGTAGTAGTAGTAGTACTACTACTCAGCTGAATGTATACTTCTAGCTGGTACACTGTCAAAATGTCAACAATGAAAATGTCGACAGTCACAATGTCGAAGTCATAATGTCAAAAAGTCAAAATGTCGACAATGGAAATGGCGAAAGTCAGAATGCCGAACATTATGCGCAATATGTTGCGACTGTCACAACACCTGAAGGTACGTGATTGTGATCACAGGCTGCATAATAATCTGAGGTCCCGCTGTTGTTAAGCGAGCATGGCAAATGTCTCGTTTTTACACCTCCAATAGATTTTACCATTGCGTTCATGTTCTACGGTGTAGGCAAATCCATCAAGCAGTAAAGTTCGTCCACCTTTCTGATTCGTAACTACTTCCATTAAAACACAAATACAATAGACTAAAAACACAAATACAATATACTAAAAACACAAGTACTGTGGACTAAAACATCGGACAGGTAGCACGCATGACAGACGTTTCTTACACCTATTGGACCCAGTGTTCTGAACCGCGTGTGTGTGACACTTTCGACATTCGCATAATGTTCGCCATTCTGACTTTCGCCATTTCCATTGTCGACATTTTGACTTTTCGACATTGTGACTGTCGACATTTTGACTGTCAACATTGTGACCTGCCACCCTTCTAGCTACCATCAGTGCAGGCTAAGTAGACTTTCTAAACTACTATTTCTTACAACAACAACAATAACAACAACAACTACTACTACTACTCAGCTGATTGCTCACTTCTGGCTACCATCAACACAGACTGAGATGACTTTCTACAACAACAACAACTACTACTACGACAACGACGAAAACAAGTCCTTGTCCTTGGCACTCTTTATTTGTAAGTCCTTGGCCTTGGCTTTAAGCACAAAGTACTTGACAATATCACTGTAACAAGTCCATTACTATTACCTCTATCAGGGTGGAAGTTTTGCCGGCAACTCAACTCCCCTCAAGTTGCCTGTGGGGGAGGTGATGGGCAAGGTGGAGTGCATGTATCTAAGGCCCAATAGCCAAAAACCCAAACGCCACAGTCGGGGTCGGCAACCAGGCAACACAACCAGACACCAGAGGGGTATGACAGACAAACAGACAAACAAACAAACTTTTGTGCTTTATAATAAGACATTACAACAACGACAACAACAAAACAACAACAACAACTACTACTAATACTACTAGATCACTAGTCATACCGGCGCAACTCAGCCAGGCCTTGTTGCTTGTGATGAATTTGTTTGGTGAACTCTTCTAGGCATAAGACGGTCTCCTTCGCCAGCTGAGAGCGAGCATCCAGCAGTGCTTTCTTGCGCCGGATATCACTAATCTGACTGACAACCGACTGATATGACCGTTCTACACACAACTCATAGGACACATATTGAGGTCACAATAGCAAGGCATCATATCTACAGTTGACTATGGCAAAATATACCAACTTACAACAAAGTTCTTAAGAATGCTACTTAAATTTTTACTTCATTACGTAATGGAATATTTATACAGCAAACAAATCTGAAACTAATTTGTTGACTAAACTTTACAATCACATTAAAAATACTGGGGAAAAGTCTGAAAAAAGCATCGCATAGAAAGTTGTTTTCAACTTATTGCTAACATCATGGTATAACATCAACGCTTAACAATAGGGAGTTGGATTTTTCATCAAAAAATACAGATTCAACTCCTAGTCTGGTTGCTACCAAGTTGTTAGTAGCTAGATGGTAAATCAAGCAAATATATCACTTTGGCATATAACTTAACCAAACACGTCAACTCCTTTGCCGAATGGTAGGTTAAGCTTGTGTGATTCCATATGGCAGGTGATGCTCCATACAATGAGATGGGTTATCCTATAAGGTGCTATAGGATCCTTTAACATTCTCAACATTTAACCTTGTAAGCAACACTAAAAATGTATTTTTAAAATAAAAAAAAATTAAAGCAAAATAGTTATCAGAAACAGTCACCAAATGTTAACCGAACCCTTGATGAACTCAATCTTTATATTCAGCCCAAAAGAACCATGCAAATTTCATCCAAATACAACTTTTTGAAAACCATGGCAAATAAAAACTATTAACAGACAAGTTCTGTATTCACATAAAAACATTATCACCTTTCAGCAAAGGTGTGCAAAAACGAATGACGAAAAGCCCAGCTGTGGCTAGCATGAGCCGACCGTACCACCTGTATCCAAAGGCCAGCATCCGACTTCCAGAGAAAGAGAGCGATTTCCCAGAGTGACTGCAGTCTCATAAGTGCTATGGTGACACTGCTATAATACAATCAATGCTTGGATACAATACGTTACTTTGGCGCACATGGGTGAAACTGCAGGCAGAAACTTTGCATTGGTAACTGCGGCCAAATCGACACAAACAGAGACATGGTTACTATTAACAGCCTATAGAAACTTGTCATCGCACTATCCAATGGTACCTTTGCCAACCACCTACAACGTACAGTGTAGCCACAATACATGCATTACAGACAACAGACAACAACAGAAGACACATCGTGCCATCAAAGACTCAAGTGAACAGTTAGCCAAAAATTATACCTGCCGTGACAACGTCTCTGCGCAGTCGTTCAACTTCTCGTTCAAGGACCTGCGATGCAGACACTGTGGAAGCAAGCTCGGACATCGGTGCCCACTTTCTAATCAGATCAGCTTGCAAAACATCCGATCGTTCGGTCGATTCAGGCGCCAATGCCCTAGTGCGCATCTGCTGTCTGCACCGGTTGCAGTTAAAGATAACGGGCTGGCCAAGTTTAATTCAGAGCAACACACAGCTCTGTGTGTTGCTAACAAAACAAGTGAGTGAACGAGTGAGTGAGTGAGTAGTTTCTTAATGGCAGATCAGCACAAAATAAATGACTTAGTGACACGATAGATTTATAAGAATCTAACTTATGTATTTAAAAAAATGATAAAAAATTGCTAAGATCAGAACAAATGCAAAAGCAATATTACATACAAATTGATACATTATTGTAAAACAAAAAGCTAATATATTTACTAAAAGCAATGATGATGTGAGGTGCAACATCTTCAAAAACATCTTCAAGTGTATCAGCTCTAAGATAAAGTTCTAACAAGACAAAATTTATAACAAAATTGTACTTTTTCATTATTTTACAAACTGTTAAAATCAGTACTGCACACAGAACATAATTCGCTGCACACCTCATTAGAAATACTGGCACTCAGCAGTATTTATTAGTGCTGGTAGCGATTGCATTTTTAAAAATAGTTAACTTTTTGAAAATTAACGACTAATTAATCGTTAATTTTAGTTAACTTTTCACAAATTTCACAAGGTGTTCGAACCATGATAAGCAAATGATTTGCGGCAAATCAAAAAGAAAACGTTTTCATCAGAATCAGCTGTACCATCATCACACAATTTAAATCCAAAATAATCAGATATACGACCAGAAATGTCCTAAGTATTTTTTTTAACTTGCTGTCGGCTATTATTGTTTACTTTACACCCAAAATCTACTTTCTATTATGTCAACTAAGTAAGCAAAACAATATTTGCGATTATTCGTTAATTAGTCCGCCCGAAAGCGATAGCTTGTGCAGCGGACTTAAGTTTTAGCCCAGATGTTTTTTTTCTCCACTCGCGAGATCTCCGAGATGCGTGGGCCGACCGGCGTGAAATTTGCACGATGGTCAGTACTAGGCCCTATTTTATAATGCCAGTCCAAAATTTTGGGGGGCACACCGCAAAAAAATTTCAGGGGTCAAAAACATGCTAAATTTAGCCCGATTTCCGATAACTTCGAAGTTCGGCGGCGAATATCTCCGAAACGGATGAAGATATTCAAATGCGGATTTTTATTCCATCTACCGCAATTCCTCCTGCGTTAGGCGAAACAAGTCCGGTGAAGTTTGGTTCAGTAACCTTGGAGATCTAGATGTGGAATCGTACCCACGTAAAGTGCATTTTTCGGAAGACCATATTTCGGCCCCTAGGGGGTGCTGCACCCCAAATTTTTACATGCGCTAGAGAATCATCAAGTCTTACTAGCGCACCCCCACCGGGGACGGCGGCCCCCCTTACAACTTTTTCAAAGTGGGTCAAAAATTGGCTTAAAATGTAATAAATTAGCGCTTATAACTTCAGAGTTAGGGGGTGTAGCCCGACGAAACTTTGGCACTTGACGTGTCTCTATGTTGGGGTGTTAACGCAAGTAAAATTTTGGGGCACCGCCTACCTTAAAATTTGGGAGGGCAAAAAACGTTCAAAAATCGGTGCGATTTATGACAACTTTCGAGTTTTAGTGCAAATATCTCTGGAACCGATGACGATAGCGACAAAATCTAAACGACGTTGACGAGAACGATCCTTTTGGTGTTCAACAAAAAAAAATTTGTGAAATTCCGTCCACCACGAACCAAGTTATAAGTGCTAATGTTGACCTACCCTAAGTCGACAATGCACGTTCGGCGTATGCCAATGCATTTGAGTTTGGGCCCCCCTCTTTACTCCCTTTATTTCCTCCAATCGGACTTAGGGCGGACTCGCGTTGGGCTTTGCCCCAAATTTCTAGTTTTTTTAAGCATTAACATTTCTTAATCGTTAACGATTAAATTAATCTTTAGCTTCCACAGCCCTAGTATTTATTCATGAAATGTCCACTAGACAGGCATGAAAATAAGCAAAATTTGTCAAAATATGGACTGCAATAAAAAATGCATATGCAGCATATAAATGCATATGCTGCCCACTAAGGATTACCACTCATATAGAGTGCGTGTCGGAAAAATTTATCACTCTCCCGCCCCTGACATTTTCTGAAATTTATTTATTTTATTTTTCAAATGCTGCTTATCGGTATAAGATATGATCATTTAAAACTTTTCAGTCTTGAAGAATAAAATTCACAACATGTGAAGGAGTAGTAAACCTTTCTAGCACTGTAGTTTTTGCTATATAAAAACATCAACTGCTGTAATATTATAATGTGTACAAAACAAAGCATACTGGCGAAACAAACATAAGGATACAGCATTAAGTTTCCTTTGACTGTTCTTACAGTCCTGTTAATAAACACAAGTCATTTTTGCAATCATAATTCATAATCAATATCACATTTAATAAACTATTCAACTAACATGCTTTATAACTTTTGGCAAGCAAGTAAATAGAATATTTAGGGCGCACAATGTCAGCCAGTGGCCGAATCTGAGGCACTTGGCTGAGCTGCTAGGGGGAGCAGTAGGCTTTGCTGGAAGCAGTGAGTTTTAAGTAGGCGATGGAAAGTGTGTGTACAGCTAAATAGCTGGGTGATATAGACTTTCTTTCTTTCTTTCTTCTGAGTATAGTCAAACTTCAACAAGTTGAAGACTCCTGACCAGTAGTGGTTGTGGACACGGCGGCAGTGCTGAATGCATAATGCAAACAGTGTCCATATGACACGTACTGAAAAACATAAACTGATACATCAGTGAATAACTGACATATTTCATCAATAAATTCTAAAAAAAATATTCCTGAGTTGGCTAGAAGAGGTCTCCATTATTCAGCAATCATTTAAAATGCTTACACTCCACATCCACAGTGGCTCTATCCTTGGATTCGCAGCACAAATTATTTTCAATCACGGGTACCTGACGTAAAAATGTTCACAAACAAACCCAAATAACCAATTCATGTACTGCTATATAATGATACACAAATTGCAATTCACTTTCAGTTCAATGTGATTTTATTTTATTCTCTTTATATATCTCACCTCACTTGCGATGAGTATATATTACTAATAAAATGCTATGTGCAACCATGACGAGCTTACTTGGCTGGACGAACACGTGCAATTACGTAGCGCCAAATGTCGTTTGTCTGTCCACGGCACACTCTAGCAACACATGCACATCAATGCACTGCAGCTGGTAATTAGACTTTACAAGATATATCGGCAGACCATTTTTTCAACACAACAGTTCAAACAATTATGATAGTTAAATACAAGATATGTGGCCGCTATAGTAAAGAACAGCGAAACTACCACTTCTTTCTTCTTCTTCTTCTTTCTGAGTAATGTACGAATCCTCTTGCAAGTAATGTCGTACAATGACATACATGGCAAACGTGCACGAGGACAGAAACAACTGTAGAACTCCCAAGAACAAAACTGATAAAAACGTGCTGATAAAAAGTCCTCCCCATCAGCATGATGCCTGCCAGTCAAGACATGAACACCTCTATGGAAAAAGGTATGACGACAACAGAAGTCAAGGGTTATTCTATATCCGAACTGTCGCAGAAAAGAAGCTGTGTCTGAAGGCATGAACAGACCCAACTGGAATGCAGTATCTGCTGCTATGTCTTCTCGTACTCTGCATGAATGGAGCACGGTTGACTGATGCCAGTATTGCAAATTGACTGTAAAAAACACTTTGTACATCATAATGGGTCTGGCTTGAGTCATTCGTTCTTCCAGCGTGTTCCATCCAAGTTGCTGCAGCATTATGGTTGGAATTCCCCTGGTACTACAAGATGATGGCGTAGTCTTTGTACCAGCACTATTACTAGAGCCCAGTTTTCCACGGAAAATTTTGCCAAATTCGGCAAACCAGATTGCAAAATTCCACGGCTCAACACAGCCCTTTATTTTTGAGTAAACTGAGCTTTATCCTGTTCAAGAACTTTACTTTCTGAAGGGCCGGTTGGCATAGTGACATTGTGCTGAGTTATGCCAACAATGTACACAGGAAATTACCGATATTTTTATGTGCAATCTGTCAAGTTGCATTCGGTTTATTTGCAATTGTGCCTTATTTTTTCATGACAAAAATACGTCACCAAGTCAAAAATCATACTAATCACCGGTGAATTGTCAACTTCGGCAAAATTCCTCAGAAATATCAAAATTCTGCGGCAGTGGCTTGACTCGAAATTCTGCAGCCCGCGGAAAGCTGTGGGCCCTAACTATTACCACTAACTACATCCACCCTACTAGCACCAAAAATGACATCTAGCTCTAATTCTAACCCCAACTACATACCTAATCATAATCCTAATCTTAACAATAACCCTATGTCAGACCTTCGGTATGGCAGCCCCTGGCTATAATGGGTCATTAGTAAATACAATTCTCAACAGGAGATTTCCGTACCTATTGCAATATCACATGGTACTTACGCTTGGAAGTCTTCCACAGTAGGCATTCTGGACCCAGAGTGTCGGCCACTGGGAACAAAATCCATAGTATTGACAGCCCAGTCATGGAGCTGCTGCGCAACACTCATGTCACCACCGGTTGCCATTCAGTCAATCCTAAAATAAAATAAAAAATGAAATCATAACTGGTAAAGCATGCTAGGTTTATGAATATTAATTTCGAAAGGCACTTGTCTGGGGGGTCGGGTAAAGTGCGAGGTGTGAGGCGCAAGTTGCGAGGAGGGTATAGTGTGAGGGAGCGTGCGAGGTGGCACGCGATTGGCCGGCTATAAATAGATTCCTCGCAGTTTACCCACCATTCTGAACGCACAGGAACGAGTCAATGGATTAGGGCAATACGGCCCTGCGGCCGCCAGCATGTGACCTGTGAGCACGGCGAGATGAAAGGCACAGCAAACACGATGCACGCCGGGGAGCAGTCAACAGTGCAAGCAGCCAGGACTGCAGCTTACGTAATAACCAGGACTGCGGACGGTAGTAAATGGCAGCGGCCATTCAGCAGCACATTGACGCACAGTTAGTGTGATGCGGGGAATATCACCTTTTGTGATTTTTTGCTGTTTTCGATGTGCAAGTTCTTCAATGTTGTTGCCGTTAACAAGTGTATAAACTGATGTTTTGTACATTTATCATCGTCAATTAACGGTCGTCGCCGCTACAGATTAGATATGTGTTTTTGATGCCTAACATGTTAGGCATTGTTCATAGATAAGTATATTATAAATACTATAATTAGATACTTATGCTGGAGCACGAAAAACAAAGTTACTAGTATATTCCCTCAATACAGAAAAACAAAACTCTTTCAAATTTTTTGTCTACCGTGCCATCAGCTGAAATTAAAACTAGTAGCTAAAAGTATTAGAACAATTGAAAGTATTATTATCATTAGCATATGTATAATATATTTATCTATGGTACACCTAACTTGTTAGGTCAACCAAAACGCAGCTTAGATCAAAGCACGCCGGCGCCTGCAGCCATTGTGTGCCGCTGTCCTGTACAGTGTGGGCGGCCTCGCACACCGCCTCGCTAATTACCCCGTTCGTCGCACGAATTCCTCGCACGCTCCCTCGCACTATACCCTACTCGCACCTCGCGCCTCGCATTTTAGCATCGCCCCTTGTCTGGGCGGTAAAAATTTCAGCTCAGATTGAAATTACCGCCAATTCTACGCACAAATTAGCACAAATACAAATACTGCCACAAAAAAACTGGAAAGTCTAAGATATACAAACCAAATATCTTGACATATTAGTACAAACCAAAAACGTCGTAAAATGCATTTTTAATCGTTAATGTAAACAAGTCAAATTCAGCTTACAGAAATAAATAAGTAAGAAAAACTGCGACCGAGATGCCATCGTTGCCATGTGACAGTCCAATCCACTTAGAAAAGTCCATCTGTGTAAAAGTCTGCTGCCATATGCAACACTCGGGCAAAATCATCATATGCTCTATGGTCACAAACCGACTTTTTAAACTCTGTTGTGATGAAAAAAATTGCTCAACAGTGAACACCATTTGCATGCTGTGTTGCCTGTTATTGGTACTTGCGTAAACCAAGTTAACAGGATTTCAAGCCACTATATGACACTACAGGTCAGCTCTAACAAACCTGAGAAATTTTCCTTTCCACTACGAATCAAAAATACCCCGGACAGTGACTCAAAACAAGCAGCAACATCACACTTTATCAGTTCTGTCATAGGTTTATAAAAATTGATAATTTTGGTGTTAGTTTGATTTTTATTAGCCCAGCAGGAGATGCTGTTCAGGTTCAAATAAAGAAAAATTATTTATAATTGTTTTAACACTAAACTTTTAGCCGACCGTACTTAAGTAACGATCGAGCTACTGGAATTGTTGTCGTCCATCTGTCTGTAATGGATGTATTGCGGCGAGGTAATAAAAACAAACTTTCTGCACAAATAATTAGCCAGGTGTGTGAAACTCAAGCATTCAAAATTTCAGCCATCTAGTGCAAGGGAAACATTTTCGAATCGGGGGTTGAATGAAGAGGAGGGTAGGAAATTCAATAAAAAGCTGGCCATTTCTCGAATATGGTGAACGAGGGCCAAGGTTAGTATTAATCACTAATAGGAAGTGGCATACATCCTTTCAGATTACATGAGAACCATTGACCATGAAGGGTCACAACACACTATGACTTGCCAATCGTGGAGTATTGTGGCGAAAACTTGTAATATGTGTCTGACACAGCGTCCTGAAACACTTTCAGTAGTTTAATGTTATACTTATCATTATAAGACATCTAAGCACCATAAGAGTGACAATAAATGGTACTAAGTAGTAAGTACAGTTAACTTAGATAACCAATCACTGTGCAGTAGATAAGAAAGTGTGCCATGTGCAATAAACGAATTCCGATATTATAAACAAACAAGTTCACGAACGGTATTCTATAAGCTCTCACGTCGATTTTACCAAAAATGCAAAGTAAACCTCAGTATGTTCCTATGCATCCCATGTCCACAATGGTTCATTTTAGTCTAGGTCATTTTAGACACTTAATCACTGAATTCTCTAATGTCAGTGAATGCCACATGCATAAGCTTGAAAGATGTCACATACATAATTCGTTTCAAAACTTTAAAATGTACAAAAAAAATGCAATTTTAGATCGCTGCTAACAGAAGAAGTTGCTAATTAGCTGTAAATTCTTATAAACATGCTTTCTCATGTTATTATAATGACTTTTCTTGATGCTTGAAAGCTGATATGTTGCTCAAAATCAGAACACAAGTAAGAACTGCACTGCACATTATATTGACGCATGTACCACAGTTCGCTAACCGACAACAGTTATTACCAAACTGTAGATAATTACTGGCAAGGGCAACAAATCGGACACCGGAATGACAAATTTCAATACATCGGCCAATTTTGAAATCTTGCACGCATGAAATTCACGGCCAACTGTGCGCACATCAGTAGGGCTAGACGAAAATCACGGTGCAAAAGTGAAAAAATCACGGCATACTTTTAGAAAAGTCGCAAAATTCACGGTGCCAATTCACAGTCATATATAGCATTAAAAAACGTCTCATTGACAAACATTTTTGTTCTCTGCCTAGTCAACTATCAGTCATGTATCGTCGTCTAACAAAATGACTAACATTAATCGTTTTTAGTAACTTTCAGGAATAGTTTTAGTAACTATATGCAGTTATACACACAGCAGTGAACGGCTGCAAATGATTATCATAGTGATCAACGAGGTTATATTAGGGTCAACTTTCAATGTTTATCTATCGAATTTTACGGATTTTGACACAAAAGTGCAACCCGTGCAAAAATTCATGGCAAATTACGGCAAACGCTAAAATTCACGGCTTCCGTGAATTCCGTGAATTCGTGATTTTCGTCTAGCCCTACACATCAGCAAAAGCAAGTACGTATAAAAACAATTATTACGTAAACTGTACACATACAACAACATTATCGTTCAGAAGAGGGCATCAGAGAAGTCACTATCAGAAGCACAATATCTTATTTCATACGAGACCAGTACACATCTGCATACTGATTAGACGCAACAAAACTAGTCAAGTGAGTGAGTGAGTAGGGTTTAACGTCCCACCCGACACAGCATAGACTGACAGATGTCTGGTAACAATACCACAGTGACATTGACCATATGGTACTGCTACCAGTCACTTCAAAGAACAAACAGTTTATGCCAATCAGCAAACAGAAATACTGTGCATAAAGATCGACACACTCAAACAATAACAAACTAATTCTCGTAAATACAGTGGTAAAATCAACATCATGACCAGATGTTTAATGGCATACAGCCAAATCTACTACAATCGGTCATTTAGTCCTGATTCCAAAATCATGATAAATTCAATGTGTTAAAGTACGTTAAACAAACATCGAGCAGAAACCAAATACAAAAAAGTGAATCCTATATCTCAAAAAGCGCACAAAGTATAAATTTTCAATCTGTGTTTTAAAAACCCCATCAATGATACATCAGTGAAAAACGTAAACAGTTAACTCAGTTAAGGAGACAACAGACGCAGAACTGTATCTGCAAAACAAACATCGATGTGACTTGCGAGTAGCATGCTCAGAAATATACGCGAAATACTGCCAGACAATTAATGTAAGATAAAGCCACATTTAACGAGCTGACTGAGACAGGCTTAAAGTTTACAGAGAGTCACAGATATGTAGCGTTTGTTATACATGCTTCCTGTCGGTCAAAACTCTGACGATATTTCCTAAACCACCAACAGCAACGACCTGCAATATGCATGCAGTTACAGAGAGCAAGTGAGTGAAAGGTTTTACAATATAGGGTTCCTACAGGTCTTCAGCAGCAAAATTCCACGACTTTTCCGATCATGAAATGACAATTTTCCTGACTTTTATCAAAACAATAACCCTATTGTACGAATGTCAGAAATGGTAAACTATATCATAATTATTCAACAGTATTAATGAAGCAATATGCAAATGACAGAAGCCCTGGTTGGGGTGAGGGGGGCAAAACACCCCTGAAGCAGAAACACTTCTAGATTTTGGATGTTCAATGAAAGCCACAAATTTGCATGCTTTTTAATATTTGAAGACACAAAAAATCACAGATATCTGCAGTCTGCATGATCCAAGATCATTTTCCTTGACTTTTCAAAAATAATGTTTTCCCTGACCTTTCCCTGACCACACAAATTCCCTGACCTTTTCCAGTTTTTCCTGACCTGTAGGAACCGCGATAATAACACATCAGTACTCAACATGCTGTTCTGTGCATGCCAAAACAATGTTAATAGCTATAAGGCTACTTAGCTATGTTTAGAAAGGGACAACAACAAGAAATCTGAGCTAATGCTCATGAGACACACGAAAGCCTATAGCAGTTCTTGTTCGCAAATAATCTTGGTCTGCTCCATGTCTCTATACATCTCGTTGCAATTCATTCTTCTGCAGCCGGAAATCACAATAAAACTAAAACCCCTATTTTTGGGGTTCAAGGTCATTCAAGGTCATCGATGTTGACATTCCTAAGAATCTCACTGCCAGCGCTTGCTATGACAAGCAGCATGTCTTTTTAGGGGGTATTCCTGTTTGACACCTGTGTGCGACATACACAGGCCTCCTTGAACCTAGGTGGTCGGGAGTTGGAGGTTGTCTGTCTCGGTCTATCCCAGCCATTTCGGCACAATTCACTCCTAAAGTGTGTGTCGCAGCGCGAAATCGTATTCACCAAAACCCCAGTTTTGGGGGTTCAAAGTCATTCAATGCCATTGATGTTGACATGCCTAAGAAGCTTCTCACCAGTGCTTGTTACGATAAGCAGCATGTCTGTGCCTATCTGCAACCATTTTTACTTTAAAACAACCAATTTCAGTGGTGCCCCTCCATCTGCCCCTCATTCGAGGGGATCCCCATCACCCAGTGGCATAAAATTTTGTCACGAAATACTAGAGACTCTAGGCTATCACATGGTGAAGTCTCTATCTTATGTGGGCTCCAGTCAGTACTGAGACATGACACCAGGACAGAGAGACAGATGGACGGACGCAGACAGAATTACTGTAGCTAATGTGCACTTACAGCTATGCTAGCTATCGCGTGTGAAAATTATAACCACAAAGTTAATTTGATGAAACCAATGCTGCAACTGTCAAAAATTCATTTAAAAAACTGTCAAGACATGTAAGCGCTATACAGAGCACATCAATCACAATATAGGAACCAAATGAGTATAATTATAAAGTGCTGAAAAAAACATAGTGACTGAACAAAGTACAAGCATGATACGTGCATGATACGTACCTTTTCGTGCCACGTAAGAAGCTGCGCGGAACTGCCTTCAGATGGAAACTCAAATCCGCGATAAATGTATTTCATGAGTGTGTCAAGATGGTTCTGGTCAAGTGTATGAACAGCTGCTTCGATGTCACTGGACTTGAACGCTAACAGAACCCGAATCACTATCTGAAGTGCTTTGTCCTGCCGAGTCACACACAGAGACTTTGCTACACAGTACAGCTGCGGAAACTAATGATTAGTCACAATCAATACAGGATTAATTGTTAACAAGAAATCTGAGCTAATGTTCATGAAACGCGCCAGAGCTTATAATAGCAGTTCCTGTTCACAGGTAATCCTGGTCTATCTCCCCCGTTTCGCTGCAATTCACTCCTTTGTAGTAGAAAATTGGAAAAAAATTCACTAAAATCACTTATTTTAGTGTTCAAGGTCATTAATGATAATACCATTAAAAAGCACGTTATTAGTGCTCGTTATGGTAAGCAACATGTCTGTGTCTATCTGCAACCGTTTTTACGCCATCACAATTCTGTCTGTCTGTCTGTCTGTCACACGGGTGGATCAGTCAAAAACGGTGCAAGCTAGGATCACCAAATTTTCACCATCGGCTGCCTGGAAGACTCTAGTTTCAGGAACCGTAAAGCTTTTCTATATGTTCGAAGGTGGTCACCAAAAACGAGGGCACTAGATGGGAGGGAGTTGGAAAAATTTGCGATTTTTAGCAAATAAGTCGCTGTATCTCAATAACGGTGCAAGACAGAGGTTACTATTAATCACTAATAGGAAGCTGTACACTGGCTCTCAATTGCCACTGGATTCAATGACCATGGATGACCTTGAATGCTAAAATATGGGTTTTATAAATTTTTTTGGCAATTTCGGGCTGCAAGACACATTTCAAGAGCGAACTGCGTCAAAACCAATTGAGATAGATATGGACAAGCTGTACATAAAATTTTCAACATTGTACGCAGATTTCAGTGGTCCAAGTCTTGATTTTCTAGGTTTAAGGAAACCTGCGCATGAGAGCATCAATGAGCGGTACCCACATAAAAGTCGTAATTTTACCATTGTTGGCCAATATTTCGTGAAAATGGTTGCAGATAGGCATGGACATGCTGCCTATCACAAAATGCACTAATGACGAGCTTTTCAGTCATATCAACATCGATGGCTTTGGGAGACCTAAACTTCCAAAATAAAGGGTTTTTACACGCGACAGCAGAATGCTTCGCGCGTCTTTGCCATCGTCTAGGTGTCCATCCGTCCGTCTGTCACACTCGTGATCTGTATCAAAACGGTGCAAGCTAGGATCACGAAATCTTCACTGTGGGCCGCCCCAAGGTCTCTAGTTTATCGTGACAAAATTTTGTTCCACTGGGTGCAGGGGTTCCCCTCAAACGAGGGTGTTGTAGAAGGGTAGCCCCCTTGAAAAGACGTCATTTTGCCGTTATTGGCTCGAATAATGTGAAAACGATTGCAGATAGGTACATACATGCTGCTTATCATAACAAGCACTGGTGACAGGCTTTTTGGATTTATCAACATCGATTAACCTTGAACGACCTTAAACCCTCAAAAAGAGGTTTTTAGTGAATTTTTTGCGATTTTTGGATGCAGCGCACGTTTCAACACTGAATTGCGACGAAATGGCTGGAGATAGACCAAGACAACCTGCATATGAAATTTTCAGCATTCAACGTTGATTTTAGCAGTTCAAGTCCCGACCCCCTAGGTTCAAGGAGGCCGGCGTAGGTGGGCGTCAAAGACAGCTACCCCCCCTAAAAGTGGTTATTTTACCGCAATTATCTCGTGTAGTGTAAACACGGTTGCAGATAAGCACAGACATGCTGCTTATCATAACAAGCAATAGTGACAAGCTTTTTACTGGTGTCAACGTCGATGACCTTGAATGATCTTGAACCCTCAAAATAGGGGTTTTTAGTGAATTTTTCTGCGATTTTTGGTTGCGACACATTTTAAGAGTGAATTGCGCCGAAATGGCACCTGAACATTTTGCGCATGACATTTTTTTAGCATAGAACGTACATTTTAAAGAATCTACAATTAGTTATTTTACCGCTATTGGCTCGTGTAGCTTGAAAACGGTTGCAGATCGGCAGAGACATGCTGTTTATCATAAGAAGCAATATAGTGACAAGCTTTTTATTGGTGTAAACATCAATGACCTTGAATGACCTTGAATTTCTAAAATAGGGGTTTTAATGTTTTTTTGCAATTTGTGGCTGTGGCGTAGATTTCAAGAGTGAATTGCGTCAAAATGGATAGAGTTAAATCAAGACAACCTGCAACCTGCTAAGGCTGTCGCGCGTCTCATAAGCTTTGCCCCTCTTTCGCCCCCTCGTTCATGGGGACCCCCTTAACCTAAGGGCATGAAATTTTGTCCCGAAATACTAGACTCTAGGCTATCATACGGTGAAAATCCGACATCTCTATCTCACCTGTGCTTAAAACGGTACTGGAACGTGACACCAGGACAGACAGATGGGCAGAATTACTAATACATGCCTAGCTATGCTAGCTCTGGCGCATAAAAATTGACAATAATTAAATTTGTCAATTACTAATTGTCGATTAATGTCAGTTCAGTAAAAAAAAACATTATCAAGTAGACACGAATCATATGATGACAATCATCTGAAATCTGAAATTACGGTCATCATCTGTTTTCCCTAAAGAATGTTATGATCACCAAATAAAAACTCATCAACGGTGTTTCAGTGCATTGTCAGAGCTATTAGCAAAATACCGGTAAGTGATAAAGTTACTAAATCAAAACATGCAACAGTTGTAACATTTTACTCAATTATACATTTTTGGTCCGACTCCGAGCTATATGCTTTCACGCTTACAGTAAGTTATTTACATTAACACCTATCACTTAGCATAAGAAAACAACATATTTCCTACTTAAATATTAAATAATACACAACTTCACCAAACCTTAACAGCTTGGTTTTTAGACGCTAAAGGTGCACTGTGCAGAACTTTCTGTAAAGCTTCCACATTTTTCCCTCTGATGATAAACAGTCAAAGAAACATTACAATTCACAAATAACACAGTCAAGTGATGATGCCTTTTATTACCAACATATACAAAAAGCGGTAATGTTTCATTTAAGAGGTCTAAATTCCTAGCAGACCATGTACATTACAGCCAGCTGTTTAAACAAGAGGGTGCGGCCGTTGAGGGGCCGCCCGCTATGGGGCCCTCCTTGCAGTTGAGTACAGACAGACGGAGGGAACGGCCGTTGCCATGGTAACGAGGTCATCCGGGGCAAGACGACGAGGGTTTCTTATGACACCTGCCAAATATGTCACTTATATACGCGAATCAACCAATCAGCACCTAGAAATTCTGATAATTAGGCTTACGTTGACACAACTACTGTGTCCTGTGACCTTGACCTTTGACCCCTTGACCTTGAAATTGGTCCACGGGGTGCT
>Ga0209367_1001149_pt1 | contig 31343 bp, 17 predicted proteins | sample WorMetLIZISLAND2_FD_187412 | JGI IMG/M metagenome (GOLD analysis project Ga0209367, IMG submission 187412) | Marine gutless worms symbiont microbial communities from Max Planck institute for Marine Microbiology, Germany - Olavius geniculatus... ...
TATTACCGATCGCTATTTGAAGCAATATGACTCGTATTCGCCAGGTGGCGCCACTGTTGCACATAATTAATTTCAATAACTTATGTTTTCGTGTTGAGAATGAAACGACCTTGATTTCTGCAAAAAATCGTGTAGATCTAAGCAGTATTTCTGAAGTTAGAAGCTATATAACAGAGTGGCCTCGTTTTTTTGGGCCACCCTGTATACTGTGTCGAGTGGGACGTTAAACTCTAGCACTCACTCACTCACTCACTCTAACGCTTGGACATGTTTGCTTTTTTACCAGTAACTAACAACTTATCAGCATTTCTGGTGACGTAGGCCTAACTGTGAGTTATTTTACGACCTCCCAATATTGGAGTCAAAAATAGTCAACAACTATAAGATGCTTTAATCTTTCTAACCGGTTCGAATTCGTGTGATTGTTTGCATGCATTTTGTCGCTCGTAAAGTCTAGCTTTACTCTTTCGCGCAACAATGTCAAATTTTTGTGATTTTTAAAAAACTTTGTTTGGGTTTTGATGCTTGTTGTACATAAACTGTCAAAAAATTTTGTCAGTTCCATGACAAATGTGTGTGACAAAAACTGTGACAAAATAACATTTTACGTGTTTGGCACTTTACTGCCATTTTAAAAATTTCAGTTCTCCTTTATAACCGTGTTTATCAGGAAAATTGCACACACAACGGGTCGTCCATTACTTTGATTTTTTCGTCCGTTGTACATCTTTTAACAAAATAATAGCTTATAAACCAAAAAAGTGAAATATTGTTGCATTTAGTTGTTACGTTTGCCTAGTTATACGTCAAAATAATACCACCGTGTTCGCCAGCAATTCAACCAGCATGACAGCGACGCTGTATGCTAATAATTTGCCGTGTATTGTATATTCGTACTTTGTGTGTTTGCGGCCTCAAAAGATTATTCACTCAACTTTACTTTTATGCATAAAACAATACGCGCTAATCGTAGTGCTTTCACTCGACTTTTGTAGATTAATTGTGACACTTTAGCAACGATCGCTCGTTTTTCTTGTGAGATTTCCAGACGTTTTGGACGATGTTTGACCATGCCTTGCGAGAATTTCGTGATGATATTTCACTTGGATGATGAGTCATTTTACAACTATACATTTTTATGTCGTACAGGATTTATAACGATTAGTAGAGCCCACAGTTTTCCGCGGTTAATTTTGCCAAATTCCTCGGGCCAGTTCGCAAAATTCCGCGGCTCACCGCGGCAAAGTTGTCCAAAGTTCTCGGCTGACCGCGGCCTTCCGTTTGTGCATAAACTAAGCTTTATTCTGTTTAAAAAACTTTAGTTTTTAAATGCTGCCATAGGCTCAGTTATGCTAGCAACATACAAAGAAAATTATGGATCTTTTTTCAAAAGTGCAATTTGTCAATTAGTCGCATTGTGTTAATTTACGATTGTGCCGTATATACGATGGTAATTATTAGTAGAGAAGCATTTTAGGCAATTCAGTTTGATTTTTTTCTCCGTGATATAGTCAGTTTAAAGCCATTTTTTAACTTCTGTAAAATTCCGCGGAAAAGGGCAAATTCCGCAGCTCGGCTCGAAATTTCGCGGCCCGCGGAAAACTGTGGGCCATAACGATTAGTGCAGCTGTTATTCGTACAAAATATGAGAAAACCTTTAAGGATATTCTGCAAAAAGTGTATATATACATTTTGCGTTTCATATGGATGAAAACCTAGATACTTCGAAGTTTTATTAAGTTTTTTACGAAGTTTTCTAATTATTTTTTCTGTCGTTTCGTTAGCTTTAAGGAAATGCGACAGAATGTTGTTTATAGCCACTAACTGATTTTGAGGTGTTTTTATACTTCATTAAAAGTCTGTCACAATTACGCTGATTTAAGCGTCGTCTGCGCCGTTTTAGTTGACATTTTTATTCGAGGTAATGCATCCAAATGTAGTTGTGTACCGACTGCAATTTAATGGAGTTAATTTTTGATTCAACTTTGGATAATTTCAGATTGTTTGCGTGAAGCATGAAATACATACGTATATTTTGTCAGACGTGTTCGTATTGCATTTATTGCTAGTTTTTGTCTGCGTTCTGCAGCGTAGCAGCAGCATCATTTGCACAGTTTCTGACAATTGTAGCCTAATTCCGATAAATTGCTAACGCTTTATTTACTGTGCATAGAGAATTTAACAAAAAACAACGCTGAAGCCGCATAGTTTTGATATTTATTATACCTGCAAAAACTTACTCTTACAAATTAACAATCGCCAGTAACGTTACCACTTACAGACGACAGGCAGACGGACGACGGATCGTACCATAAGCGCGACCGTTAGTACATGTTTCGACAATGCGTACTATTGAATATATATATATATATTATTGTGGACTTTCCTAATAAATGAATAATCGATAATAATAAATGAACGCATAAAACGCATGTCTCTACCACTTGCACCGATCAACCTACAGTGGAGTCTACGTACAATATCTGAACAACTTGATCTCTGTTCGTCAACTCGTGGCAGCATTTGCTGCATTCGTCACTTAGTTGTCTGCTAAATTTGTATTGCAGATGATGTCACTGATCAGTCACTCATTTCGTTATCGATCATCGTCTGTTTTTTTGCAATCAGTGAAATCAGCTTTTTCCCACTTCTCCACTCACTCTCAATGGTCTAGGATCACTGCACGATTGTGAGTGGTAGTCATCTCATTTTGAAGACGCACGCTACCTCATCGTTGCCAATCTCCCCATTTTCACCCGAGTGACACTTTCCGCATTTTTGGTACTCACCGGACGTTAGCTTTGCGTTACATACTTTTTTTCATATTTTGCTTTCTTTTGTCACAAACTTCCGTTTTGGTTTCATACGGCAAACCACGCTGACAACCATAAATTATTCTCAGCGTAAGCTGAACTTCTATGGTTTTCTTAATTAAAATTTGCGGAAAGTCAGTCAGTCATACTTATAACTTGTATATTAATTCACACATAATTTCACTTGTTTCTGTTTTTTAATTATTCAAATATTGAATAACTTTGAAATAACTTTTAAACGTCACACAAATTTTTGAACAGTTGTATATAAAATTATTTTGGTAATCTGTTTTTTACATAACGCTGTTTGCTGTTTGTAAAGTTTGCCATCTGTCAAATATTATTAAGAGATGACGTGACGTTAAATAGTTTTTTCGACAGCCATAAATTAAAAAAAAATAACAGCTCAATTCATGCATGAGTGTTTTAGTTTCGTCGAGTTGCATCATTTGTGATGATAATCGGAGGCACCGGCGAGATTTTCAGTACCAGTATATCCAACGTCACGTAAAATCATCGACATTATTATATACCCTACTCAATGTATCATGCATGAATTTATATCGTTTGTTTTTCGCATAAAAATTATACAAAACATTGTTATCTGTTGTTTCCAAAAAGCCACATTTTCGGGGAACATATCAATTTTTACAAGTCTCATGTAGGCGAACTCGTCGAAATTAAAAGGAGTAGATCTAATTATTAAAGAGACAAATAAATTTCACTTGTCTATATATTTACAGTCCACGAGTAGACAATGAAAACTATACAGACAGTCTAAAAGAATCACTGTCGTAACATATACTTTTGTTCTGTCGCGGTAAAACCAAAAAAACTATTTCGGCCTGCTGTCAACATATTATGCGGCCGTCCAACTAGTTATTTGTAAACAATATACTTGTTTTAAACGTCAACTGAAGGTTAATTATTACATTGCTGCGTCTGGTGCGTCTGGGCTGGCTGGTCAACACTGAAGCGAGATGCGAGTCATTTTGGAAGGCGTTGACGACCGGTGACCTTGATCTTTGACCTTTTGAACTAAAAATCGGCACACCGCGGTTACTTGCTGTCTCGGAGAACGTTAACACCAATTCTAGTCTTTCTACGTTTTTTTTTTGTTTTTTCGAGTTAAAAGTTCGTGCGGGACAGAGAGACGGACGAACAGACAACGAACGAGCAAAACGCTGATCCGGCTAATTAAGACGGCCGCATAAAAATGTAATGACAGGCCTAGTGGCAGCGCGTGAGATCGTATATGCCTACGACATGGCGGCATAAAGTGTACTGAACAGAAGCTTTGTCTGGTACATGTATACTGCCGCACGCGCTGAAACCAACTGACGACGTGGAACAAAATAATAAAGGTAGACGGCGTTATGAGACAGCCTCAGGTATACAGATCAACCTGGATATCGTTCCGAGAAACGTTATGGTTGTAGGTATCCTCGAGCGTTCAACCTAAACTTTAACCGGAGGCTACAATCGCACACGCGATAAATAAGTGTGATTTTTAGCCTACCGTACTTAACTAACGGTCGAGCAATTAGCGTGGTTGTCGTCCGTCTGTCCGTCACTCCGTCCGTTTGTAACGGATGTATTGTGGTTAAGCTTTAAATCATAGGGAAAAATTTTTACACGAGTAATTCGCCTTGTGTGTTAAGCTTAAGCACGCAAAATTTCAGCAATCTACTGCAAGGAAAACATTTTTAAATTTGGGGTTCAATGGAGGAGGGGGTAGGAAAATGTGTATTTTCTAACGAAAAACTGGCCATATCTCGGAAACTGCGAGATATACAGCCAAGGTTACTATTAATCACTAATAGAAAATGCCATACGCCCTGTCAGATGAAATGAAAATTACTGACATTAAATAACCTTAAAGGACGTTACGCGCTATTGTGGCTAAACGGTGCGAGATAGAACCTGCGTTGCAATTAATCATAAAAAGTAGCATATTGGCTTCCAAATGACATGAAAATCATCGACCTTAAATGACCTTGAAGGTCACTGACAACCAGTACGGTCAGCTATCCTAGCGACAGCTGGGCTTCGTGTTTTTTTTTATTTTACACGCAATAAGTATCCTCGAGCTTTCAACCTAGATTTAAGCCAGGGGCTACAATCGCACACGCAATGAATATGTGTGATTTTCTTTATTTTATACGTAATAACAAACTTAATTGCAATAGCTTGCATCCAAAACTTTAGAGGAAAACAAAAGTTTAGATCACGAATTTGCGCTATTTTTATATAAGCAGTATGACAGAAGTGGTTAAGCGAAAGAGCATCATGAACGACGGCTCAGGTAAGGAAAAAAGAAACTTCTAGAAGTGCCTATAGGCTAATAGTCAACCAAAGTAGGACTAGGTAGTTTATATAAAAAAACACAAGAATACAAGCACTAAGAGGATAAAGACGCCCTCGGTCGACAAGTGCAGTCGATCGGGGTATAGAAAAGGCTTCCGGTAGGAAGAAATTGAGCACTCACTAAGTATTGACAAAGTTCTACGTGTCTATACGGACTCAACTCTGCCCAACCCGTCGCTGAGCAGTCGCTAAAAGAGCGCGCTAGGGGAGCGAAGTGCGCTGTTTTGCCGCTCAGCATTAAAGTCTTTTTTTGATCTTCATTAAGGGCGTCTACGTACACCGAGCACTACGCTAAAATCTCAATAACATTTCTCGGATAGGGGCAATTTTTAGACTTCGCGGGGGCAGCATTTAAAACTAACAATGATAGGGCCCAGCATCTTTTTGATGCTGTTCAAAATGTCTTTTTGTTTGACGTAAGATAAGTTCGACATGGAAGGGATTGCGTAGTGTGTCCAGGTGGGGTAGACACTTTCAATCCGCGCTCACTGCTCCAATCTGCTCCGCTCCGTGTTGCGCTTCGAGTTCACATGCTCTGGTACTCGCTGGCTGGCTAATGGTCAGTCACGAGCGAAGTATTCGAGCAGTTCAGTCGGCAGCGGGAAGATGATGGTTGAGTTCTTCTCGGCCGAGATGCTGTTGAGAGTCTGCAGATAGCGCAGTTGTAGCGCTGACGACGACTCGTTGATGATGTCGGAAGCGTCTTTGAGCGCTCGAGCGGCTCTGTTCTCGCCCTCAGCTGCTATCACCTATAACCAGCCACCCGCAGCAGAACTACAGGTGACAGACGTGAGGTAAGTCCAGTGTATGCATAAATGCACGTCTACTCATCCAGTGTTAAAGCCCAAACGCCACTATTTCACTTTGTCGTAAGCCTATTGTACAGTTTGTTGCAGATAAATTATTAACATTCGTAATTTTAAGCTTTGTCACACAATCGTCGTTTGCAAAATTACATCGTAGAAGTTATCTTTTTCTTCCAGCAAACGTACAAGACGTTACGCCAGTATGACGTAGGTAACATGTAAGCTTAGGTCTATCGCTGGCTGGCCCTGGTCGATTGCTTAATTACTCAACTGCGAATGTTCGGTCTGCACCAGATGCTCTTATTCACAGATCTATATTGTCGCACTGGACTGAGTAGGCCTACTGCTATTTACTGGCGTAACCTTAAAAACAGCCACCTTAGGATCTTGTTATCACTCTAATCAGCAATGAAGACTAAAACTTAAGGCACCGAAATAAGTATTGGCCGTGGCCTTTTGTGACCTCATGCTTTAAAGACAGTAACTTTATCGTCAAAGTCAAACGTCTTGAGGTGTCCCGTGACATTAGAATAAAGGTGTCAAAAATAATCAGTTAGTCGATATTTTGACCGATTATATTAGGTGCGTTTTTATGTTGTTACTTCTGTAAAATTTTGCCAAACACGTAAAAGACTGGAGGTACGTAAATCGCCCTTGCTGTATCCGTGTCTAATACTCTATGTCCGTGCCGTACGGCTACAACGGCCGGTCCGAGACTGGCGAGTTAAAAACGAATAAAATTCCCTCTGGACCAAATCCCTCGACTTCCAATATACTGTTTCTTTTTTTTCAAGTCACTCCAAACCCGCACAAACTTTAACGTTCGACTGCACATGGTTGCCTATCCAGTTAACACCATACAGCGTATTCCGCGTATATGCCTCTACTTTTGTCATTGTTACCTAAATTTCATAGTGTTTTTCTCCTTGTTTTTGTAATTAATTTTTTTAGTTTTTGCCCTTCGCACAAAATCCTGGTGACACCACTGCCGCTGGGTAAAATCACCGTTAAAAATCGGCATATTTTAAGAGGGGATTCTTTCCGAAGGGATTTTATCCGAGGGCGCTTTTACCCGGAAGAGAATTTCGTCAACGGGGAGTTATGTGGGAAGGGATTAAATCCGGGACTGCAGTGGTTCGACGGAATCAATCGCATCGTTCATCCGTTGGACCTGATCGTTTCAGCCAAATGCCGGGTTTTCTTGCTGCACAGACTTTGCACCAGTCCATTGCCATCGATTTCTATTGATCGGTCGACTGGACTTACCGGCCACAGAGAGACCTAAACCACTGCCAACCAACCTTAGCCGCAGAATTCAACCCACATTTTGCGCTGCGCATCATAGCCATTTCCTGTTGAAAGCTTTGATTAGAATTTTATCGTCGAATGACGAATGAATGGCACCGTTTTTTCTGTTCATAGTGACGAGGGCCTAATCAAAAGATTTAAACAGATCACAGGTGTGCCGCTCGGTAATGAGTATTTGAAAACTGCCATAAACAAATGACGTTGGTTGATGAAAGACGTGAGACTTTTTAAACGCCACAAGCTAAAATAGCCTACTGTTACAACTTTTTTAAAAAGTTTTACACATATAGGTAAAACGACTCGCACATGCGGACAGAAGGTAGATATGTGTGCGGTTTATTTGTTTCAACTTTTTAATCCAATTAACTGGAGCTCGGCAAGCCCACCTTGGAGGAGTTAGATGATTTTTCAGTAGCAGAATTTACTGTTAAATATCACGCGAAATCACCGGGACTATTCGACAGATCGTGCACGAATTTATGTAATTTTTTCATGCATGTACCGACCTTGGCTCTCGCCTCTCTGGCGGCCTCGGCCTCTGCAGCCATCGCTCGCTGCAGTTGAACGGGCAGACGGACGTCCTTGCTAGACAAGCAATCAATGACAAACGGCAACAATCAATCGATACTACAATGCCGCCGCACCGGGTGATGCTCGTTGTTATTACGAAGCCAAAAATAGAACTTCTTTTGCGACTACGACCCACGCATGCACGTACGATCGTTCGCATTAGATGACCACTGCGGCATAACACACGCCAGCGTGCAAATATTTTACATCTTGACCTGTATTACAATACTTACTATTACACAAAAATTAGTAATTGCAATTACAATAACATTTACAGGTAATTTCTTCCAAGACAACTAAATTTAAAGTTTAGTAAAAATTAACCTATTACGAATAATAATACAACTGCAACTCCTTAGACAGTAAGGCAATTGGCAGTTGTCGAAATTTGTCGCAATTTTCTTCGGCGTTAAAAGAGCAGTACCAGATAGAGGTGTCACTACACGTCTGCTACGGACGTCTGTTAACGAAATTGCTCAGCATCAGACGGCAAATGACGCAAAACATCCTGCACCTTCTGAAAACACTGCCGGGGATTTGTCTATTTTAGATCTTCTGCTTTTTAAAAAAATGTGATTTGACATTCTGTTTTATGACCACATACATGTAGGCTACTGGTGTAAACTAAATTATTACAGCAAATCCCGACCAGAATTTATCTTGTACATCAAACTGATTAATCTTCTTTTGAATTTTGAAGATTTTCAATACATCTAAATCATGTAGCTTAACTTAACAATCACCCACACGTGTTTAATGGCTACTGGTAATACAGGTATAATCTTATCTTGCTGCACGCCACCACAAGTTCGACCAACGCATTTATAAACTTTAAAAAACAAAGTAAATAAAACAGAAACTTTTAATTTAAAAAAAACATATGCGCATAAACAGCCATAGACTTGTTCATTTAATACAAAACTAAACTTACAACTGACACTACACTGTGGTCCATAGAAACGTGCCACTTTTATTTTTTAAATAGCTTCATGCAGCATTGGCCGATTTTAATAATTTTTGGCGTGCAACATCAGGAAGAAACTCGACGCAAAAGATTGTACTTTTAGCCACCTCCCTTTAATACTGTTGCTGCACTACCTTGTGAAATGCAGGTTGTTAAGCCTGCTGTTTGCGAGTGGTGTCAACGTTTGCCACTTGCATTCGCGCTGGAGGAGGACATTTTGAGCACATGCTGTAATAAAGAGGATGTGATGTGACACGTGTGACTTTTTAAGATACAATAGTTGCCAATCGTGTTCGTCGCTTTTCAGTTAATCATTTCTGAAATGATGCATGCGCTACCCAGTATGAATTCATTGTTGTAAATGGCCAAACTTTGACTTCTGCATTTCACAAGGTAGTGAGGTGGCCAAAACTAAAACCATTTATGTCAAGTTCTTTCCTAAGGTAGCGTGCCAAAAATTATTACAATCGGCCAATGTTTCACAAAGCTATTTAAAAAATAAAAGTGGCAATAAAAGCGTTTTTGTTGCCGGGGTTTTTGTCACAGTCGGTTTTTTGTGCAAGCGGTTTTGTCGTTGGAGGTTCCTCGGGAGACTCCAGTGGGAGTCAATCTGTCGGTGTGACTGGCGCGTGGTTGCTAGATTCTATCTGTGCTCAGAGCAAGTGAAAATGTCAGTTTGGAAGTCTGCGATCAGGCGATAGTCAAGAGAGACAGGCGCCAGGAAGTCGCAGCGCTGTGCTGTCACGCTGTATATCGGTGTCTCAAAAAAAACCGTATCCCTGCTACCTTATGCAATAACTCCAACAGTCCTGGTTCAATAGCAATAGATTTTGACAAAAATAATCGTTAGAAAATCAGCACTTAATAGCATGTGTTACTTTGTGAGAAATTTTAAGAACAGAGTACCAGCTGAGGTTTTCCTGTGGCATTAACAGTAGAGGCAACTGCACTGCAGTACTCCAACGAACCAACAACGTCAGTTACTAAATCATTAAATGTTATAACGCCAACGTTTGAAGTTGAACGAACTGTTGATTAGCAACATCATAGTCAGAAGTTACAGCGGATGTTCAAAGTGCTGTCCCTTCACTCGAACACAGGCCCGGAGACGTCTTCTCCATTCGTCGATTGCGTCATCGACAACAGTCTGCCGTAGGCCAGACCAGACCTCCACTAAGCGCTGCTTCAGTTCATCCACATCTTTCCTAAGCTGGTACCCCGTTTTATGAAATATCGTAAGCCTGTAACACATTACGATATTGAGTACCTTTTGACGATTTTCTCAGCTAATCATTATTATTATTAGGCACAGTTTGTTGGAGTTATTTCAAAACGTAATAGGGGTCCGGTTTTTTTGAGACACAGTGTATATCGGTGTCCGTGCGCACAGACTTCGTAAGCCCACCCACCCACCGACGACGATTGACTCGAAGCTGTGCTTTTCAACTTCTAGATTCATGGAATCAATTTCATTCACTTTGCTGCTAAATCATTTCGGCAGCAAGCCATTGCATAGTTCAATCGGCATTCATAGCTTGAAAAACGAAAGTATTTCTAGTTAAAATATACTGGATCATTTTAAGTTGACGTCTATGATTACCTTCACCGAAGAAAACTGTTATAATTTAACAAGAACAATATGACTTTGCATTATGTCACAATATTGCAGCTTCCGAGGTTTTTGCAACTATAACCAGCAGCAAACGAATGAATTTTCAGTTTAGTTTAAAAACAGCCACAGGATGAGTCGGTCATTGTCAGTGTCCGCAGAGATCCTGTTGCTGCAAAGACAAAACAACTTCCACTCACGCCAAAAGCACCTACGACAAACCCTCTTCCGAAAAAATCACTTATTTACTGGCATGCTTTCGTGCCTTAAGAAGGTATCTTATTTTATTTGTCGTCTCGAGTTCACACATAATATACTGTCGAGAAAAAGCAAGTTTCATGTATCACAGACACAGAAAATTTATTAACCCCTGCCGCAGTATCTTTAAAGCTCCCTATTGAGGCCTGGCTAAAGGATCTTTTTATTTCCTAGGAAAATGGCGGCCGGGTTAACCGCTATGTATAGCTTAAAGCAACGAACAGACAGTAGACAGAAACATTTTTTAGTGTGACAATGTTTTTCAACTCACATTTCTACGCGTTCTACCATAATTCCCCAGTGCTCCGTAGCCACGTCCAGCATCATCTGCAGCAATCAGTTTAACATAATAAAATAAAATTTTAATCACCTAATAATATCGTAAATTTAATAACAAACGTTTTATTTTATATTGTTACAAACATACATGTAAAAATTTAGCAAATACTTTAGCAATATTTTTGATATTTTTGCCAATAAACTGTTTATTTAGTAAAAAACGCAATTTAAAACAAACAAATATTCGTTACGAAAAAAAGATTTAATGACGGTTACATCAAAATCTATTACAGCAATAAATAAGATAATTATTGTTGAATAAATAATGACTGACGAAAGCTGATGACATGTAATAACTTTACGGCAAACTTCCTAACGTCACTTTTTACACATTTTGCCAAAATTTCTTGCCGTTTTTCGCACTCTTTCTTTCACAAAACGATTTAGTAATATAATATTTTCCACCAGATTAATTTAAATCGAATGCCAACTAACGTGGATTGACATCTTTACGATGCAAAATTGTACACCAAATGATTTCAATAAAAAAATTTTAACGGCTTTTTGACAAAGTAAGCGACTGCGTTACAAAAGCTTATTGCGCGAAACAACTCAACATGTACCGGTAGTATTTCTGTGCAAAACTGAATGCGCTTTCAAACTGTTATCAAATATTCTGACGTAAATTAAAAACTTAAAATTGCTTTACGCGTAAAATGGAAACATGTAAGCGATTTCCTGTATGCGTATTGTACACAAAGTAGAACTAGGGCAAAAAGTCAATTTAAATAATCCACGATTCGATGTTAAAGAGTGCAATGACACTGACATGAATCAGTACCAAACCGTTGTGCCGATCTGATTTAATACTTCAAAAGTGGTCCCGATTTTTTGCTCCAATTGACTTACTCCGAAGTTTCAATATTCTCACTAAAATGACCGTAGAAGTTGCAGACGCAAAGTAGACCGAAAGGCAGCACCTGCATAGAGTTGGAAATGTATTCTCGTTCGGAAAGGATCTCAGAGAGGTCCTTGGTGCCTAGGACGTTTCTCAGCGTCGTCTGAGCTAGCAGTCTTGTCGAGTGGTGCGCGTTCTCGACGTTCGCGACTGATACGATAGCCCCACTGACTCGGTAGTAAACGACGGCGTCCACAGATACCGTCACAGAGTCTTTCGTCAACACCTACAGCGCCAAATGAAAAAAGTCCGTATGTAGGCCTATGTGTGAAAATCGCGGAGTGTGACGGACAGACAGACAGACGAAAAGCCGGTAGGCGACGTGACTCGCTAAGCTGCAAAGTACAGCACAAGCAGTGCTGCGGACAGACAAATGACGCAAAGACGCCGACAGAACCGACACGCTGACCGACAGTAAGGGTCGCTTATAGTTCGCAGCTTCGCGAGCCAACACACAGTCTGACACAGACGAACGCTTTGCACGCTATGCGGCCGTCCTGCAAAAATAGATGAACGTGCAAGCTGAAAAAGCTTTGAAAGATATTTGGAAAAAATATTAATACATGCGTGGCCTACGTGACGTGCAGAATTGACAAAATATAACTAATCCTAAGCAACCAAGTAAGTGAGCGAGGAAGTAAAATATAAATTTAAATAGCGCATACTATTTAGAAATCTGAGCCAATAAAAAACGTGGCACTTTACTTTTGTCCATATCTTCGCCAATTATTGACCGATTTTAAAAATTCTTTCACTGGCACACTCTGCGGACAATTTGCAATAATGCGATTTATACATTCCATCACACTGTAAATGCGTCTTTACACTGCATTGTTTATTTAAATGAAATATGCATATACAACGATAATAACAAACCAACATTTTGGTAAAATTGAAAAAACACATCAGACCAACATTGCGGTGAATGATCCGTATGATGCTTGACTCTGTGGTTCTAACACAGTCTAGTGTCATACGGATCATTCACCGCAATGTTGGTCTGAAGAGTTTTTCATTCACCTAAATGTTTGTTATTATCGTTAGTTTTTTACATTGATATTTTACAAGGTACTGCAAAGACGCATTTATGGTGTGGTGGGATATACATATATAATAATAACATTAATGCAAATTTTCTGCAGAGTGTGCCAGTAAAAAAAATTGTGAACATCGGTCAATAATTGGCGAAGATGTGGACAAAAGTAATTTGCCACGTTTTTATTGACCCACTGTATAAAGTATACGCGTAAGCATTATTTGAAAATGTGAGTTTTGAAAATGTAGGCGGGGAAGTGATTGTTCATCTGCCGGTGCCGAGGAGTTCGGTGTCTGACAGTGTCTTGATTCGCTGGATGATTTGAAAGGCTCGGCGGGAGCGGGGCATGATGCGACGATCAATACACGAGCAATGAGTGAATCACATCGACCGACAAACCCACGTACTCGTACTCGTACACTGTCTCAGAACGACGGTTTCACATTTCTCTCCGTGGGTTGTCACGGACTGTATGTTTTGTGACTCGAGCCGATCGCCACGCGTCTCGTTTACTCAGCTCCGCCTACCGACACACCCCACCCATCAGTCACCGTCAATGACCAGTGCTCCGAGACAATCCAGGGATCGAAAAAAACGTACATTCTGGCACAGAGTCCACGTATGTACGAATAACACAGGACACCGGCGAAACGGCGCGCCACGTTGCCATTATTTGCAGTCAGGCGGGAGAATAGCTGATAGACTGATTGACTGACGCAATTGATGCTGCTGCTACGTAAAACTTTTTGCCGCAGCACACTGTTAGCGATTGAAAATAATAACGATTACGATTACGACTACAAGTAGGTAAGTAAGTACACAAGTAGACAAATCTTTTATTGCATAAAACAAACTTAAAAGCAAAAAAACACGAAAGCTACACAAATTAAAAAAGTACAACCAAAAAACACTCGAAAACGCTATAATGATGTTTCTTCTCGTAAGGTAATGCGATATTTAAACATTGCTTATGCCGTTGAATTTTGCTTGAAAAATCTCAATGCCGATGATGATGATCACACTACTACTATTAGTCACTACTATTCATCAGAGCAAAAAACTTCAACAGTTTAGAAAGCTATGTAAAGGCGATATGAGTCAAAACTCGAAAACAGCAAAAATGGTTTTCGGGCGATATATTGTCGTGTGTTAAATTCCAGACTTCCAGTCAATTTTGTCCCAAAATCTGTTGCTATGAAATTTAATTTAATTTAATTTGCTAGAAATTTAAGTGACACCATCGAATAGCCCAGGCCCAAAAATGCAATTATCTTTTACGGGGACCGAGTTATGCCGCTTTGAACTCTCCATTGGCTGTAATGCAAAATTTTGCAACTTTTGAATGGTTGCTATGGCAACAGGGGTCGTTAGGGGGTACATTTACATGACACCGTTAGATTGCCCGACCCCGAAAATACTGGGTAGGTGAAGACAGCGCGCAATTATCTTTTACGGGGACCGAGTTATGCCGCTTTGAATTCCCCATAGGCTGTAATGCAAATGTTAAATTTTTTTAAAATTGGGGCATAAAAACTGGTAAATTAAAAAAAATAATCGAAAACATATATGCAATGTGTCCGGCGTCAGGACGCTTCGTTTGAGCCATTAGCGGCGTCAATCGGTCCAACGGGCTGGTCTGTAGCCGTGCGCAAAGAAAAAAAAGAAAAAAATAGACGCTTAACGGCGAATTTCGCGCATGCGCAGCCACGCCCCCTTTGAACCGATTGTAACCAAATTTTGCATGTCGAGTCGGGTGGGCGATGTGATTACTGACGCCAAATTTTATGGAAATCGGTTTAGGGGTTTCGGAGTTACAGGACCCCCCAAACGCCGTTTGATATGCTTAACGTTCATCGCCCTTACAACCGCACTGTGATAATGTGCGCGGCGACTGCCGACAGGAGTGCGCAGCTGGTACTGACCTCTTGCGGTGGAACGTCGAACGACACTGTTCGTAAGTCAACTTTCGTATAACTTTCGATACACGGTAGAACAAAAAAGATACCTGCAACATGCAAAGCGCGCTGAAACGTTATTTTGACTCCGTAGTTGTTAAACGCATTGCAACGCTTTGGAGACTTCTGGCATTAATCATGACATCGCGAGTGATTTCCCGTCACTTGCTTGTTTCATCCGGCAGAAAATATTTTTAACTTTTGTCACTTTTCAGCGTTTTCATGTCTATATCAACAATGTTATTTTCGATGTTCTTTCTGTCAAGTTGTGTTTTGTTTTGTGTTAGCATTTTCTTGCGGTTATTATCTTATTATTGCGAACTGGTGATGCCTTATACCGTCAGGCCTTACTGCCTATAATGTGCTACATGTATTTTGTTTTTGGGGCCAATAGGCATAAACGATGACAATAATGACGATATTAGCATTAGCATATGGGCTGATTGAATCAAAGTAGTCACACTGGTAAGAGCCTGCCTGCGATCATCATGTGTGCAGTCTTCCCATCCAATCCCACTGTGGGCAGTTGTGTATTTATCGCGTTAGCGTGAAAGCTACTGCGATTATACAACCTTAAGGCGCTCGCACATGTAAGATGAACTAAATTTAAAACAACAAATTTGAGTTAATGCTCATGAGACTCGCGAAAGCCTATAGCAGTTCCTGTTCAGTAGTTGAGCTGAAAATTGAGGTGTTCACGCTAAGTTAATATACAAATACCAAATTCTCTATCTGGATCGCATAATGATAGTTCCGTGGCGCCATCTTGTAAATGATATAGACTTGTTTCGCAGCTCAAAATCGCCAAAAATCCATAAAAACCCTATTTTGATGTTTAAGGTCATCCAAGGACATTGATCTCGGAGGCAATCGAAAGCCAGTGTACGAATTCCTATTAGTGATTTGTAGTAACCTAAGCCCTATCTTGTACCGTTATTGAGATACAGCGACTTATTGGCTAAAACTCGCAAATTTTTTCCACCCCCTTTTATTTAGCGCCCTCGTTCGGAGTAAGCCCCTTCGAATTTATGGAAAAGCTTTACGGTTTCTGAAACTAGAGTCTTTCAGGCAGCCTACGGTAAAGATTTCGTAATCCTAGCTTGCACCGTTTTTGACTAATCTACCCGTGTGACAGACGGACAGACAGACAGTATTGCGATGGCTAAGACGCGCTGAAAGCAGTAGCTGCTTTCGCGCGTAAAAACAAAAACAACATTACTGTAGAACAACTTAAGATCAATCAATCAATCAATCAATCTTTATTTGTCCAATAAAACAATTTAAAACATGCAAATGACAATGCAGTAGGACCGGACAGTGAGACTAAAAGTACTAAACACTGCCCTTAATACACAAGTACAGTCAGATAAATCCATAAGTTCTAAAGTTAGAACAAACAAATACCAAAACAAGGTAGTTTTTTTTATCGCAATACGTGCAAACTTCTGCAATAAAATATGAACTGTTCTGATGTTTGGCTCTGTAATAAACAGTAAGCCTACATCAAGCAAAGAGCGAGCGTCTCTATTTTGTCGCACATCTGCATTCGCCTTTAAACTGGCGCAGCTGCCGATCGAGTCTCACGGGCTTTCACACTTCGCGGTAGGCCTACGATAAAACGCGTATCGGCTATCGAGCGGAGTAATAATAATAAATGGCGATGGAAGATTAGACGTTAGCAGACAGTGCACGCTCGCGGCAGGCGGGTTGCATGCAGCATTGCACGGAACAAGTCGGTGGCAGAATGGCTGGTCGCAGGGTCACCAGATGATGCTCTTGCCGCTGCTCGCCACTGTTCAGTATTCATGAAACGAACCGAGTGAACCCTGTAGCAATGGATGTGACATGTCAGGCATGGCGACAACACCAAAATGTTGTACATGTCCTTATTACTATATATGTAAAGAAAAACTTACCAGTTTATAACTGTGTGTAAGGACGATTTGATGATATCAGTCCTCTAAAACAGCAAAAATCATTTGGGTAACCTTAGATGGGGCTATGCATATGGCGTGCCAGATGGACGCATGGTCACTATGGACCATCCATAGGAACTCGGCCCAAAGGGAGTCGAATGATCACGTGAGCGATGACGTCACGTGACCCCAAATGGTCAAAGTCGTGACCCCGTAATATTTGAGGCGCCATATTTCCGTAACGGTGCCAGATGGACCCATGGTCACCATTGCACCATGGCAAGGGGAATACGGAAGGGACAGGAAAAGGCAAAGGAAAAGGGAAAGGGAAAGAAAAAGGGAAAGGGGGAAAGGTAAAGGAAAAGACAAAGAGAAGGAGAAGGAAAAGGATTAGGGGAAGAAAAAGAGGAAAAATAAAAGGAAAGGGAAAGGAAAAAAGAGGAAAGGGCAAGAAAAAGGGAAAGGGGGAGGAAAAGGGGATGGAGAAAAGAAAGGAAAAGAAGAAGGAAAATGGAGAAGGAGAAAGGGGAAGGGGAAGAAAAAAAAGGAAAGATAAGGGAAAGGGAAAGGGAAAGAGAAAGGAAAGATGGAAGGAAGATAGCTTAAGAAATGTAGGACGCACGGACGCACGGACACAAAGATGGTTTTATACTCTGTCCAATGCTATGCGTTGCATTGGACAGACAATAACGTTTTGCAATGAGTATGATGGCGGACTGTATGCAGCCCCTTGTTATAATATTCGATGTGTTTGAGAAATTCAGGGAAATGTGTAAATGACGACAATCTGCTTTTGAAGTCAGATCCCCGCTGTCCGGGCATATTAATATGAGTCGTCGTTTTCAGTCATTTTTCGGTCATTGCACAGTGCTGTTGTAATACGTACGAGTGGTACAAAGAGGCAGCATATAAAATAATAAAGCAAACAAAACGCACACATTACAGACGCTGGCGGCCATGACGTGTGCAAAAATCTTTCGTAGTTTTCTAGATATTTGAAACAAAATATAGAATAACTTTGTTGGCAAACCCAATATGTCGTGATGTATTGAGTGTGGAGTACTTTTTGATAGGGGCTGCGACGGCGCGCCTCTCCAACCAGATAAACGACCTAATCACAGGCCTGTCACCAACGTGAAACCGAACAACTTGACATCACGTGACTTCGCTAAACTACTTCCGGTTATTCCGCTGGTTCCAAGTTTTTTGAATCTATATACACTGTGAGGCATAAAAACACACCAAAATTTATCGATCGTAACTTGAAGATCGATTGTCACATTTTGATAATTTTTAGGACAAATATTCTAGCTACAATTGGCCGCCAAATAATCACTTATGTTTTCACTTTACCGCACGTCTGTTTCTGCACTACCTGGGAAAACCGAACAAACAAAATAATACATTTTTGTTCAATCCTATATGATTTTTTGTTGAAAATAACACACATCACTTTTTTGTCCAAACTTTTAGCACTTTGGCTGACAGTTTATCTAATTGCTTAGTTATGCAACTTTTGACAGTAAACATTTAAAATGCCGGCTATAATTTGTGTAAACATGCATTCTGTAATCACTGAGAGCAGTGTCGACAATGTTTGTTCCAGCTTCTAACCAGTCGCTACTTGAGTTCATCGACATTCCTAAACACCGTTGGGTAGACTCACTCACCCCAAACATTGTCGAGTGGACTGAGGTCAGGGCCGTTGGGAGCCACATATTTCAAAAGGTGAAATTTATCGGTGTTTTTTGTTTATTTCAATGCATATTTTGTTTGTTCTGCTTTTTTCAGGTATTGCAAAAACAGACGATTAATGAAGACGACAAACGTTGAACAGCCATTTGATGCCCAGTTGTGTCAGAAACACTTTTACCAAAAACTATTAAAATCTCATCATAGGATTACTTCTCCAAGTCACAATCGATAATGTCACGGATGTTTTTTGGCGTGGGCATGTTTGTTTATTTTGACGCCTATTTCATGTGTTTTAATTTTCCCAGGTAGTGCAAAAGCACATGTTTGGTAAGGTGCGGACTTGAGAGGTCGTTTGATGGCAGGTTGCATCAGAAATACTCGTACCAAACATTACTAAAATCTGATAATCCTGATAAATGTTGGTGTGTTTTGTATGCCTCACAGTGTATACGCTTGACTCCGGGGTAAAAACCATATCGTCACAAAAACTACAACTGTAAGTCGGATAACGTAGTACGAATCAAGTGTTACACCGTAGAATCAATAATTTAACCGTTCTGGTGCAATTTTACGTACTTCTAGTGCACTTGCAGCTAAAATTACAAATGCCAAATTTGTTTCTTCCCAACTGCTATTCTAAGCGAGCCAACCGTAAGTTTATGACGACTTCAAACACAGTAATTTTGTAGACGACTGACAACCTAAAAGAGCAATATGGCCCTCCGTATCAGAAGTACTCCGAACGTATAACACACATCATCAAAATTTCAGCGGCAGCTCTGGGAGTGACGGGTTACTTTCGACCAATGAAAAGATCAAAGAGTGTCGCCAACGACGCCAAGTCATTGTGACAGCAACGTACAAATGGCAGTCACATTGCTACTTATATTGCTATTTCTGGTTGTCGGTCGTTGTTTGGCAGTTTCTTTGAGTTTGCCGTAGTGGAAAACTCCAAATTTAACGTTGAAATTTTGATATCATTTGCCTGCATTTACCAGATTCGCTAATATAACTATAAATGTACAAAACATAAGTTTATCCACTTTTTAACAGCAACATTTAAGGACTTGCACATCGAAGACAGCAAAAATTACAAAAGTTATATTGCCCGCATCACACTGACTGCGTGTCATTGTGCTGCTGAATAATATCACCTTTTGTAATTTTTGCTGTTTATCGACGTGCAAGTCCTTAAATGTTGCCGTTAACATATGTATAAACTTATGTTTTGTACATTTATATTTGCTGTTTTATTAGTGAAATAACATTTTCCTACAGTTGATCAGTGACGGAGACATCTGACCATAGATATTTTGCAATCACGATCTTGATCGTTTGGGGGTCACGTGGCATTCAAGTGGCAACAAGGATCGGTTCTGATGGAATTAGATTGACCTCATTCAAAGCCCGTCTCGCCAAATCTCCCATTAGACGCAAAGATCTTGGAGATAATTTTTACAGAATCCGAATTATAGTCCTTTTGTCTCAAATTTCGTTGCCATGGCAACGAGAGTCGGTCGCGGTAAAATTTTGTTGGCAGTATTCGATGGCCCATCTTCGAAACCGCCCCCCTTCTTATAAACGCCAAAATTTCGCAGATGTCTCTAGCAGAAGCCAAGTTATAGCCCTTTTTGTCCCAAATTTCGTTGGCATGGCAACCATGGAAGGTCGCGCAAAATTTCATTGGCAACATTCGATAGCCCATCCTCGAAAACCTCCCTATAAACGCAAATATCGCATATGTCTCTAGCAGAAGCCGAGTTATAGCCCATTTTGTCCCAAATTTTGTTGCCATGGCAACCAGAAAAAGTCCGGGGTAAATTTGAATAACACTGTTAGATTGGCCATTCTCGAAAACCATACCCTAAAATTAAAAATTACGAATATATCTTATACACAGCCAAAGTTATAGCCGTTTAAAGAATTGTTTAATTTTTCCCATATAGGCGCTATTGTAATTTTTTCGAATTTTTCTAATAAATAAGTTAAATATTAAATTTTAATTTTCTAACCCCAAAAAGGCACACTCTGCTAAAACCGCGTCGTTTGAGCCATTGCGCGCAAAAATCCGTTGAAGGGTCTGACCTGTAGGTGAGTTGCTGAAAAAAAGTATATATACACTGTATCTCAAAAAAACATCTCCGACATTTTTGACTGTAACTTTAAAACCGATTATCAGATTTTGACAGTTTTCGGTACGCATGACTTGCTATCAAATGATCGTTTAGTTTACCACCTCACCGAATGTATGCTTTTGCACTACGCTCAGATCAAGCGAAATATGTGTTAAAATAAACAGAAAACCTGAAAAAAACATCCCTGACATTATAGATTGTAGCTTAAAGAAAAATTAGCAGATTTTAATAATTTTGGCAAAAAATGTCTGACACCACTGGTTATTAAATAAGTGTTTTAGTTTCTACATCACCCAACGTCAGCTTTTGCACTACCTGGGGAAATCAGACCAAGCATAATACGTGTTAAGATAAATGAAAAAACGTCGACAATTCCATCTATCGTAATCTGTGGACACCGACAGCCGGACTATTACAAAGTTTGACTGTCGTGCAGCAGTGTGTTTACCAGATAAAGTTTAGGAATGTTTGTGAAGTCAAGAAGCGACTGCTACAGCCTGGATTGGTCTGGAGCAGAACATTATCGATACTGCTGTCAATGAATGGAGAAAGCGTCTCCTTGCCTGTGTTCGCATAGTAGGCCAATACGTCAAGCAATTTAACTGCAGGCAGTTAAAAAATGGACAATTAAATGAAATGTCAGCCAAAGTGTCAGAAATATAAACAAAATATGTTTTACATGTTATGTTAATTAAGCAATCATATCGCATCGGATAAAAAAGTGATATTTTGCTGGTTGTGTTTCCTGCAGGTAGTGCTAAAGCATACATTGGATGAGGTGGGAAGCTAAATAATCATTTGATGGCAAGTTGTGTCAAAAATATTCCTACCAAAAATTATCAAAATCCGATAATTGGTTTTTAGGTTACAGTCGAAAATGTCGGGGATGTTTTTTGAGACACAGTGTTTATATATATATATATATATATATACCTACAAAAATTTTGGCGTATATTTCACCTCTTTGCCGAGAAGCCCCTTCCTTGACCAGATTTTCATAAAATTTTACCTGAGGAGTCATCTCGCGGATGTAATCAACCGTGCCAAATTTTATTTCAATCAGATCAGCGGTTTTGATTCTGTGGGTGGTCAAATGTTTGGCTTTCCGATAGGAAAGAGAAGTCGCCGTTAACACACGGCTTGAACTACCGTTCAGCCTGCGATTTTTGGGTTATGACGACTACGCCACATTAGCCATTTTCGACTACACGTAAACCTGTTTATTATGCAGAATAATATCAAACAACCTTTATCAGCAAGAAATAAGAAAATTACAACGGCAAGTTACTTACTAATAACAACATTTGGCAGGCTTATAATGCATATTATCGATCCGGCTAATAACTTACAAAACCTACGTATAAAGTGAGAGAAAAGGGGAAAAATAAAATGGTCAGTAAGAAAAAAAACGAAGAGGGAAAGGGAAAAAAAGGAGGGTGTTTTTTTACCGCGGGTTTATTGATAGCGGTAGCCTAGATAGGACAGTAGCCTACGTTGGGTTGGGTTTGCTGTGTCCACGCGGCTGCGTTCGCATCAACATGAACTAGCGACGTCATCAGTCATCGTTGTCGATTTGTCGCCAGCTGCAGCAGCAGGAGGACGGTGGACATCATGCAGCCGCATCATCGACGCACCGACGTGGCTGATAAATGCGTTATCGATGGCTTTCTTTAACCCTCCAATGTAAGCCTACAGTCTCAGATGGGATTTTCGCTGAACTGAAAACTGCATTTCGCATGGTGACTTTAGTTACGTCGTACATTGAGTGCGGCTATCGAGCTCTTCCGTGCAGTTAAAAGGTTGATCGTATATGTCATACTTTCTTGGATATGAGTACTTCTGACTTCAAAGGCCGTGTGGGATTTTGAGCCAGCAAAGCTTACGCCTACTTAAGATACACAGGCCTACGATTCCGGATAATAATTTACAGCCAGTATAGGTAAGTGTACATCAGCAGTTCTGAATCTTGGTGACATAGTTTAATGATTTACTGATAGAAACCTCGCCGTCTGTTTCTTCTTCAGCGATAGCCGTGATCATCGCAAATACTTGTCAGTGAGAAAAAAACCCTGCGCCCTGATTCTTTCTAAGACTTTGGCGCTTTATAAATAATTTACTTACTTACTTACTTACTTACTTTATGCGACCAAGATGGACACACAGGTCTAACAAGATAGTCGTCCACTGGTCCAGACTGAACGTTTTGCAAGGGCTGATTTCAAAGCGCTCTGAAGACAAACACTCTGACGTGTTTCACTTTGCAGAAATAAGTAAGACTACATAAGTCATTCAAACAATAAAATACTTGAATCAATTGACGTAGTTACATCTCAACACGAACAACGATATTGTACAGTCACAAGATTGGCAATGTAAGCAGATGGACGTCCATAATTCTGGGTTTTCCCGACCATTATACCGGCTATTATATTGAACGACAATAGCGTCAGTGGCAATTGAGCCATTATTGGTCGTTGCTAAAAATGCTAAAATAGTGCATTGCCGGCAATCTGTTCCGAGAACGGGCGCAAGAGCTTTAAGTTGTCGTTGAAAGCGTTAACAGAAATCTGCATGAACGTCGGCCGCTTTGTCATCGTTCACGACGACGCCCGGTCGCAGATGCAATATCAATATGTCGCTGTTTCGTCTTTCTCTTAACTCTTTCTCTATCTCTCCAAATTCAAACTGTTAGTCTAAGCTTACTTCACGTTCGTCATCCATTCATGTTAGTTCTTGGACCCGTCCTCAAGCACTCCGCACGGACCAAAACAAAGTAGACCAGGAGGAGTAGGCCAAGATGAAGTCCATGTCCATGTCTATGTCATTGGTGGTAAAGTACTGGTCCCGGTCTCTGACATGTAAGTCCTCGTTAACATCACTGTTTACGGGTGGCGATGACGAGAAAATGTCCCGTAGTCAGCGTCGCTATTTTGTGCTCCTCTTAACTCTTCTTCTTTCCGAATCCAAGGTAAGACTTTGCGTTAGTCATCCGCTGTGATCTCAGATGCAATATCATCGTCGTTGCTGTCACGCGGCAGAATGTTGCCAAAGTTAGACGCACGACCGCTGTGCCGTCGTACAACGCACCGCGGCAATAACCCGTCTGATGAATTGCCATGCACAGAATCTCACATATATCGCCGCCGACGCCGATGCAATGTTACGACGAAAGATCTGCTTATTCGCTCGATAGCTTTTGTCTGCATCTATCTAGCCAGCCGTGATATAGACAGCTTAGCTTCTACTTCGGCGATATAAAACGGACGTTGTGCTTAAAGCAACTATTTATAAACAGTTATGCGTCACATAAAGTCGTGCACAGATTGCGCCACAAGCTTACGTTATTTAAAATCTGTCACTTTCATTAGGTATGCCGTGGATTAATTTGCACGTTTTTGCAAACGGCGTAAACTGGCTAACTGGCTATGTTGGAATACGATGATCCGGTACAGTTTGCCAATTTGGAGTACGTAATACAAATCTATTTAGCATGAACACAAGAAGACGTTCCTACTGACGTTATTTGATCGTGAGTCAAAAAAGTTATCAAAATAGCAATACATAATAAAATAATGCACTTTAATTTGTAATAAAAATGTACACAAAAATGAAAAAAAACAAGTATGATGCGAAGGAAAAAACATAAAAACTTAATCGCAAGAGGATAAAGACCGGATCATGAATTGCAAAATATTGAGACTGTTAACGACTATGCGTTACAGTAAAGTAATAGGTTAAGCTAAAAAAAGTGCGATTACTAGAATAAGAAGTGGCGGTAACCGTATAGTGTCAATCAAGAAGCTGAGAATCGAATAGCCGAAGCCGGTGAGAAATAAGGCGAATGGAACGGAGCATTCTCCTCACCAGCCAACTACGGTTTTAGAGGACCATCGTAAGCTCACGCAACGAACTTCGGCCACAAACGAATTTTAATGTATTTTAACTTTGAAAAACGCATCTGATGCGTAGCAATTTGGTATCTTTTTGGCATTGTTTTGTTGTACGATTTAAACCAAACGCTTTCTGTAATAACTAAACAGAGACTTGAAAAGTTTAGATCCTGGAGTAAGTTTAACAGTGATATAAGGAAATCAGGAAATAACGAATGTGGGCATACTAGGCCTACAGGTGGCCCACAGAAAGTGGAGCATTCATGTTTCTTACAGATCGAGTAGCAGTGTTGCGTACTTTTCGAAAGAAATGCTTACTTTCGTTTACTACAGTGAATTGTGGTCACGTTAAACACTTTAATAAGCCCTACAGTTTTCAACCTCATCACCCTTTGATACAATGATCGAAACTAATTGCTTTCGAAACTGTTCTATCGCTCAATCTACGTAGAGCATGTTTCATTCACTTTTTATGTGCCAACCTTTATACATGACAGGACTGTTAATCAAAAATTATACGACAAACTACAATACGGACTAAAAAAAACTACGATTCGTGGTCACATGTAGTCTACGACCTCGTGTTTGCTATATGCAGTGTGTGGTACTTGTAGCGGCGGCTTCGCAGCCAACTGGCCGCGGCGTTACTTCCCCGGAGACTGACTGCGCCTAGTGTGCTCACAGAAGAGTTACTCGTCTGAATTGGCCTGCGGCCCGCCGACAGTACGTCTTGTCAACGGTCCTCCCGTTCACGTTGCACTTTTTCGCTATATAAATCCCGCATTTCGCCTTTTATTGCGCGGCGCAAAGCTCTTGCCAAGCTACGACAACTTTTCGTGTCTTTCTGTCCGACCCGGACAACGTTGTGTATTCCGTCCGGTTGAATATACACATATGATCGTAGTTTTTTTTCACTTCAGCAAAGATTTTAGTTGTTTTATGCTATTCGTGCAAACTATCATTATTATCATTTTGCACAGTTTGATTTAAGTAAAACCGCTTGACTACCATAGTCTAATGAAATCTACACTGTGTCCCATAAAAAAACAACCATGCACTGACATTATTTATTACGTCTTCGCCAAGCTGTGACCGATTTTCAGAATTTTTTCTCTAAATGGAAATTTACTTTAAAATTATTATTAAACTTCCCAACACCCTTAAATAGTATCGTTACACTACCGTGTAAAATATTATTTTGGAAAAGTTGTACCAACCGATGCATGTCAACGTGATCCATGGAAACAATCACTCAAATGTTGATAAGTATAAATAAAAATTTTAGCAAATGTACTTTAGTTAACAAACTTCGGAAGTTATTAAAATATGCGTTGTTTTAATTTATACATTTCTGTAAACGGTGACATAATTTTGACCTGTTCGCTTTACGTGAGATTGTGCTAAATGCTGTTTTTCGTTGACTATTGGAGTAAAATGGGCCTAATGTAAAAGATTGTTCTTATGAAACACGGTGTATATTACCCGAATCGAATTTATGCATACACCGTTATATCGCTTTAGCACACTGTCCTAAAGACTCAGCTTATTCTAATTTTAATGAATTGGGTTATTTTTTTCTAATTAATCCGACAAAAAGCAAACAAACAAACAAACAGGCAGGCAAACCCTGCAAAATAACCCCATTTGGCGGAGATAATGAATTTAAAATATAGTCGCATTAAGTTCCTGGTGCGTAGCGTGTATTCGCCATTCGTGATACGTTCGTATCAAAAATCAGACAGAATGGGCAGGAGGCTTGGAGGATTTAATTAGTAGCGATGCGTGGTGCGATTTGTCACATCAAACAGCCAGCAAGCGCGCGCTCGGCGGTTTATTAATTCGGGCATTAGACGCCATACGAGAATCAATAGCGATGAATAAATAAAGCGGATCAGCTGAGCGGATAAGGGAAACGCCAAGAGTCATACCGCGTCCGTATATGTCTCATTAGTGGCCATTAGACGTTTGCTTCAAGAGGAAACGCGGCGAGCAAAATCAGGCGAACACGGATAGAAAGATATATAAATAGAAATAACGAAGTAGATCACTGTACCTGGGCCTTTTTCGCCGCCTGTTATTAGACGGCCGAGCCGAAATATAACAGCACGCTCATATTCCTGGACTATCTGAAAAACAAAAATACATTTGCCAAGCTTTAGAAAATGTTGTAATTGTAGAACAAGCAGACTTATAATAACGTAACACTCACTGCAAGCTATCTATTCGAGTTCATTATAGCGCGAAGGCACTCGTATGAGTGTTATATGTAATTGCGTAATTTGTATGTTTCTTGCCTGTGTTTTGCTGTATGTTTTTGTGTGTTTTATGTAAATATGGGCCAAGTGCCTAAAATAAAACTGATGATATTTAGTGCATACATAATGTCGTTGATTGCGATGTAGTGCGAGCATAACTAATGACAATTCACACCAAACTTATTAAAGCACGTTGATTAAAAAAAACCAAAACGAAACTACCTTCATGCAGACGCAGAGCGACATGGGGAACGTCATGACGACGAGTAACCATGACAACGCCGTGAGCGCCCAGTCGCAGAAGCCGAAGCTCGGCTTGTTTTCATCGGCTAACAGACAACAGTAGCAGAACAGAGTGTGATCACACGGGGCCAATAACTCGCTTGCACCGTTATCACCTTCCAGCATATACACAAGTGACATCTATGGCATCGACCGACGACGTGACCACTGACCGGACTAGTTCTGCTGAAAGAGAGAAACAGATACAAGTGAGCAACAATGTCGATTCAGTGCCGACGTAATTATGCGGCCGTCAGGCGCCTAGCTATTTTCATACGCATTTTCTAGTTTACACGGTTTGCGTAAACACGACTTGATCTAATTTATCGCAAACGTTGTACATGCAGGGTGGGCTAAAAAACCGGACCTGTTTGAGCGTTGATAACTCAGCGATGGCTAGTGGTAGAAAGACGTGTAATACATCAAAAGTTTCAAAATGCTGTAAAGAATAAACGACAAATTTGCATAGTAAAACATTTAGGTATTTTCGCCTAATTTGCATAAATATTCGTCACCCCCGAAATTCTGCCAAATTTTACTGTAACATATGGATTTAAACTTTTATAACTTAGCGATGTTTATTGATGGGAAGGCGCGTAATATGCCAAAAGTTTTAAAATAATTTTGTGTACAGAAAACGTGTACAACTTGTATGTCTCAGCATTAAATTATTCTTTGCCTGATTTACTCTTTTAAAATCATGCTAAATTAGCAGCAACGCATGAATTTAAGTTGATTTTCATTCAGCGTACAGTGAAATATCAACAGTCATTTACACATACGTTGAGTTTAGATGAAATTCGACATAGGCAGTTGCCCAGCTTTTGCATTTATAACCGTCATCAGTCCTTTTAGGCAGCTGATCGATCGCTGGAGTCAATGTGTTCAGGATCAGCTAAGCCCAGCATTCGATTAGCACACATTTCAGCTGGTCAGTTACTGAAATTTTGTGACCATGTTATCTGTTGCAATGCCCCCACACTGAATAATTCACAGAATTTAAATCTGGACTTTTGGCAGTGAGTTTTTGAGTTCAATGAACTCGGGCACATGGGAGTGCAGGCAAATGCCTAATTTCGGGGGTAATGAAGATTTATGTAAATTAGGCAAAGAATATTTAAATGTTCACTATGCAAATTTGTCGTTTATTCTTATTCTTTACAGCATCCTGAAACTTTTGACGTATCATATGTCTTTCTACCACTAACCATCGCTGAGTTATCAACACTCAAACAGATCCAGTTTTTTTTGGCCCACACTGTAAGTAACCTCTACTCTCTGTCTGATCGAAGTCGCAATCGCGAGACTAATTTTTTTCCAGTATTGTTGATGCTTCGCAAAAATAAGGTTCCACTAAAATTTACTGAGAAAGTTTTGAAAGTTAAAAAGTATTTATCAAAGAGTATTGCAAAGATGTTCTTGCGCACGCGCTGTAAATAGTTTCAGAAGCATATCAAGCTTCGAGATTTTTACGGTACGAAAATGTTGCACATTTGGAGAGAAAAGTTGTAGTGACTGAAGCTTAAATATAAGGCTTCGTTTTACTTCGGGCCGAAAATAAGATTACGATCGATTTTGCTGCAAAGTTGATCATTAATTATTGAACCGCGCATTGCAGTGACTTCGTTACGAACGCATTGCTCCGATCATCTGGGACTATGCTCTTTGTTAACGCTAATTCGACCGGTATGTCTTGAATACCGCTCGCGACCGACTATATTCGAGATGTCGGAACATTCAGCGAGCATACGCTACATTCACTGAACATTCACTAATTGCCGGACAACGCCGCTGGCTAACCCTGAGAGATATTTCTGCGTCCTGCACTCCTGCAGTCTATCTTTTCTTTTTTTCTTTAAAGTATAGTCCAACTTCAACAAGTTGAAAATTCTGACCAGTGGCCACGGTCGTGCCGCCAGTTTTCAATGCATGGTGCAGGAATGTTCACGTTCAGCGCTGCAGTGCTAATAAAATAGAGATCACAAAACGGTCGCGGCTCTGTTACTCAAATATGGGTGGAGTATTTAGATCTACTACTTTAGCCATACATACACTGTGTCTCAAAAAAACATTCCCAACATTTTTGACTGTAACTTGAAAACCAATTATCAGATTTTGATAATTTTTGGTAAGAATATTTCTGACACAACTTGCAATCAAACGAACATTTAGTTTCACACTTCACCCAATGTTTGTTTTTGCACTACCTGGGGAAAACACAACCAGCGAAATATCACTTTTTTATCCAATGCGATATGATTGCTTAATTTACATAACGCGTAAAAACACATTTTGTTCACATTTCTGATACTGTGGCTGACAATTCATCTAGTTATCTATTTTTAACTGCTTGTAATAATATTCCTTGAAGTGTTGGCCAACTATGCGAACACAAACAAGGAGACGCTTTCTCCATTCATTGACAGCAGTATCGATAAAGTTCTGCTATAGACCAATCCAGGCTGTACCAGTCGCTTCTTGATTTCACAAACATTTTCAAACTTTATCTAGTAGACCTGACAGTCAAACCTTGTAATAGACCGGCTGTTGGGGCCCACAGATTCGGACAGATGAAATTTATCGACTTTTTTCATTACGTATTATCAGCACACGTATTATGCTCGGTCTGATTTCCCCAGGTAGTGCAAAAGCTGACGTTGAGTGAGATAGAAACTAAAACACTTATTTAATAGCCAGTTGTGTCTGAAATATTTCCGCCCAAAATTATTAAAATCTGCTAATCTTTTTTTAAGTTATGATCAATAATGTTAGGTATGTTTTTTAGGTTTTATTTTATTTCAACACATATTTCCCTTGATCTGACTTCGCTAGCTAGTGCAGAAGCATATATTGGGTGAGGTGGAAAACTAAACAGTCATTTGATGGATCAAGTTGTATAAAAATATTCGTACTAAAAGTTATCAAAATTCGATAAATGGTTTTAAAGTTACAATCAAAAATGTCGGGAATGTTTTTTGAGACACAGTGTATAATCTGCTACCATGATGACTTCAGCACCGTTCATGGTCAAAACAGTGCTAAAACCACTTGCTGGCTTGACAAGCGTCACACTATTCGCACTGAGAGAAATGCAACTGGATTGTGCAAAGCGATTTCTACTGAAGAATAATGACCGATTTTCCAGCAGTCACCGGTAATCCAGAGCACGTGCCCGATGGACTCAGTTATGCACTTAGCAGCTTGTCAATCGCAGCTTCAGCAGCAGCTGTCAACGAGTCGTCATTCAGTCAGTGCATTAAACGCAAGCCGAGCAATATCGACCAATGCTCCATCGGAGTAGAGCAAATTTGATCCCGATTTCTTTTGAGAGTCGGTTACAGCTAAACGCGTTCACCTTGATAATCAGCTCTGTAGTGATGATGTGCTTAGTGGACTGTGACCGGTATATCGGTGACAGAAACACCGTTGCTGTTATGCGCGCTTTATTCATGGCGCAATTATTCAGTACCGGTGTCGTGGGAAATTTGTCGCACCTGGAAAATTCTTCCCACCTCCATATTGTCATAATGTAACTAACGCTAACCCTAACCCTAACCCTAACCCTAAATTTAACCATATCTTTAATCTTAATCCTAACCCGTACTGCTGCGTGTGGGAATAATTTTCCGGTGCGACGAATTTTCCATTACACCAGTACTCTTGTGTCATTTTTTTCTCTGTAAACGCAAACAAAATTATTTTTCAAATAAACGAAAACAATTAAAAGCAAATGTTTTTAAAATAACTTAATAATAACATTAATTATAAAGCGCTGGTATGTCAAAAAAACTTCACACTTTTGGCGCATTGCAATTACTAGGCCTTGCTTGAAGACGTTTTCATCGAGCACGAAGTAGGAACGGCTATTGCCATTGCGCTTTCTCGTGAATAGAGTGAGTATTGATTTGCCGCGTTGAAAACGCTGCTAGGCGGCAACGATACGTTCATGTCAGTGACGCATTCTCTGAGTCATGCACTGGCCAGTGGTCAGTCGGTGGTCAGCTGAAGCGTCGATGACGTGTTGTTGTTGTTCAACGCTACTCCGGGTGTTTAGCAGACGCGCGTGCTCGCAGAATGAACATCTTTATTCACCGCAACAGATGGTAGCGATTACAACATATTTACAATACAAACAATGAGAGAAAAAAAGAAAAAAAGAACACATATCAATGAACTGACAAATACTGGGTGATCAAACGTACATTTCAAATCGACCGGTTTAACTTTATAACAACGTTTCTCTATCA